>WNEZ01000428.1_pt1 | contig 49452 bp, 47 predicted proteins | sample 5400521 | NCBI WGS metagenome assembly WNEZ01 (sample SAMN13153339, study PRJNA577476) | soil metagenome | isolation source: 120 cm saprolite under Douglas fir tree site 2 hole 1 replicate 1 | place: USA:California | collected 2015-04-18
GGACTCGACAAGCTCGACGCGCTCTGGGACGAAGCGAAGCGCGCCGAGCTTACTGCGAGATCACCTGACGCAGAGTGACACGTCATGCTGACCCGGTAGGCGGCCCTTACGCGAGTTATGCCGGCAGCTTCGCGATTTTTCCGATAAAGAGAATCGTTTCGGAAAACTGCTCGCGAATCACGACAAGAAACGGGTGGTCGACCCGAAACAAAGGAGGAAGCGAAGTGAGGCCGATGCCGACAATCGTAGCCGCCGCTGCCTCAGTCCCCCGCTCGTCAACGTCTACAAAAGTCTTTTGCAGAACCTGCGTGATCACCAACTGGAGACCGAGAGGCGACATCCGCGTGAAATCAGCATTGGTAAAGGCGAGCCGCATGCCCAGCTGGTTGAGATCGTCATTCAGCATGCGACTCCATTCGATCCTGAAGCGCGGCGAATAGACTTCCAGGTCGCTGTCGTGAAGCGAGCTCACGAGCGAATTCCATTTCGGCTGGTCGAACGATTCCGCGAACGCGTCGATGTCCGCGTTTGGCTTGTTAGGTAGGACCACGGTCATCGTGAAGGCTGAGTTGCCGTATGGAAGATCCACCGCCGAATACTCGGGTGTAGCGGTGTACTGAACTCCTTTGTCTCTATCCATCATCGGAACCAGCGCCGTCGTGCCGTCGGCGGCGTGGAAAGGCGCATCGACCGTCTTCGACTTGTCGAACTGCTTTTGCCAGATCCCTTTGAAGTAGATGGCATTCACGAGAAACATGACCTCCTCTTGCCTAATGCTGTCCAGGATTTTGGGGATCCTGTCTTTCGTCTGCGCGCTCACCCATGAGTTGATGGTCGTAACCGCCGCGGGACTCCTGAAGTCGAGCCCCTGAACCTGCGCGTCAAAATACAGCTTGCTTTCGTCGAGGAACGACGCGTTGAATGGGAATGTCTGCTCGAACCATATCGAGTTGGCGATGCTGAAGTCCGTGCCCGGATCGAGCCCTTTCAGCAACGCGATGAGCGATTTGTAGCCGCCGCCAACGTCCTCCCTCGTCGCTCCATTCAATCGGAGTGTCGTGCGCATCTCGTCGTACGTCGCTCCGTCTGCTCCGTTTGCGGTCATCCCCAACGCCATCGATGCGCTGAGTGGCGAGATGAATACGTTGGCTTTGTGCTGCGCCAGATTCCCCGTGCGGAACAGATCGAATGCGAAATCGTTGCTGCCCGCGATGATTTTGCTCTCAGACTCGGTGAGAACACGCGGCAACGCAGTGATCGGTGCTCCCGGAGCGGTCGCCTCGCTGCAGGCGGATCCAGCCAGAGCCATTCCGGCCAAAATCGGACCAAAGAGTTTCATGATTCTCCCTCCTGAAATGGGTAGAAGTGCATCGACGATTCTCTCGTCCGCATATGCCGCGCCTTTATTGACAGCTCTTGTTTGCCCCGCGCGCTCCCGTTTGTGGCCGAGTGGAAGACACTCGGATTGGCAGCGATGACCTCAGCCCCGACTAGCTGATCCAGGTACCGAGAGCAATCGCCCAGATGGCGAGCAAGACTCCGGCGGCGGCCAACACTCCGAGCGTCGCACTAACCACGCAGAGCGCGTCGAATAACCTGGCAGTTCTCGGCCAGCCACGATTCGAGAAGCGAGAGCGGGCGCGATCGAGCAGCCCCCAAGCCCCATAGGCAAAGAGAAGCGTCGCTGCGCTTGCGATCAGAGGCTGCGCAGCGGGGTTCCAGCGGAGTGCCGCGACCAATACCGCCGCGCCCCCGACCGCATCTATCCCAAGGCGTCGCGCAGGCGCAGAGCGCGCTCTGTGCGCCAGGAACTCAAACAGTCCGGCATCGGGCCGGAGGGCCGAGAGAACCATCATGAGAAAAACATTTCACCGCGGGGGAAATTCCGCTAGCTGAACTGCTACTCGGCGGTGTCGTGCTCTGCCTCTTCCCCATGCTCGACGATATCGCCTGGCTTGAACAGAATGTCTTGCAGAGTCGCCCGCCACTTCGGACTCCTGCGCAACAGGAACTCGAGGTCCATGCCGAAGTGCTTGAACTCCTCGTGCTGGGCGTTGCGCATGATATCGCGCGCTGCTCGATCCTTCTCGAGCGAGAGACGCTGCTCGTACCAGCCGATTGCCTCGGCCTCCTCGATCATCGAAGTAATCATTCGGGCGAAGGTGCGAGTCTTCGCTGACAGCTCGCTCGCTGGCTCGTGGTACTGTTCGAATCCCATCGTAATGCCCTCAGGTTTCAGATGTGCGCAGCATGCCCAGCGGACCCGTGGTCATGGACGCAGACGATTCATCGTTCGCGGAAAGGCAATCGCTTCGCGAATGTGATGGATTCCGCAGATCCAACCCACGGTTCTCTCGAGCCCGAGGCCGAAGCCCGAGTGGACGAACGTGCCGTACTTCCGCAGGTCCAGATACCAGTTGTAAGCCTCGACAGGCAGGCCTTCTTCCTTTATCCGGGTGAGGAGCTTGTCGTGATTGTCCTCGCGCTGGGATCCGCCGATGATCTCGCCATGACCTTCGGGCGCGAGGAGATCATTGCACAGCACAGTGCGCGGGTCGGCCGGATTCTCCTTCATGTAAAACGCTTTCGCCTGCTTGGGATAATTGTAGATGAAGACGGGACGGTCCTGACCTTCGACCAGCAGTGTCTCATCCTCAGCGCCGAGATCGTCACCCCACGTCACGGAACTTCCCTTCGCCTGCAGGATCTCTACCGCATCGCTGTAGTCGATCCGAGGAAACGGCGCCTTGATCTTCTCGAGTTTCGCAACGTCGCGCTCGAGCTCCTTCAGCTCCGGCTGTCTGCGCTCGACAACCCGCGCTACGATGTACGAAACGAATTCCTCCTGAAGACGCATATTGTCGTCGGAGTCGTTGAAGGCGACCTCGGGCTCCACCATCCAGAATTCGGTCAAGTGCCTGCGCGTTTTCGATTTTTCGGCGCGGAACGTCGGGCCGAAGCAGTAGATCTTTCCGAGTGCCGCGGCCGCCGCTTCTCCGTAGAGCTGGCCCGTTTGTGCCAGGTAGGCGGTGCCCAAGTCGAAATACTCCGTGCCGAACAGACCGCTTCGTTCGCCGATCGCAGCAGTGAGGATCGGAGTATCCACCAGTGTGAAATCCCGCTCGTAGAAAAAATCGCGGATCGCCTGCTCAACTTCACTCCTCACGCGCGCGATCGCGCGCTGCCTCGGTGTGCGCAGCCAGAAGTGTCGGTTGTCCAGGAGGAAGTCGATGCCGTGCTCTTTCGGCTGAATGGGATAGTCGATCGGACTCTCGCCATAAATCGACAGATCCTTGACACCGAGCTCGAAGCCGCCGGGCGCGCGCGCATCGGGGCGCACTTCGCCCTCGACCTCGATGGAAGTCTCCTGCGTCAGCTTTCCAAACCGCTCCCACGCTTCAGGCGACACCGCATTCTTGACGAGCACCGCCTGGAGCAGGCCAGTCCCATCGCGCATAACGATGAACGCGACCTTACCCGATGATCGGACGTGCGTGACCCAGCCGCGCACGCGCACGGCTTGGCCGGAGTGTGAGGGTAGCTCTGATATTCGCGAATAGGGGACAGCAGTCATGATCTCGTAGTGGGGAGTAGCGCTCGGCGCCAAGCTAGACGGCTCTAATAGGCAGTGTCAACCGCGCCGGCGCCAATCAGGCGGACCATCGGTTTCGCAACTCTATACGCCGACGGAAAAGCTCCAGGCAATCAGCAACGAAGCCAACGGCTCCGTACTTCGGTTCTATGGATGTCAGTCGCGCCAGAGAGTCTCAACGCCGCGGCGCTAGCGCGTCAACCGATAAATGGGTATCGCCGCGCGCTCCGTTGCGGGAACGATCGACCGTAGGTTCACCCGTTCGTCGGGCGTGTGGGATCTCATGCCCTTCACGCCGAGTCCATCCAGCGCGTCGACGTACTCCGAGACATACGAGATGTCTCCTCCGCCGCGCTTGCCCGGATCCAGGGCGTCAACCTGGCCCTGACCCAGCGCGCGACTGACGGAATCCTCCACCGCGAGGAGCGCGAGATTGCCCTTCGTCGGAGGCATCGCTGGATTTCCGTCCTCGAAGGTTATCGTCGCGATGGTTCCGGGAAGATGGTCGTCGACGATCGCCCGCATCGCCTTGCGAGCCCTCATTAGCTGGTCCTGCGAAATAAAACGCGGGTCGCCGCGGGCGAACACGCGCGGGGCGATGATGTTGTCCTTCCCCGCCGCGGTTCCGGAGATCTTCGCCGAATCGTATGTCACGTCGGTTCCGCCAACGATGACGGCTGGGTTGAACGTCAGATACTGCTCGTTCGACAGCATCTCGCGGAAGGCGTTCAGGATTCTCGCCGCTTCGTAGATCGCCCCGTAGCTGGTGCCGGGCGAGAAAATTCCGGACGAATGTGCCTGCCGGCCGCTGACGACAAGCTGCCAACCGCTCATTCCCCGCCGTGCGACGGTGCCTTTGCCCGCGTCCTCCTCGAATGCGAGCGCAATTTCACTGCGCTTCGCCACGTCGATCAGCGGTTGTCGCGAAACGAGATGCAAGGCGCCGGCATCTTCCTCGTCTCCCGTCAGCGCGACGACGATCCTGGCTCCATCGAGCGCACCGACACTCTGAAGCGCCTTGAGTGCGTAGAGGATCACAAGGTCGCCGCCCTTCATGTCGGAGCTTCCCGCCCCGGCTGCAAGCGTGTCGAGCCGCACGAACCTTTCGCCCTCGCCTCCAAAGACGGTGTCCAGGTGACCGATCAGGAGCAGACGCTTTCCCCTCGTCCCCGTCCGCTCGGCGAAAAGGTGTCCCGCCCGGCCAACGGCGTCGGGCAGCGCTATCCAACGAGTCTCGAAACCGAGCGACGAAAACTCGGGCTCGAAGAGTTTCCCGACCGCCCGGACACGGGCCAGGTTGAAGGTGCCACTGCTGATGTTGACCGCTTTTTCGAGGAAGTCGACCTGCTCCGCCTCGTGAGCACGGACGTAGTCGCGAATCCTCTGCTCGACCCTGGACAGCGTGGGCGGTCTGCTCGGCTGCGCGGTCACGGCTTTCGCCGTGCAGAAAAGCAATATGCAGGCGCATGCGAGCGCACTCGCGCTGACGCCCGGCTGGCGGGTGACGGAACGAATCGAGCTGGGTGTCATATCACGGGAGACTACCACCACGTCGCGGTTCCGTCTACCAGTGGGAAACGATAATTTTACACGCTTGCCCAATTCACAAAACCTGACATGACTTTGCGCGCCCGCCTCGGGTGGGGCCTGTTCGCGACCGTGCTGGTGCTGATCGTGCCGCTGCTGCTGTCGCTCAAATCACTCGAGCACCTCTACGAGACGAGCCGCCTGCTCCGCGACCGCGAATTCGCCGCCTCGCTTCTGCTCGGATCGTTCCGCGAGCGAACCGATGATGCCCGCCGAGCCGAAGATGCGCTGCTGTTCATCCACGACCAGAAAAGCGCGGCACGCATGCAGAGCGAGATCGACGGGCTCGTATCACTGACCGATTCGCTGGACCGGTACCGTCTCGGCCTGTCGGCGTCGCAGATCCGCGCCTCTCTGGACGCACTCCGCTCGGCTGCGCGCGAGGAATACGAGCAGGCCGCCGCGGGCAGAAGCACCGTCGCGGAGATGATATCGCAACAGCGCACGCGTCCGGCGATCGCATCGGTCGACAGCGCGCTCGGCGCCAGCGCGACGACGCTTCGCAATAGCACCCGACAACGGGTTGCCGACGCGACGAACGAAACGCTGAACGCCGAGCGGCTGGTGGCCGGCGCTCTGCCCATAGCACTCCTGCTGGCGCTGTTGATCGGCATCTGGTTGATGAGGTCGATCAGCCGGCCGGTGGACGAGCTCGAGCGGGGTATGCAAGCAATCTCCGAGGGAGATCTCAGGTACCAGTTGGACCTGGCGCCCAATCGGAAAACGGAGTTCGGCCGGGTGGCCGCGAGCTATCACGCCATGGCGAGTCAGCTCGCCGACCTCGAGCGATTGCGAGCCGAGTTCGTGAGTGTGGCTTCGCACGAGCTCAAGACGCCGATCAATGTCATCATTGGATACCTCGAGCTCCTTCAGGAAGGGATTTTCGGAGAGCTCACACCCAAGCAAAAGGATATTCTTTACACTATCGGCAAGCAGGCGAATGGGCTCACGAGACTCGTCAAGCGCCTCCTCGACATCAGCCGCTTCGAGGCAAGTGGTGGGAAGCTCGAGGTGCGGCAGGTCGATCTTCAGCGGTTCCTTCAGACCCTCGAGAGCTCATTCTCGGTTCTCGCCATGCAGCGGGATATCGCCTTCTCGGTTGAGCACGGGGAGGGGCTCCCATCCAAAGTGTCCTGGGACGAAGATCGGATCAACGAGGTGCTCGGGAACCTGATCTCCAACGCCTTCAAATTCACGGCGCGCGGGGGTAAGGTGGCGCTCTCGGTGGCTCCCGTCGACGCAAACGTCGTCATCACTGTGGCGGATACGGGGGCAGGGATCTCGTCAGAACAGCTCCCTCACATTTTTGACAAGTTTTACCAGGCCGATAACCAGGCGCAGGCCGCTTCCAAGGGCACTGGTTTAGGCCTGGCGATTGCGAAAGAAATCGTCGAAGCCCACGGCGGCCAGACAACGGTCGAGAGCAGAGTCGGCAAAGGTACGACGTTTGTCGTTACACTCCCGATCGAGGCACCGGGAGCCAAGAAGCGAGCCGAGCCCACACCGCCAGATTCTACGCCAAAGGTTGAGGACGCAGGATGACGAAAGCTCTTCGAATCGTGATTCCCTTGTTGGTCCTGGCGGCCTGCACGCACCTGCAAGTGATCGTCCCGTCCCCGATCCAGAGCGATTGGGATCGGACATTGTACAACGCGCGTCGCAACGTCGAGGTGGGCAATTATTTCGCGGCGGACAGGATTCTCGACGAGTTCCTGCGCACGCATCCCGGCACGCGTGAGGCCCGGGAGATCGCGTTCTGGAAGGCGGCGTACATGATCGATCCGGTGAATCAGCTTGGGTCGCTCGAGGGGGGAATCGCGGCGCTCGACGCATATCTGGCTACCGACTCGGCGGGGTGGTACCGGAACGAAGCCATTGTCCTGCGCCGGACAGCGGCAGTTGCGGCTGGGATCGCGAACCCGCAGAAAACTGCAGCGGCCGACTCGTCGGCAACTACTGTCGTGAAGGACACGGTCGTAATCGCCAACAAGTCGAGAGACGAGCAGATTGCGTCGCTCAAAGATCAGCTGGCCAAAAGCAAGGACGAGCTCGCGAAGGTCAGCGCCGAGCTCGATCGCATCAAGAAGCGGCTCGCAAATCCGAGCAACTAGCCGGCCGAGCGACCGGGCTCAGCCAACCCTGAACAAATCGAGGGCGCGCGAGTAGCGGGCGCTCAGCACTTTGCGGATTCCCGCGTTCTCTTTGGTCGTGAGGTCGGGATCACGATCCAGAAGGCGCTCTGCAGCGGCGCGGGCTTGTATGTTCAGCTCCTCGTCCCGCACAGGATCGGCGACGCGGAAGGTCGCTTCCCCACTCTGCTCTTCGCCGAACAGATTGCCCATTCCTCGTAGCCGGAGATCAGCGCGGGCGATCTCGAAGCCATCGTCGGTCTCAACGAAAATCCTCAAGCGCTCCGCCGCTTCGTCTCCGACGCTGCCGAGCAGGATGCAGTAGGACGCTTCCGCGCCGCGGCCCACGCGGCCTCTCAGCTGATGAAGCTGAGACAGTCCGAATCGCTCCGGGTGCTCGATCAGCATCACCGTCGCATTCGGCACATCGATTCCCACCTCTATCACAGTCGTCGACACGAGCACGTCGATCTTTCCATCACGGAACGCGCGCATGATCGCCTCCCGCTCCTCCGCCGGAACGCGTCCATGAATCAGGGCGACGACCCTGCCCGCAAACGGACCCGCCGAGAGCTGCTCGTACATCGTCGTTGCCGCTTTGAGGTCGGTTTTCTCCGATTCCTCGATCACGGGATAGACCACGTATGCCTGACGTCCTTTCTCAGTTTCTCGCGTCACGAACTCCAGCACTCGCTCGCGCGCCGATTCCGGACGCATTACCGTCGTGACGGGCTGGCGCCCTGCGGGACGCTCGTCGAGCGTGCTCACATCGAGGTCGCCATAGACCGTGAGCGCGAGCGACCGCGGGATCGGGGTCGCGCTCATTAGAAGCACGTCGGGTGACTCTCCCTTGGCGGAGATCGCGGCGCGCTGCTCCACACCAAACCGGTGCTGCTCGTCGATAGTGACGAACCCGAGGCGCCCAAACACTGCGGCATCCTGTACGAGCGCGTGTGTTCCGACCGCCAGCACCGGCTCGGTTCGGGCGAGCTTTTCCGCGGCGGCCTTTCTCGCGCGCGAGTTGAGACTTCCCGTCACGAGGACGGGCTCGATTCCAAGCGGCTCCAGAAGCGTCGTGAACGTTCTGGCGTGCTGCTCCGCGAGGAGCTCAGTGGGCGCCATTATCGCGGCCTGATATCCGTTCTCCATCGCCAGTAGCGCCGCGAAAAGCGCCACGATGGTCTTCCCGCTGCCGACGTCGCCCTGCAGCAGGCGATGCATCTTTCGGTCACTCGTCATGTCGGCGACGATCTCGCGCACTGCCACCGTTTGCGCGTTGGTCAGCGTGAATGGCAGCACGTTCTTGAGGGCACTCGTGAGCTGGCGCCGATTTTGAAATGCAATTCCGCTGCGCCTCTGCCGCTTCAGCGCGTTGGCACGCCGGTGCAGGATGTGCACGAAAAGCAATTCCTCGAATGCGAGCCGCGCTCTGCCCCGCGTCCCTTCGGCAATCGTCCTCGGCCGGTGCACAATTCGAATTGCTTCGCGAAGGCTGGGAAGACCCGCGGCCCGCAGCACGTCCTCCGGCAAATACTCATTGACTAACGGGAGCAGGGTGTCGAGGTGGGTATCGAGAATTCCTCGAATCACCTTGAACGAGAGATTCTCCGTGGCCGGATAAACGGCCAGCACTTTTCCGGCCCTTACGTCGTCATCGTCTTTGCCGAGCTGGACATACTCGCGCGGCTGGAGTTGTCGGCCGTGATAAAAGCGCACGGATCCGGTGAGAAGCATGATGTCGCCCTTCTCGATGCTTCGATCGAGGAAAGGCTGTCCGGGCCACGATGCCTCGATCATGCCGCTGTCGTCTTTCAAGACGGCCTGGAAGATCCTGAGCCCGCGGCGGGTAGGAATTATCCCCTTGGAGATCACCTTGCCGATGATCGTTCCGTCCATGCCGGGCTCGAGCGAGGCGATTGGACTGATCGTGCTCGCGTCCTCGTAGCGGTGAGGAATGTGGAAGAGGAGATCACGCACAGTGACGATTCCGAGTCTTCTGAGGGACTCGGCGCGGGCGGGTCCGACGCCCTTCAGATAGTTGACGGGCATGTCGAGGTAGACCTTCGAGCTTCGGCCTTCCGTAGTGGCTCCCATTTACGCGTCCTCGACCTCGGAGGGCCGAAATAAACGAAGCGTGGTCGCTAACCCTCGAGAACCTCGTGCGCGAATACTTTCGGATCGAAAGCCTCGAGATCCGTCACTTTCTCTCCGGTCCCGATGAATTTCACGGGCACATTCAAGGCGTCGTGAACCGCGAGCACGATTCCCCCCTTCGCTGTTCCGTCGATCTTGGTGACGACGAGACCGGTGATGGGAATCGCTTCGGCGAAAGTTTTTGCCTGCGCGACGGCGTTCTGTCCGATCGTCCCGTCGAGCACCAGCAGCGTCTCGTGCGGTGCGCCGGGAAGTCGTTTGCCGATCACACGGTCGATCTTCTTCATCTCGTCCATCAGCGATCCGCTCGTATGAAGGCGGCCGGCAGTATCGACGATGACGACATCCTTGCCTCGACTGACGCCGGCGTCGACGGCATCGAACGCCACTGCGGCGGGATCGGAGCCAGCCTTGCCACCAACGAAATCTGCTCCCGTGCGCTCGGACCACGTTCGCAGCTGGTCGATGGCTCCCGCGCGAAAAGTGTCGGCGGCGCCGATGAGAACCGACATCTTATTTGCTTTCAGGAAGTCGGAGAATTTCCCGATGAACGTTGTCTTTCCAGCGCCGTTCACTCCTACGACGAGCACGACAGTGGGTCCTGACTCCGTTCGAACGAATCGGGGATCGCTGTTCCCCGAGCGAAGGGACGTCTCGATCGCCTTTTCGAGCGCCTGGAGAAATTGCTCCTGCGTCTTGATGAAACCGCGGCGAGCCTGGACCTCGATTTCCGCGACGAGGCGCATCGTGGTAGGAACGCCGAAGTCAGCCTCGAGGAGAATCTGTTCCAGACCTTCCAGAGAGCCCTGTATTGCACCGCCGCGCGCGATTGCCGTGACATCGGTGAGCGCGACGTCCTTTATTCTTGTCCACAGCGATCGGGTGGGTACGTCCCCCGCGCGCCGAAGTATCCTGCTTGTCATGTAGTATAGATTTTGATTGAGGGCGAAAAAAAAACCCGGACAACGATGTCCGGGTTGAAGATAAGTCCTGCGAGCTTCTCGCGTCGTTACTCGGACAGGTTCGCCAAATGCGCCTGGTTCAGGCTTGCCAGCGTCTGATTTCTCATCTTCTGGAAGAGACCGCGCTCGCCGGCCGGGATCGGCTCGCCGCCTCTGCTCTCCAGCGCCAGTTTCGGGTCACGAGCCACACCGTCGACGCGGATCTCAAAGTGGAGGTGTGGGCCGGTCGCCCATCCAGTCATGCCGACGTAGCCAATGGTTGATCCCATTGCCACTCGCGTGCCCGGGCGCATGCCAGTCGAAAAATTCCGCATGTGTCCGTAACGGCTGATCATCCCGTTCCGATGGCGGATGTCGATCATGTTGCCGTAGCCACCCTTTGTGCCGGCAAAGATCACAACGCCATCGCCGATGGCGCGGACAGGCGTGCCCATCGGCGCGGCGTAGTCGGTTCCAGTGTGATTGCGCCACTGACCGAAGAGCGGATGCTTGCGCATGCCGAACATGCTGCTGATGCGGCGAAACGCCACCGGCGCACGAAGAAAGGCCGCGCGTAGAGACATTCCGCTCGCGTCGTAATACTGGCCAGTGCTGGTGCCTGGCGTATCGAAGTGGATCGCTTCGAGCGGGTTGTGGCCGTTGGAGAGCGCGAGACGCGCGCCGAGAACTTTGTTGACGATAATCGCCCCGTTGGGCTTCTGAAGACGCTCTACGAGCAGGTGGAACTTGTCACCCTGCCTGAGGTCGCGGCTCATGTCGACTTTGTATTCGAAAATGTCGGCGAGCGACCAGGCGAGCTGGTGGCGGGCCGAAGGCGGAAGAACGCCGACGCCGCTCTCGTTCAGCGCGTTATAGAGACTGGAGTGGATGACACCGGAGATCGCCAGGGTATCGACCAGCTCGGTATTGGTGGCTTCGATGACGAGGGGCTGGAGCAGGAAATCCGCGGGCTCCAGTCCGGGTCGGGTGACGACGACAGGCTCCATCGGAAAGATCTGCTTCTTTTCCAGCGACGGCGTAGCCCAAATGGCGACCATTGCCATGACCGCCACAACCGCATAACTCGCTGGCCTTACGCTGACCCGCTTCAATCCATCTGCCTTCGAATAAATGTCGGAATTTCCATGTCACTCAGATCCTGCTCAGGAGACGACCGATCCTTCTCCGGAGTCACTGCCGGACTGCTCGTTGGAGTGGTCCGTTTTGGCATCTCATTTAGCGTGTTTCTCGTCATCCCATTTCCGCGCAGCGGACGTAGCGGAATGACCGGCGAACCTCTCAGCATCGGAGACGGTGTTGCGATCACACTGGGCTGGCTCGCCGCTGGCTGCGGCCGGTCGAAGCCGGTCGCGATGACGGTAACGCGAATCTCGCCCTGCATCGCGGGCTCGTGCACGGCGCCGAAGATGATTTCCGCGTCCTCGCCCACCGCGTCGTGGATGATCTCGTTGATCTGATGCACTTCGCCGAGGGTCAGGTCTGCGCCGCCGGTGATATTCACGAGGACGCCCGTAGCTCCCGAGACCGAGACGTTGTCGAGGAGCGGGCTGGCGATCGCCTGCTGGGCCGCTTCAATGGCGCGATTCTCACCGCGGCCGATTCCGGTTCCCATGAGCGCCGAGCCGCCTTCCTGCATGACCGTCCGCACGTCGGCGAAATCGACGTTCACGAGTCCGGTTACGCTGATGAGGGAGCTGATTCCCTGGGTGGCATGGAGCAGCACTTCGTCTGCCTTTTTGAGCGCGTCCTGGAACGGGATTCCTTTGCCGACTACAGCAAGGAGTCGCTCGTTCGGCACCACGATCATCGTGTCGACGTGCTTCCGCATCTCGGCGATGCCGAGCTCAGCCTGGCGCATGCGCTTGCGGCCTTCGAACAGGAATGGCTTGGTGACGATTCCGACTGTCAGGGCACCAGCTGCGCGAGCGAGCTCGCACAGGACGGGTGCGGCACCCGTTCCAGTTCCGCCGCCCATGCCACAGGTCACGAAGACGAGATCGGCGTTGTGCATCGCGCGCGCGACCTCTTCCCTGCTTTCATCGATGGCCTGCTTCCCGATCTCCGGCCGCGCTCCAGCGCCCAAGCCGCGAGTTAGCTTCTTACCTATCTGGATCTTTACGTCTGACTTGGAATTGAGGAGCGCCTGGGCATCGGTGTTGACCGAGATGAATTCCACCCCTTCGAGGTGCTCCTCGATCATGCGATTGACGGCGTTTCCGCCCCCGCCACCGACGCCCACGACCTTCATGCGGGCAGCTTGTGACTGGCTTTCCTCGAATTCGAATATCATCGGGTTGGAAACTCCGGCACTGCAGGATTGTGGAAAAAAATCTGGGGCAAGTATACGACCGTTAGTCGATTAGTACCATAGGCAAAGACGAGCGGGAGTCAAAAAAAGTACAACCCCTGTCAAGTGAGTTATCCACACTCGCATTGAGGCACTCGATTTTATGATTTTTCCGCAGTGCGCGAGCGGAAATGTGCGCTTCAACTAGCATCTCTGCATGTGGTCGGGGAGGGTATCCTCTTCATCTGCCCGTAGGCGGGCACCCGACGCCGAAGAGGATACCCCGCCCGACTGACCCGCCGCGATTTCAGACCTCCAGACGAGGCCGCACCAGGACGCTGCCGGTTAGAAGAAATCTTCGAGCCAGGATTTGATGCGCCGGGTGAAACGGTCCACGCCCGCGCCCGCCAACGCTCCGTGCCTGCCGCTCGGTGCAAAGCCGGCAGCAGAACGATGCGCGCCGTAGAGGGCGAGACCGACCACTGTCGCGAAGCGAGGGGCATCGACGGAGTCGCTCAGCCCACCAATGTTCTCGGCCGGAGAGCCGATCCTGACTCCGGTTCCGAAGACATCCGCAGCGAGCTCGGCAACGCCCTGCATCGCTGCAGCCCCACCGGTGATCACTACGCCCCCGTTCAGACGCTGCGCAAAACCAGCTCGCTCGATCTCGCTCAGCACCAGATTGAAGATCTCGTCCATGCGCTGGTGGATGATATGCGCGAGGACTTCGCGCGGAATGTGCCGGTCGCCTTGCGCCACGGTGCTCGGCAGCTGGATCACGTCCGTTGGATCAACCAGCGGCTCGTACGCGCAGCCGTATTTCTCCTTCAGTCGCTCGGCATCGGCCTGCGTGACGCCGATGCCCTGCACGATATCGCTGGTGACGTTGTTGCCACCGTAATTGACCGTGCCCAGGTGACGAATCTTTCCTTCGTGGAAGACCGCGATGTCCGTCGTGCCCGCGCCCATCTCCACGAGCGCGACGCCGAGCTCCTTCTCATCCTCTGTGAGCACACTGAGCGAGCTGGCGAGCGGCTCGAGGACCAGCTCGCGAACGTGGTAGCCCGCTCTCTCGACAGATTTGCGGAGATTCATCGCCGGCGACGCGCCGATCGTCACGAGATACATCTCCGTCTCGAGCCGGGTTCCGATCATGCCGATGGGATCGCGGATGCCCTGATTCTTGTCGACGGAGTATTCCTGTGGAATCGCATGCAACAGCTCCCGGTCCTGCGGAACGGGTTGCGCGCGCGCAACGTCGTTCGCCCGATCGACATCGGCTTTCGATATCTCGTCGCCGTTCACCGCGACGATTCCCTTGCTGATCATCGCGCGCACGTGCTCGCCAGCGATACCGGCGTAGATCGTGTCGATCTTGGTACCCGACATCCTTTCCGCATCTTCGACCGCTTTCTTGATCGAGCGCGTGGTCTCCTCGATGTCGGAGACGACGCCGCGGCGGAGGCCCGTCGTGCGGGCCTGCCCGACGCCGAGGATCTTCAGCGTTGGCGCGCTCTTGCCGTCACCGCCGACTGCCTGGGCGATCAGGGCGGTCGTCTTGGAGGAACCAATGTCCAGGCCAGCGATGATGCGTTCGGGGTTCATTGAAGCCTTGCGATGACTTGATCGCGATAACGTAAATCGAGCTCTCCAACATGTACCTGCCGCCGAGCGAGATCGGTTTCAACCGGAAAGATATCGGCCAAACGCTCTACTGACAGTCCTACCGGAATGCGCACGCGCAGTGTGCGATTCTCCGGCGCCGCAGTTGCGCCCATCTTGCTGGAGGCATCCGGGCCGCGGGACAGCGTGAGCAGAATTTCATCCCTGCCCGTTCGCGTCACCTCGTCGATGCGCGCGAACATCCGCGGCTCCTGCGCGCGAATCGCCCCAACGAGCTTAAGAAGAACGGGATCGGTTGTCGCAACAATTGGGAGGTCGAGATTCGTCCGCGCCGGATCGATTGGCAGCTGCCTGCCGAGCGAATCGTACGGGATCATGCCCGCGGGAGTCTGGACCAACGCCACGGGGAGATTTTCCTCTATCGTCACCACGAGCGTGCCCGGCATCCGCCGGGTGATCCTGACGTCGGACACCTGTGGATGACCCCGGACGCGCTGCCGGTAAGGCTCAAGATCATCCCACAATGAGGCGATCGTATCGATTCGCAGCCGCGAAATGATTTCGTTCGGCTTGAGGTAGCGGACGCCTCTGATCTCGACGTTTCGCACCCTGAAGAAAGCCATCTGCCGCGCCGCTCCGCGGACGCCCCACGCGCCAGCCATGATGACCGCGACCAGAAACAGAACGCCCAGAATCTTCCAGCCGGGTCTCCTGAACCGTTCCGAAGAGATCATTTGCCTCTCCTCTCCAAACGCGCCTTGAGCTCAGGTCCCGTGCGCGTGATGTCGCCAGCGCCCATCGTGATCACCACGTCTCCATCGCGGACGAACAGCGTGAGCGCCTCGGCCAAATCGGCGCGCGCTCCCTGCCACGCGACTGGACTACCCGCCCGCATCATCGAAGACGCCACGAGATCAGAGGTGATCCCAGGAATCGGCTGCTCGCGCGCGGGATATATATCCGCCAGGAAGACACTGTCTGCACCGCGCAGCGCATCACCGAACGCGTCGGCGAAGTCACGCGTGCGCGAAAAAAGGTGTGGCTGGAACGCCGCTACGACGCGGCGGCCTGGATACGACGCGCGCGCTGCCTGGAGCGTCGCCACGATCTCTGTCGGATGGTGCGCGTAGTCGTCGACGATCGTCACGCCGGCAACATCGCAAAGGCGCTGGAAGCGGCGATCCACTCCGCCGAACTGGAGGAGTCCCCCGCCGGCGAGAGCGTTTTGCACATTGTGGTACCCCGGCACGCGCAGAGCGACGTCGCCGAGCGAGCTGCCATCGTAGCTGACAGAGAATGTCGTCGAGTGCCCGTCGGAACGGACATCGCTTGCGAGGAGACGTGCATCGCGGGGCTTGATCCCGTAACGAATGAGTTCCGCGCTCGATGGAAGATCAAGAGATCTCGCGCCCGCGTCGTCATCGCAAAGAACAATTGCGGCGGCATCACGCACATAGCGTGAGAACGTCGACCGGATATCCTCGAGGTCACGATAGATGTCGAGGTGATCCGCTTCAACATTCGTCACCACGGCGACGTTCGGCGTAAGTGTCAGGAAGGATCGATCGTATTCATCCGCCTCGACGACGAACAGCTCGTCCGACTGGTAGTGCAGATTCCCCTTCCACGCAGCGACGCGTCCACCGGCGATCCCGGTCGGTCTGAGACCAGCGCCCGCCAGCACGGCGGTCGTCATCACCGTCGTCGTGGTTTTGCCGTGAGTGCCGGCGATGCCCACGACGCGTCCGCCCGCAACTGCGCGTCCGAGCGCCTCGGCTCGTCTTGTGATTGGGATTCCTAGCTCACGCGCATGCGCGAGCTCGGGGTGATTCCGCGGCATCGCCGATGTAACGATCAGCTCGCGCGCACCTTCCACGTGGTTTGGGCTATGTCCCTTGACGACGCTTATTCCGAGCGCCGCCAGATCGTCGGTCGGCCCCGGGTTGGCATCGCACCCCGTAACAGCAACACCGCGCCGAGCGAGGAGCTCGGCGAGCGCGCGCATCCCGGCACCGGCGATCCCGACGAAATGAATGGGGCGCTGGTCGGGACTATCGATTGAAGTCATTGCTTGTGGTGTGGCAATCCGACTCGCGTCAGCGCCGCGACTGCTCGCGCTCGACGAGACGAAGTATGTGCTGGGCAATGTCCGCTGCCGCGGTAGGCCTGGCACGCTCGAGAGCCTTTGCCCGCATCGTCGAAAGCTTCGTCGGATCCGATAGCATCGACTCGACGGCACGCGAGAGCGATTCGGTATTGAGATCCGACTGACGGATCATCTCCGCCGCGCCGGCGGCGGCGAGAGCCTTTGCATTGGCGGTCTGGTGATCTGCCGCGGCGGTGGGCAGCGGGACCACGATCACGGGAATTCCCCACGCACAGAGCTCGGCGGTCGCCATCGCACCGGCGCGCGAAAGCGCGAAGTCCGCGGCGCGATATGCCTCCGACATCGGAGAGATGTATGCTCTGACCTTGACGCGTGCCCTGTCGTAGCGCGCGAGCTCGTCGTAATTCGCCTTCCCGGTTGCCCAGATCACGAAGAGATCAGGTGGAATCCCTTCGTCGATCCACGCAGCAACCACATCGTTCATCGCCTTTGACCCCTGACTGCCGCCATACACCAGCAACACTTTTCCGCCGGATGGCGCGAACCCCCATTTGACACGGGCGGGCGCTTTCTCAAAAGCGTCGGCAGGCGGAGGTTCGATCGGATTGCCGGAGTCGAATACTTCGGTGTGTTTCGACGGAGAGATGTGCCGCCGCGCCTCGGGAAATCCGAGGTGCACCTGCGCGGCGAAGCGACTGAAGAAGCGCGTCGTCATACCGGGGGCGGTGTTCTGCTCCTGCAGCACGATCGGGATGTGATGTGCGACGGCATAACCGAGCGTGAGCCCGGACGCATATCCGCCAGTTCCGACCACACAAGCGGGAGGCTCACTGCGCACTTCGCCGGCGATCCTGCGCCACGCACCCATTGCGCCCCGAATCGTCTTCCAGTTCTCCCACGGGCGCGATCGATAGAGCGGGTGAAGGTCGAGCAGCTCGAACGCCCATCCGACCTGCGGGAGGACGTCACGCTCGATCCCGCGCCGAGCTCCGATAAAAAAGGGCTCGACCCGGGGGTCAGCTTTTTTCAGCGCACGCGCGATCGCGAGTCCCGGGTAGAGGTGTCCACCCGTACCGCCTCCCGCGAAGATGATCCTCATCTAGCCGGGAGCGCGCGAAGAGCGAGTGGATCCGTCGCTGCTCCGCCAAATACCTTTTCACGGGAACTGCCGATGTTGACGAGAATGCCGGTCATGAGAAGAGAGAGAATCAGATTCGAGCGGCCGTACGAGATGAACGGTAGCGTCAATCCGGTGGTCGGAAGCAAGCCCGTTGCCACGCCGATATGAAGATACGCGGTCAGCACCATTGTGACCGTCAACCCAACGGCGATCAGCTGCAGAAAGGGCGTCCGCGCCTTCCGGGCGATTCTGAACCCGAGCGCCGCGTACAGGGCGAAGGCGAGTACCAGGAGAGTTAGTCCGACGAATCCCCATTCTTCCCCGATGTGGCCGGCGATGAAGTCGTCATATCCAAAAGGCAGAAACCCATATTGCTGGCGCCCCCTCCCAAATCCGACGCCGAATATCTGCCCGGATCCAACCGCTATCAGCGATTGCCGGAGCTGATAACTCACCTCCAGGGGTGCGGCACCAGGATCGAAGAAGGCCGACATCCGCAGCAGGACGTAGTTGAGTCGCTCGATCTTCACGTAAAGAAGCGGAATAAGCATCACTCCCAGCGCCACGAAGTGGCCGATGCGCACACCGCCGGCAAAGAGAATGATCCCCATCAGCAGGGTGAACATCATCGCCGTCGAGAGATCCGGCTCGAGCATCACGAGAATGTCGAGCGCTCCGATCACCACGAGAAATGGGAGGAGACCCTTCGTGAGTCGCCTGAGCGCGGGCCCTTTCTTAATCACCAGCATCGACGTCCAGACGATCACGGCAAGCTTGGCCAGCTCCGACGGCTGTAGCGAGGCGCCGAACAGGTATCGGCGTGAGCCGTGCACTCGCGGGGCAATCCCCGCCGTGAAGGGAAGAATCACGATGACAAGGAGCACGAGTGACAAGATCATTACGGGCCAGGCCCATTTTTCCCAGACTTTCGCGTCCAGCTTGGCAGCGATCGCGAAGAGTGTCAGGCCGATGGCCATTCCCACCACTTGTCGGATGAGAAGGTGAGCGTGGCCGTAGCCCGCCTGCATCTCGACGATCGCGCTCGCGCTGTAGACAGTCGCGAGACCGAACGCCAGCAGAATGCCGGTGAGCATGACGAGGATGCGAGCCTCGAGGCCCATGTGCCAGCGGTGTATCAGATTTGCCGATGCTTCCATTGCGCTTCCCTTGCCTACGCTTCCATTGCCGCGAGCGCGCGGAAGCGCTCACCTCTTTCCTCGTAGTTCGAGAACATGTCGTAGCTCGAGCACGCCGGTGACAGCAGCACCGCCTCGCCGGCGCGCGCTGCCGCCCGCGCCGTCTGAACCACCTCGTCGAAATCGGAGCCGAGCCGCACGACATCCACTACCGGACGAAGGTCCGTCGCAATAATCGGAGCCGCTTCGCCATAGGCAATCACCTTCGTCACTTTCCTTCGGACCGCCTCGGCCAGAGATGTATAGGTTTCTCCTTTGTGCCTGCCCCCGAGCAATAGGACGGTCGGACGCTCCATACCGTCAATTGCGACCGCGGTTGAGCTGACGTTGGTTGCCTTGGAATCATTGATCCACTGCACGCCATCGAATTCCCCAACCAGCTCCAGCCGGTGCGGGAGGGACCGGAACGTCTTGAGCGCTTTCGCTATCCCCTTCCTGGCTTTCTGCGTCTGGTGGGAACGGTCAGCCGCCATGACCGCGAGGGACGCCGCCAGAGCATTCCCGACATTGTGCTGGCCCAGAAGCGGGAGATCCATTCGCGAGAGAAGCGGAGCTCCCAGCACCACCAGCTCGCCGGTGCGCGCATCGAGCGATGCCTCGGCCTTTTTCGACAGCGAGAACGAATACTTATGGCCGCCGACTTCGCGAACCATGCGCATCACTCCCTTGTCGTCACGATTCACGACCCAGACAGATTCTGCGTCGGCGTTCGCGAAGAGGCGCGCCTTGTCAGCGTAATACTCCTCCACCGTCGCATATCGGTCCAGGTGATCGGGACTCAGATTCGTGAGCACGCCAACGGCGGGCTTGAGGCTCGGCGTATCGTGCAGCTGAAACGACGACATCTCCAGCGAAATCCATTTCGGCTGCTGCTCGCGGATCGCAATCTCGGAGAGAGGCGTTCCAATGTTGCCTGCCTCGATTGCCTCGATGTCCAGTCCGCGCAGAAGATGAGCGATGAGAGCGGTCGTGGTGGTCTTGCCGTTGGTGCCGGTGACGGCAATGAGGCGCGGTCCTTCGAGAAAGTTGAGCGCGATTTCAACCTCGCTCACGATCGGAATCCTCTTCTCGCGCGCGAACGCCAAGGGCCGCGCCTTTGGTGGGACGCCTGGGCTGGTAACGACGAGCGCCGCCCGAGCGAGTCGCTCCAGATCGTGCCGGCCGACGTCGACGACGACTCCCTGCGCCCGCAGCTCCTCTGCGCACCGTCCAGTGTCGGGCGAGGAGACTACGTCCGATGCATAAACGTTATAGCCATGCTTTCTCAGCAACATCGCCACGGCACGACCGCTCCGGGCGAGGCCGATAACGGCGATCTCGCCATCGCGCGCCACGAGCTCGCGCAGGGTCATCGTAACTTCAGCGTGCTCAGGGCGATGAAGGCGGCCAACACTCCGAGGATCCAGAATCGCACCACGACCTGAGCTTCATCCCAACCCTTTACCTCGAAGTGGTGGTGGAGTGGAGCTCGCTTGAAGACCCGGTGTTCGCGCGCGTACTCGATTCCATATCGTCGCTTGCGGTACTTGAACACAAACCGCTGTAGGATCACTGACATCATCTCGGCCACGAACACCGCACCGACGAGCAGGAGAAGGAATTCCGACTTGAGGAGAATCGCGACCGCGGCGAGCGCGCCGCCCAGGGCCAGTGACCCGGTGTCGCCCATGAAAACTTCGGCCGGATGCGTGTTGTACCACAGGAATCCTATGCACGCTCCCATCAGGGCCGCGCAAAAGACCGTCAGCTCTCCGGATCCTCGCAGGAAATAGACGTGCAGGTACTGGCTCGCATCGACGCGCCCTACTACGTACGCGTAGAATGCAAACGTCAGCGCGGCGATCGCAGTGAGACCGGCTGCGAGGCCGTCCAATCCGTCGGTGACGTTGACGGCGTTGCTCGTACCCGTCATCACGAACGTTACGAACAAGACGTACAGCCATCCGAGCCCGGCGGTGAGCGGGACGATCAATATGTACTTGTAGAACGGCAGCGTCGTCGACGCGCCGGGAAGCGTCGAGAGGGGATACTTCCAGAGGTAGTAGCCAACCGCAAAACCGAGGGTGACCTGGCCGGCAAGCTTGTACTTCTCCACGAGGCCCGTGTTCTTCCTGCCGGCGAGCTTCTGTTTGAGCTTTAGGTAGTCGTCAAGAAAGCCGATCGCTCCCATCCACGCCATCGAGATGATGGCGATAAGCACGTAACGGTTGTCAAGGCGCGCCCAGAGCACGGTGCTGGTGAGGGTCGCTCCTAGAATTATCAGGCCGCCCATTGTCGGAGTTCTGCCCTTCTGTTGGTGGGCGTCGGGAGTGCCTTCGCGTATCACCTGGTTGAGCCGCATGCGGCGCAGTCGCCGCATGATGCCAGGGCCGACGATCCAGGTGAGAAGAATCGCGCTCACCGCCGCACCTGCCGCGCGAAAGGTTATCCACTGAAACAGTCGCAGAAACCCGAAGTGCGGCAGTCCTACGAATGGAACGAGCAGATAGTTCAGCACTATGCGGTAGCCCAGGTAGTTAGATGTGGAACAAGACGCTCGAGCTGCACACCCCGTGATGCTTTGAGCAATATGATCGCGTTGCGCTGCAGCCTGGCCTGAAGCTGCGGCCAGAGATCTTCGACATCGGGCGCCGTGATCACGCGCTCGCGCTCTTTGTGCTTCTCGAGCGCGGGCGCGAACTCGCCGATGCCCGCGACGATATCCGCTCCAGATGCCAACGCGAGACCAGCGATATCGGCGTGGCACTGCTCCGACGCCGCACCGAGCTCCCGCATCGTACCAAGGACGATTACCCTCTGCCGTCCGCTACCTGTTCCCTTCAAGAGCTCGATCGCGGCGCGGGTCGAGCCGGGGTTGGCGTTGTAGGCGTCGTTGATCAGGGTGACGTCGCCGACCTGCTCCCACGCCGAGCGCATCTTGGGCTGCGGCATCCCGGCGATCCCTGCTGCCGCGTCTTCGTAGCTCACGCCACACTCGCGAGCAACGGCCAGCGCCAGCATCGTGTTTCTGAGATTGTGAAGGCCGCGCACCGGAGGCCGCACGGTCGCACCGGCGATTTCTATCACGCCGAGTCCATCCGGTCCGATTTCCCAGTGATCGGGCTTCACATCGGCGTTGGCGTCGAGACCGGCGACGACCACCCGTTTCGCCTTTCCGCGCGCCGCCTCGGCAATCTCCGGTTGCGCCGAAGGAGCGATGCCAACGGCGACTCCATCGTAAATGGCGGCCTCCTCGCGCAAAACACCAGCGAGATCGCCCAGGCCTTCCAGATGTTCCTCGGCGATGGACGTGACAAGCGCGATATCGGGCTCGACGATGTCTGTTAGAATCGCGACTTCGCCCGGGATGCTTGTGCCCAGCTCTACTACGGCTAGATCGGCTTCGGGCGGAAGCGCGAGCAGCGTTAGCGGGACTCCGATCCTGTTGTTGAGATTGCCGGTGGTCGCGTGGACCGTATACACACGGCTCAGCGCCGCTCTGAGGAGATCCTTGGTGCTCGTCTTGCCGTTGCTCCCTGCCACGCCGACGATCGTTTTCCCCCACGCCCGGCGCCAATAGTGCGCGAGCGCGCCGAGCGCGATGAGGGTATCGCGAACCTCGAAAATCGGAACGCCTAATGTATCGAGCTTGGGAGCGCGCGAAACGACGAGCGCCGAGGCTCCGTCCCGTACCGCGTCGCGCAGATAGTCGTGGCCGTCGAACCGCTCACCACGCAGAGCGACGAACAAGTCGCCCTTCCCGATCTTGCGCGTGTCGGTCGTGATGCCGCTCACTTCTGAGGATCCACGGGGAAGCTTGCCGGTAGCTTGATCCGCCAGCGCCGCGGCGATCCGGTCCAACGTCCAGAACCCTGCGTTCAAGCGTGGCTCCGCGTCATCTCTCTCACGATTTCCTTTTCGTCGAATGGGTACGAAGTGGTTCCGCGAATCTGATACGTCTCGTGCCCCTTACCGGCGAGCAGCACGATATCGCCATCCTTGGCAAGATCGATCGCGCGCTGAATCGCGCTCAGCCGATCGGTCACGCGCTCATGTTTCGAGCCGCGCATGCCGGCTTCAATATCGTCAATGATGGCGTCAGGATCTTCGGTTCGCGGATTGTCGCTGGTAACGATTGCGCAATCGGCGCCGCGCTCGGCGATATCGCCCATCAGCGGACGTTTTCCTTTGTCGCGATCGCCGCCGCACCCGAACACCACGATCAGCCTGCCTCGCGCGAAGGCACGGGCGGTCTTCAGGCTGCGCTCGAGAGCGTCGGGTGTATGAGCATAATCCCGGAGTACCGTCGGCCTCGTCGATATGATCTCGAGCCTGCCCGCGACTTGGGGAACGGTATGTAGACGGTCGGCGATCGCCGCCGGCGTTTGTCCGAGTGCGAACGCGGTCGCGGCAGCAGCAAGCGCGTTCTCAACGTTGATGTCACCGATCAGGGGCAGCGACACATCAGCAGATCCGCGGGGTGTGACGAGCCGCCACTTGCTTCCCTCTGAGGTGTAGCGGATGTCCTCGGCCCGAATGTCGGCGGATTCCCTTGCCGCAAACGTGAGTGGCCGCGAGCGCGGTCTCAGCGACTTCCATTCCGGAGCGTCCGCATTGATGACGACGGTGCCATCAGCCTTCACGTAATCCAGCAGCCGTGCTTTCGCCTCCAGATATTTCTCCATTGTTCCATGATAGTCGAGATGATCGCGCGTGAGGTTGGTAAACACCGCGACATCGAACTGCAGGCCGTCAACCCTTCTCTGGTCGAGACTGTGCGACGACACCTCCATCGCGATCGTTCGTACTCCACGATCGGCCAGCTCGCGCAGGATCCTTTGCAGCTCCACGGGACCCGGGGTCGTGAGGCCGCCACCACCCGGCAGTATTTCTCCTGCGCTGCCGACCAGGACCCCAAGCGTTCCGATCGACGCGCTCGATCCATCGCCCTCGTCGAAGAGGTGGCGCATGATCGAAGTCGTCGTCGTCTTTCCGTTCGTGCCGGTAACGCCGAGCAGGCTCAGGTTGCCGGCCGGATCCCCGTACGCCGTTGCCGAGGCGACCGCGGCAGCGCGGCGCCCTTCACGCACCACCAGCGACGGCAGCGACGTTCGGGAGGGGTCCTCGACGATGGCGATAGCGGCTCCGCGTTGACCCGCGGCATCGAGAAAATCGTGGCCGTCGCTGTTCCACCCTCGAACGGCGATGAAGAGGTCGCCACGAGAAACCTTGCGGCTGTCGTCCGAGATTCCGCCTGCCTCCTCCGGAATCTCACCGCTCACTCCAACCAGCAAACCTCGCTCTGCCAGGGCGGATTTTATTGCGTTGACACTCACTCTCATTCGAGTGGACGGCTCAGCTGAACGAGTGTGCCAGGTGCGGCGATTGTTCCCCCCGCGGGAAACGTTCCCGCCGTAGATGCGCCAATAAGTCGAACCTGAAAGCCGGCATTGTGGATCGCTCGCACCGCTTCGCGAACTGACAGTCCTCGCACATCAGGAATAGCGCGGGAAGCGATCGCCACGGCGGCCGATTTCAGCGACGCAGGCAGCTCTATCACGTACGAGGCCGTCCCTTCGCTCGGATCGCGCTTCGCTACGTTCCGGTTCGGATCGTACGAATCCTGCGCCGGCCGATCCGGTCCCTCCGCGTCATTCCGCCGAACGAATTTCATTTCTGCTACAGAATTCGTCCCGGCGGCAGGATCGACGTGTGATTGCGCGACGGCGCTCTTCTCCGACGCCGCCAGATCTTCGCGATCGAGTGCCGCATCGCGCGCCGCGAGCGCCGCACGCAGCACGATTTGCGTCACGGGCGCGGCGATGTCACCGCCCGCGTAATGCGCACCCCTCGGATTATCGAGCTTGACCAGCACGACATATTGCGGATCGCTGCCGGGAAATAAACCGACAAACGACGCAGTATAATTTCCGGCGACGTAACCAGCGTTCTGCGATGTGCGACGCGCGGTGCCGCTCTTCCCCGCAACGTCGAACGTCGCCAGATCCGCCTTTGTTGCGGTTCCCTCCCGCACTACCGCCAGCAGCATTTGCTGAATCGTGCGCGCCACTTCGCCCGACATCACGCGCCGCACCGAGCGCGGCTCCGCGCGATACAACACCTTGCCATCGATCGAACGCACTTCCTTCACCAGGTGTGGCTCGAGCAGCTCCCCACCATTTGCTATCGCCGCGTACGCCGTGACGAGCTGGAGCGGCGTAACCGCGATCTCATAGCCCATGAGGATCGATGCGCTCGTCTGCTTCGACCACTGCCTGGGCTCGCGCAAAGTTCCGGCTGCTTCCGCCGGAAGCGGCACGCCGAGCGGCATCCCGAAGCCGAGATTACGAAAGGTTTCGTATTTCTGGCGCGGTGTCAGCCGCTGGCCGAACTCGACGATGCCAACGTTGCTCGAATAGCGGATCACGTCGGCGAGCGAGAGTGACTGCGCCTTGTGCATGTCGGTGATGACGCGCCCATCGAGCTCGAGCTTCCCGTTGTGGGTGTCGACGATGTCCATGGGCCGCGCTCGGCCATTCTCCATGAGCGACGCCGCGACGAACGGCTTGAGTGTCGAGCCCGGCTCGAACGGCTCGGTCACAGCGGTATTTGAGAACGTCGTCTTTCCGACTCGGCTGCTCGCCAGCGCGAGAATCTCACCGGTGTGCGGATTCATCACCACGATGTCCCCGCCGTCCGCGCGCAGGCTGTCGACAGCAATCGACAGCTCCCGCTCGCAGATATCCTGCAGCGTATTGTTGATCGTGAGCACGACGGTCGACCCAGCCTTCGGTTGCTCGGTCCATCCGTCGGGAGAATCGAGCGCGCGGCCATCCTTGTCCCGAGCGAGCCTCACCTTTCCGGAATCGCCGCGCAGTAGCGTGTCGAGCGCGAGCTCCAAACCACCCAGTGGATTCCCCTGCCCGTCCAAGGTGCCGACGATTCGCTTGATGCCGCCTGAATTGGCGTAGACTCGCTGCAGCACCGGCGTCAGGTGTATGCCGTTCAGCTTCGAGAGTGAGGCAACATCGGAAGCAGTGTAGAGCCCGGGGAGGTCGATCCAGCGACGTCGCCGCGCGATGGCGGCGCGGACGGCATCGGCATCAACCCGCGCGTGGTGCAGCGCCTTGAGAACGAAAGCGGTGTCACGAACTTCGGGCAGCGCGACCGCGACGCGCGTCATCTCTCGGCTCTCGACCAGCGTGTTGCCGCTCGCATCCAGAATCTCTCCGCGCGGGGCTGACAGCGAGCCCGCGAAGAAGTGCTGCCGCGTGGCGCGGGCCACCCATTCCTTACCTTCAAAGACCTGCACCTTCGCCGCGCGGGCAACGAGCGCGAGCGCGAAGACCACGAAGAAGGCGTGAACGATCGCGACGCGCTTAGGGGTTTTCATCTCGCGGTGCGTGGGAGTATCACCACCTGCTTGTCCGTTGGGATGTGCATGCCGAGTCGATGCTCCACTGTCACGCCAAGCGTCTGCCTCGCCGAGGCGTCACGAATCTCGCTCTCGAGGCGCGCCCGCTCACCCTCCAGCCCAATGCGCTTGGCGTCGAGTGCAGCGAGGCGCTCGGATTGGCTGATTCCGATCGTGCGCCGCCACACAATCGCGAGGGCAACGAGCACGAAGACGCCGAGTATGAGAGCCACCAGGGTCCGCCCTCGGAATGCTACGCGGCTTTTCGCCATGCTCGTAGTCTGGCGCTGCGCGAACGGGGATTCACGGCGGTCTCCGCCGGATTCGCCGTGAAGGCGCGTTTGGTCACGACCTCACCAAGCGCCTTGCCGCGGCAGGTGCACTGTAGCTGCTTCGGCGGGCAAATGCAGTCGCGACTCCATTCGCGGATGGTATGCTTGACGAGCCGGTCTTCTCCGGAGTGGTAAGAGATCACGGCGAGGACGCCGCGCCGGTCGAGCATATCGCGCAACAAAGGCAGAGCCCGCTCGAGTGCGGTGAGCTCGTCGTTGACGGCGATACGAACCGCCTGGAAGAACCTCGCGAACTCGCTGGGGCCCGTGCGCGCACCGTAGGCTCCGCGAATCGCGTCCACGAGATCATCGCTTACCTGCATCGGCTTTCGGTCGCGACGACGCACGATCTCCCGCGCAAGCCGGTTGGCCCGCGGCTCGTCTCCGTACTCGCGAAAAATTTGGGATAGGTCTGCTTCATCGAGGGTGTTGAGCAAATCGGCGGCGGTGCCGGTAGAGCGACGGTCCATCCTCATGTCGAGTAACGCTCCGGGTCGAAAAGAAAAACCCCGATCGTCCGCATCGATCTGCCGGGAGGATACACCAAGGTCGGCGAGAACCCCGTCGAAGGTGCGTCCCTGGAGCTCCGGAATGCGATCGATCTCGCCGAAATTCCCCCTCAAAGCGAGAAAGCGGCCTGACGCCTCGTACGGCGCCAGCCGCTCTCGTGCTTCGGTTATGGCAGCCTCGTCGCGATCGATCGCCACCACCGAGGAGCCGGAGGCGAGGAGGGCTTCGCTATGCCCTCCTCCGCCCAACGTGCAATCCAGAACCTGCCTTGAGCCTTTGAACAGCGCCACCACCTCTTCGACCATGACCGGCGCATGGTAGGAGCTATCCCACCGGCCGGCCACGGGGTCCGAGTCGGTCACTTACAGAAGCGCTTCACCTCATTATCGACGGCGGGCGTAAACTGCGGAATTGCCGTCAGGAGCTGGGCAGCCTCCGTCGGGTACTTCTGCCCGCCTGCCGGCAGATTAATCGAGGCGAGGTTGAAGGCATCTCGAGCCATGCGGGCGAGGTCGCAGCTCCGCTTCTCGTTGGCGTCAGTTACCGCGCTCTGACCAAGCGAGAAAGCGCTGGCACCAAGCAGGAACTTGGCGTCCGCTGAGCTCTGTAGCTGGTCGGAAAGCTGGAGGAACTTGATGGCGCGCTGGAAATCCGCGCGATCCTTTGAGCCTTGTCCCGCCTTGAAAGCGTTGCTTCCCTGCTGCAGCGCGATCTGTGAGAGGCCCGACGGATCTGCTCCGGCTGTCTTTGCCTGGTTCAGGGTGTTGATGACATCGTCGTACTGGTTGAGCGCGCCCTGAATGGTTGCAAGCAGGAAATAGCCTGGCGGGTTTTTCGGGTCCGCCGCGACGGCCTTCTTCGCCGCGTCCAGCGCCTGCTGAAGCTGTCCGGCCCTGTACAGCGAGTTCGCAGTTATGAGCAGGAGGTGCGCATCGTTCGGGAACTTTTTCGCGCCCAAAGCCGAGGCTTCCGACGCCTTCTGCGGCTGGTTCAGAGCACCGTAGGCGGCCGCGAGACGAGTGTAGTAGTCGGCGGTCGCGGCAGCGGTATCAACCCGCACCATCTCGTTGCCGACGTCGATCGCGCCTTTATAGTCCTTCGCATTCAAATACACGAGCCACGCCAGATTCAATAGCGCTGGATCGCCGGGGTTGTTCTGAAGAAGGTCACGCATGAGCGGAATTGCCTGCTGCCCATGACCCATCTTGGCGAACTCTGCAACGACATCCTGAATGAGCCGGATGTTCGTCGGATCGGCCGCAGCCAAGGCACCGAGCACATCCAGAAGCTTTGTCGTGTCGTTCTTCGCCCGGTAGGTCTCGGCCAGCATTCTAAGCGCCGGCGTATTACGTGGGTCGCTGGTGCGAATCCGCTCACCCACCGCTATAACCGAGTCCGGCATCTTGAGTGCGTTATATGCCTCGACAAGACAGGCTCCGACGATGTTCGCGTTCGGATAGCCGGCCAGCCCCTTACGCGCCGCCGCCACCGCTTCCTGATACTTCCCTTGCGCGACGTCGTTGTGGCAGGTCTCCTCGGCAGGCAGCTGACGGCGCGCATCCTGGATCGCACGCGCCACCTGGCCGGCCGCATCGTCGAGCTTTGAACTCTGGGCGACGGGCAGAGCCTGACCCTTGGCCATGTCACGGGAGATGATGAGCCGCGAGTCGATCTTGTATCCCGTAGGCGTCTTGGCGACGGTGCCCTCGAGGTATTGCGGAGCACGAACGAGGGTCGCCAGCGCTTTCGCGTCGCCAGGAGCCAGAGCTTCGGTCGTCGAGTATCCCGAGGACAGCAGGCTATTGTTGATGTCGGCCTTGGGAACAACGACCAGGTCGCGAATGTTGGTCTGTTTCGACAACTGGTTGCGGATGGCTTCCGCAGCCTGAACTCCGAGCTCCTTGTCCGGGCTCTGGAGCGTTGGAATCATGACTCGTTCGCCAGTTTTCGTGCTTTGGGCAAGCACAGGCGAAGCCGCGATTGCCACAAGCGCTGTGAGAACGAGGCCCGAATTACGTAAACGTGCCTTCAATGGTTTAACCTCCAAGACGGTAAACATTCTTACCCCACCTCCCAATCCGCGGGTCCCTTGAATCCTTAAGTGGGCGAGGAGGGACTCGAACCCCCGACATCCTGCGTGTAAGGCAGGCGCTCTAACCAACTGAGCTACTCGCCCGGTGCAGAAACCGAGCCCGTCCCCTCATCGCAGAATGGCGAGCGGTACTAGCACGCAGTACCCGATAACGAGCAGAATCGGGGCGAGCGTTTCACCCCCACGCGCGAGGTCGGCGAAGCCGGCGAGCAACACTAGTGTAGCGACTGTCCAATACACCCATGAGCGGCGAGGACCAGAATCACGCCCCGCTCGGGGGCCGCTGGCAAGATCGGTTTTGGCCATAAGCGACGTAGTGTAGGGTGGGACGAAATGCGTGTCAACCCAAATCCAACGGGAGGCCGCCTCTAATGAGTGCTACTTCGCGGTCCGCCGCCCGTTCGAATAGTGGAGCTCGACCCAGTCGCGGTAGCTCCCGTCCATGACGGAGCGCCACCACTGCTCGTTGGCGATAAACCATTTGATTGTCTTGAGCAGTCCCGTATCGAACGATTCTGACGGACCGTAACCGGTCTCCAAAGTCGCCTTCATCGCGTCGATCGCGTAGCGGCGGTCGTGTCCCGGGCGATCCTTCACGAACGTGATCAGCTCAGCGGTGTCGCCGCCAAGCGCAGCCGGACACTTGGGAAACCGCTCGCGAACCTTCTCGTCTGCGCCGAAGATCTTGTTGATGTTCGCACAGATCGCCTTCACCACGTCGAGATTCTTGCGCTCAGCATTGCCGCCGAGGTTGTACGTCTCACCGACCCTGCCCTTCTCCAACACCCGCTCGATACCGCGGCAGTGATCGCGAACATAGAGCCAGTCACGCACCTGAAGGCCATCCCCATATACCGGCACCGGTTTTCCGTCCAGCGCGTTCACAATCGCGAGCGGAATGAGCTTTTCCGGAAAATGGTACGGCCCGTAGTTGTTGGAGCAGTTCGTCGTCGTGACAGGCAGGCCGTAGGTGTGGTGATACGCGCGGACGAGGTGATCCGAGCCGGCCTTGCTCGCCGCATACGGAGAATTCGGCGAATAAGCCGTATCCTCGGTGAACGGAGCGGCCGTTGGACCCAGGCTGCCATACACTTCGTCGGTCGAGATGTGGTGAAACCGCCGGGCTCCGCCCGACCAGTCCTCGGTCCAGGCTGCTCGCGCTGCCTTCAGCAGCTCGTGTGTGCCCCTGACATTCGTGTCGATGAATGGGTCCGGGCCATGGATTGATCGATCGACGTGTGATTCCGCCGCGAAATGGACGATCGTATCGATGCCCTCGCGCTTGATCACGTCGTGCATCATCGCGCCGTCGCGTATATCGCCCTTGATGAACGTGAAGCGCTCGTTGTTCGCCAGGGGCTCGAGATTCGCCAGATTGCCGGCGTATGTCAGTGCGTCGAGTCCCACGATTACGTCGCCTCGATGTTGCTCGGCCCAGAAATGGACGAAGTTGGTGCCGATGAATCCGGCGGCACCCGTTACCAGCATCCTACGCATCGTGATCCCTTTCCTCGTTCATTGGGTCCTGTAAGTGGTTAGTGGTCGAAGATCGAATGCCTCGCGCGGCGTTTCGCGAGTGATCGAGGGATGGCAAAGCGAACGATACCCGTCGATTACTCATCCGCCAATGCCTCTGGCGACGTCAGCGCACATATCCCTGATCAATGGCGCGATATCGTTCACGGTCGCGATCCGATCAGCTCCCGCCGCAGCAAGCGCGGCCTGCGGCATTCCATAGATGATCGAGCTTTCGCGATCCTGAACTATTCCTTTGCCTCCGGCGACTCGGATCCGTCGAAGCCCTTCGGCGCCATCGCGGCCCATTCCGGTGAGCACGACTCCAATCACGGAGCTTCCGAAAGTTTCAGCCACGGAAAAAAAGAGAGGATCGGCAGCTGGCCTCACGCCCCACATCGTTGGAGATGTGTCGAGTCGAATCGACGCATTCCCCGGCTCGCCGTTGATGGTCATATGATACCCACCAGGAGCGAGGTAGACGCGATTCTCCCGCAGGAGCTTACCATCCATTGCCTCCCCGACCCAAAGCACGCTCATCGTGTCGAGCCGCTCGGCGAGGAGCTTCGTGAATTCTCCTGGCATGTGCTGAACGATGACAACAGCCGCGCCGAGGCCTTCGGGAAGGCTCGGTATGATCTCGGCCAAAGCCCGGGGTCCGCCCGTCGAAGAAGCGATCGCGACAACTTTCGTTGCCGCGTCGGGCGATTTCTTCGGCGCCGGCTCGCCGAGGACCGCCGACTCGCCAGGCGCCGGTGTCCGCACGCCGCCCATGTTCATCGCGCGAGCTGCCTCAAGCGCGGACTTCAGCTGCTCCCGGACGGTCGACAGGTCGATGCTGACGGGCCCGGATGGTTTTCTCACGAACTCGAGGGCGCCCCGCTCCAGCGCGCGCAGCGTCATCTCGTTTCCAAGCTCCGATCCGGCCGCGCTCAACATCACCACCGGTCGTGGCATCTCGGCCATGATCTGCTCGAGCGCTTGTAACCCGTTCAGACGCGGCATCTCGATGTCGAGAGTCACGATATCGGGCTTGAGAGCCCGGATCTTCTGCAACGCCTCGATTCCGTCGCCGGCCGTGCCGATAACGCGGAACGGTCCGCTCGACTCGACCATCTCCGCGATCAGCTTGCGCATGAACGCGCTGTCATCAACGACCAGTACGGTCGCAGTCTTTTCGGTCATCTCGGTCACGACAATCGGACTAGATCTTCCGGAAGATGCGTTCGCGCGCATTCACGGGCGAAAAGAGAGATCGGGCGTCACCGAGGAGGCTTTCGACCTTTCCGAGAACGAGAAACCCGCCCGGTGCGAGCGCGCGATGAAATGCCGAGAACAGCGCGTCCTGTGCCGCGCGCTCGAAGTAGATGATCACGTTGCGACAGAGGATGAGATGCGCGTCCTCGGGTCGCGGCTCATAGGCGAGCAGATCGTTGCACTCGAAGCTCACCAGCCGCCTGACCTCTGGTAGCATCGTGTGAAGTCCGGCAACCTCCGGGAAATAGTGGGCGCGCAACGCCGGGGGCGTATCACCAAGAGCCGAGTCGGGGTAGCGGGCGCGCTCCGCATCGGCGAGACACTCGGCATCGATGTCAGTGCCAACGATCTTGATGGCATCGAGCCGCGCGCCTTCGCGCTGCTCGGTGGCGTGCTTGTGCATCAAGATGCCGATCGAATAGGGCTCTTCGCCCGACGAGCATCCCGCGCTCCAGACGCGCGTCTCTCGCTCGCCGCGCTCCCAGAGCGCTGGAATGATTTTGTCCTTGATCATGGAATACGTTTCCCAGTTCCGAAAAAACTTCGTCACGTTGACGGTCAGCGATCGAATCAGGCGATCGTATTCACGCGGATCCGTGTCCAGCGCCGTCGCGTACTCGCCGGCAGTCATGGTATGCTTGGCGCGCATGCGCACGGCGATACGCCGCCGCAGGCACTTGTCCTTGTAGCTGGCACACCGGAACCCTCGATCGCGCGTGATCTTCTCGATCAGCGCCTGGAAACCGGCGTCGTCTCCATGGATCAGCGCCGCGTGTCCCGTCAGGATCGACCCGACGCCTGCGTCGCGTTTCGATCCGTGCGTGAGATTCCTTCGAGCGCCGCCGAGAGATTGCGTCTGAGCTGCGGAAGCTCCGGTGCCAGCGCGACTCCCTTTTCGGCGACCTCCCGCGCGCGCTCGTAATCCTCTCGCTTGAGATGGGCGACGGCGAGATTGTTCAGCAACACAGCCGATTCGGGATGCGTCTCGGCTGCGGCAGTAAGCAGCAGCATCTCGCGGTCCGGGTCGTCAGTCGTCGCGGCCACCTGTGCCGCGTAGTGGAACCAGACCGCGGGGGGCGGATTCGACGTCCAGAGGCTGCGCGATTCACTGAGGCGAACCTTGGCGGCCTGATAATCTCCGAGACGCATTGCGATGATCGCCGCCTCTAACTGGATGAGCGGATCCGTGCTTCCTCCGGCGCCGAGCGCACGCTCGATCACCATTCTGGCTTTCTCGAGCTGGCCGAGCTGTTCGTACGCAAGCGCAAGATTATGGAGGAGAGCTGTCTTGCTCGGAGCATTGGGCGCAGCGGTCATGAAAGCGTTCACTGCCCCGGACCATTCCTTCTGACGGAGGGCGATGAGTCCGACGTGGAACGATGCCACCGGATCGGCGGCTTCCTCGACGAGCGCGCGGAATTCACGCAGCGCCTCGTCGTGCATCCCTGCCCTGTACAACGCGCTCGCGAGCTCACGCCGCTCGAGAGGACTCGCATTTCTGGGAAGGGTCGGCGTGGTTCTCTTCCGTCCGACCGGCAGGAGGAAAGAGGCATTCAGCAATCCATACAGCGCCTTTCCGACCTCGAACTCTCCCAGGCCCGAATCGCGGATCAGTCCATTGATGTCGCGGTGACCGTCGATCAATGGAAGCATGGCCTCCTGCTCGGGAGAGAGAGGATCCCGGTTCATCATCAGCCGCGGACGGTCGAGGCTGAACACGACGTCGAAGCTCGGGATTTTCTTCTCGATGAGCGACCACTCGTCGACCCTCCGCGCGCCCTCAAGCAGCAGCGACTGCGGATCGACCGACACGCGCTCGGCGCCATCTTCAGGCTCCACGCCAGGCTCGAAGTTGAAGGTGCCGCTCGTCCAAGTGAACAGCGTGTAAACCGAGTTCTCCGTATCGAGCGGCCGGTTCACGATCGCGGCGTGGCAGATGCGCCCGCTGTCGAAGTAGATGGAGCCGAAGCTGTCGTGGAAGGAGAGACCCAGACATCCCGTCTTCTTTCCCATCGAGAGCAGCTGCAGGACGTCGGGAAGACTCGCTTCCTTGAGGCTACCTTTGATAGCCATTAGCGCATCTCCTCGATCATCCGGTCGGCGATGTTTGGCCACTCGACGATCAGCCCCGCGTCGGGCACCGCGGGAGTTTTCTTCCTCTCTACCGGGGGCGCCTTCGGCTTGGTGTCGAGCGATTCCACACGCTGCGCGATCTCCTGGCTGATGTCCGCCATGAAGTCGGCGAATTCACCGCCCTCCTCCTCCTCGGGTTCCCCTTTCCTCTTCGAGTCTTTCGCCACGACTCAGGATTCCTTGACCGCGGGAGCGCTGAGACGCGACAGCACCAGCGATGCGATGCTGCGGAGCGTCTCGAACACACCGCCGCCATTGATCGCTGTCGCCGAGAAGTACGGCACGTCTCGAAAGTTCAGCATTTCGTCCAGCTCCTCGATCGAGCTGATCTCACCAGGCGGCAGATCGCGCTTGTTGTACTGCATCACGAGCGGGAGAGTGCGTGGATCGAGGCCCTCGTCGGCCAGATTCGCGTGCAGATCCTGCAGGCTCTCGATGTTCTCGGCGAGCTGGCGCGACTGGCTGTCGGCAACGAACACCACTCCATCCACACCCTGGAGCACGAGCTTGCGCGTGGCGGCGTAGTAGACCTGACCCGGAACCGTGTACAGCTGAAACCGCGTCGCAAATCCGGAGATCGTGCCGAGATCGAGAGGAAGAAAATCGAAGAACAGGGTGCGATCGGTCTCCGTGGCGAGTGAGACCATCTTCCCCTTCCTCTCTTCAGGCAGCTGCGAATAGACGTGCTGGAGGTTTGTCGTTTTTCCAGACCTGCCCGGGCCGTAGTACACGATCTTGCACGTGATTTCGCGCGTGCCGTAGTTGACGACTGACACTCTACCGCTTTCCTATCGGACCGAAGAGCGCTTCGAGGCTGCGATTGAGCTCGCCTTCAAAGTCGCCAGACGGCCCCTTGCCGGTCGCCTGCTTGTCCGGCCGCAGCTGCTCCAGCGCCTTCTGAAACTCCGCGAAATAAATCTCCACCACGCCGAGCGAGCTCTCGCGGTCGAAGACGCCCACGAACAGGAATTCCTGCGCGCCGGCGGAGGCGCGAGCCATGAATACCTGTCTCTCGGATCCGGTGTGGTGCATCTCGTAGAAAGGCTTGCCATCGAGCTGCCGTCCCAGCTCGCGCGCCGACGCGTTGATCGCGGACGTGAGGGCGCAGATCGACATCACGTCGGCCGCGTTGGAGAAGCCGAACTGTCCGACCGCGCGACCCGTCGGGTAGAGTAGAACACCGGAGATGAGGCGCGCGTCGTCTTTCAGTCGCGTGAGCGGAGCAGCGACCCAGCCCTCTGCTACAGTCGGATCGCTCATGGTTTATCTCTGGCTGCGTTCATCATTTCGAGTCTCACGCGTCCCAGGTTGGCGTCAGGAGTGACGATCGTGACGAGCACCAGATCGCGGGTGCCCACGACGAAGATGTGACCCCGCTCAGCCTCGAGCCGCATGAACGCGGGCGTGCCAAGCCTGGCCGCGTCCGACGCGCGAGTCACCTTGGAATAAAGATAGGCGGCCAGAGCCGCGGTATGCTTTCGCGTGTCGGGGGTTCCCGGGCCAACGCCAATCAGCGGACTCGTCTCGATGATGAGTCCGTCGACTGCGCCGACGACCATTGCCACGACGACACCCGGCACGTGGGATAGCGTGGCGACCACCTGACCGAGCGCTTTCACGCGCGACCCCGCATCCAGTTGATCGCGAGCGCGACCGAGCGCGTCAGTACGCGGCGCACCAGTCCGAGCGGAACCGTCAGGGAGGACGCGAGCAGAACGACCGCATCGTCCGCGGCTGGCGCAAGGGCAATCGTCGCTGCGTCGGTCTCTACCACCACCGCGGTCCAACGGCCAATGGAAAGAAGACGCATGGATCTCGTCACCTCCGTGCTGACTCCGCTCAACGCGGCGCCGATCTCGCCGGAGATGTCGCGCCCCCGCTGGTCGATATAGCTCCCGGCCAGGGTCGTGCCGGAGGAATCGAGCAGCAGCGCCGTCTGCTCGGCGTCGCCGATCGCGGTGGCGAAGAGAGTCCGCGCCGACTCAGACCTTGGCTGTGTCATTCTCGTATGGTGCGATTTCGATGAGCCCGGTGCTCAGCATTCCGTAGATGATCTTTGCAACCTCGAATTCGGCGAGCACGAGGCGCTTGGCGATCTCGTGCAGGTTCCTCTCGCCGTCGATGATCGAGAGCACCTCCCATTCGCGCGGAAGTAGATCGATGAACGATTCCGGCCCGTCGTCGAGCGGAGCGAGGAGCGGGATCACGCGGGCGTCCGGGATCTTGTCGGCCATGCGTGACCACTCGTCGATGCGGCGCGCACCTTCCATGAGCAGCGATTCCGTGCTCACCCGCACGGCGATGTCCTTGCGAATGGGACGCGGCGGCTCCTCGCTGAAGGAGAAGAACCCTTCGGACCAGGACATCAGATCGAATACCACGGTCTCGATCTGCTGCCTCATGAAGCGATCGATGTCGCGCGGCGTCACGATTCCATGAGCGACGAGAATCTCGCCGACTCTGCGTTTGTCCCCGGCGCGCTGCATTGCGGTAGCGCGCGCGAGATCCGCCGGCGTCGCTTTGCCTGATCTCTCGAGAATCGTTCCGAGAAGGTGTGGGTTGCTCTTCATCGTCGCCGCGACGATCGTTCCCGCGTCGAAATAAACACTCCCCTCATTATTTCTTTCGGGGGAATACACGCGTAGCGTCCCGGTCTTCCGGCTCAGGTCGAGGAGCTGGAAGACGTCGTGAATGCCAAGCTCGCGCAGCGGTCCTTCGATCGCCATCAGATCCGCCCTCGCATCAACAGCCTGTGGTACCGCAGCGCTTCGGAATGATTTGGATCGAACCTTAGCACGCGCTCGAACGCCTTCTGGGCATCGGCCTCCCGCGCGAGGTCGATCAGGATCTCGCCGAGCCCTATAAGTGCCGCGAAGTGATAAACATCCCGTCGGATCAGCGCCACGATCCGTGGCAGCGCACTTCGCGACCGGCCAGTGCGCCGGTACGGTCCCACCAGCTCCACCACCGCGGCGTCGTGATTCGGCGCGGTGACGAGCACCGTCTCGAGCTCTCTGATCGCGCCTGTATCGTCGCCACTCTTGGCGAGGAGCCGTCCGAGCGCGACTCTCGTCTCCGTCTGTCGCTCGTCGATCGTGAGGCTCGCGCGGTACGCCGCGATCGCGTCGCTCGCTTCACCGAGCGCCCCGTAAAGATCCCCGACTCGCTTCAACACGTTCGCGTTTCGCGACTCGCTCTTCCGGAGGGTAACGAGAATTTCGCGAGCGCCGGGATTGTCGAGCGATGCCACCCGGGCTTCCGCGGCCAGCAGTAACAGGTTCACATCGGTGCTTCCAGCCCCAACCAGAGCCTCGGCGTATGGTCGCGCCTGCTCGGCGCGACCAAGCGCGAGCAGCGACCGTGCGGTGCCTTGCCGCGCGAAGGTGTTTGTCTCCTCCATGTCCAGCGCGCGCCGGTATCTCTCGAGAGCCTCTCCGTGGAGTCCCTGCGCCGCGAATCCGTCGCCGGCAAGGACCAACCCGAGAACCTTGTCTCCACCACGTGCGAGAACGCGCGCTATCTCCGCCTGGGCGCGGTCGTACAGGCCCTTGGTGATCAGGTCGCGAGCGAGCGAGAACCCCGCCATTGCACTTTGTACCACCGGCGTCAGTCGACGCACCGGCTTCTCGGCGAACAGCTCCTCGATGATGGCGGGATCGAAATGGAAGTCTTCTACATGGTCGACCGTCTCATCCCGCTCGGTGATCGGTGGAGCGACCGTAAGCCTGATCTCCTCGTGCGGGAGCTCTATCGCCAGCTCGAGCTTCTGCGGCGTGTACATCGGATCGAGCGCCAGCGCGCGCTTTGTCTCGCGGAGCGCCGCCTCGAACTCGCCAAGGTTGGAGAGCGTGAAGCTGATGTTGTAGTGTGCTTCCGCAAAATCGGGATTTGCCTGGATCGCGCGCGCAAACGCGTTTCGCGCATCGGAGTACTTCTCGAGCTCGACAAGTATGAGGCCGATGCCGTTCCACGCCACCGGGTGCTGCGGCGCCGCGCTCAGCACCTGTCGATACGCTTCCAGCGCCAGCTCCGTGTGCTTCCTTTTGAACAACCCGAGAGCGAGGTTCAGACGGGCCTCGACCGGAGGCGAGTGCACCTGCAGCGCGCGCCGGAAGGAATTGATCGCGGCTTTCGTGTCATTCTTGTGCCAGAGAAGGACACCCAGATTGTTCTCGGCGAACGCGTAGCTGGGATCGATCTCCAGCGCGTGCATGTAACTCTCCTCCGCCTCGGCGTGCCTTCCCTCCAGCTGCAGCGCAACGCCGCGTCCGTTCCATGTCTTCGCCGTCGGGGAGAACTCGCGCGCGAACCGATCGGCGGTGGCGACCGCGGCGCCGGTATCGCGCTGCAGCAGATACAGCTCCAGCATCGCCTGCAGCACTTCCGCGTTTGCTTCGCCGCCTTGGATCGCTTTTTCGTACTCCCGGAGCGCTTCCTGGAAATAGCCTTTCTGCCTCAGCGCGCGGCCGAGCGTGATGTGCGCGCTGGCAGGAGTCTTCTGCTGGTGACTCGGAGTCACATCGTGGCGATATGTCTCGAGCGAAAGGTTTGCCTGCGCGCGCACGAGCGTCGGATTCAGCATCACTGCACGACGGTTTGCTTCCGCCGCTTCCTCGCCGCGACCAAGGTCGCCGAGTATGAAACCGATCAGATAGAGCGCGTCGGGGTTCTCGGGATTCAGCTCGATTGACCTTCTCACCGAGCGCATCGCGTCTTCGTGGAGTCCGCGGTTGTAGAGGGCTTCGGCGAGCAGGAAATGGAGGACGGAGCTGTCGGGATCGAGCTCGATCGCGCGCTGAAAGAGTGTATGCGCGCGCTCGAGGCGACCGGCCGTCTTCTCGGCGATTCCGCTCTGAACGAGCGCCTCGAGGTCTTCCGGATTGGCACGCAGCCGTTCCTCGAGCTCGTGGAGTCGGCGCTCGAGGATGCCGCTTTGGCCGTACGCGATCTCGAGGTTGCGCCTGGCGACGCCCATGCGCTCGTCGAGAGCCAGCGCGCGCGAGAACGCGACGATCGCCTCGTCCGTCAGTCCCTTTCGAAAGTAGAGGACGCCGAGGTTATTGTACGCGCCGGCATCCGAAGGGTCGATTCGGCGGGCGAACGATCGCAGGATGTCGATCTCACCGCCGTGAGCGGCTGCCGTTGGGCGGGCAGTTACCGCTGCGCTCATGTGCTACTCTACGCGCACTGCGCGGAAGATGGCGTCGAAGGCCTTCGGATCGGGGACGAGCAGGAAGAATCCATGCAGGCTCTCCACCGGCTCCTCGAGAAAAAATTCCGTCTCCACGCAAAGGATCGGACTCTCGACCTGCGGCGCGTGGTCACCCAGCGTTTTCAGCGCCTTCGAGGTCCGGCCGGTCGTGAGCAATGGCGGAGAAAGCATCAGCCGCATGTCGAGGAATTCACTGAGCGCCGTGAGGTACGCACCGGCGAGAATGTTTCCCGCTTCCTTCAGCGCCGACTGCTCGAGCGTGCCAAGACTCTGGGATGTTCCGCGCTTCCGCCGCAGCATTCGCTCAGCGAGCCTGAGACCCGCCGGGATCGCGAGGAGAAACACTGTCTGCCCGCTGATGTCTCCGCTCATCGCCATTTGGACGGCGACGATCTCCACAGCGGGGGAGAGCTCCGGCACGAAATCACCGGGCGGAACGATGTTCACCATTGGGACGCTGATCATGATGCGAGTGCCGGTCAGCGTCGAAAGCGCGGTGGCGGCGTGGCCCGCGCCGATGTTGGCAACCTCGCGGAGCGCGTCGAGACGCGCGGTGCTGAGGAGAGTTGTATTGCCCTCGCCGGCCGGGGTGTTGCGGGGATTGGTCATTTCAGAGGAGACTGGAGGCATCAACGATGAGAGCGGGCGTTCCATCGCCAAGAATGGTCGCTCCGCTGAAGAGAGTTTTGCTGGCATTCACACCGTCGAACTGCTTGACGACGATTTCCTGCTGACCAATGAACTCGTCGACGATGAGCGCTGCACGCCGCTCCGCCAGCTCGATGAGTACGACCTGGCCACTGGCCGCGATGGCGGCCGCTGGCAAGCCGACACGCTCACGGAGCCAGATAGCGGGGAAAAGATCGTCCCGGATGGCGACGACTTGCCTTCCCTTCGATTCGAGCAGCATTGGCTGCGAGAGGCTGAACGTCTCGAGTACGTGCGTTAGAGGAATCGCGTAAACCTCGTTGTCGACCCTTGCCAGGAGTGCGCGCGAGATAGCGAGCGTCAGAGGAAGACGCATGCTTACACTGGTGCCGAGTCCCGCATCCGTGTGCACTTCGAGCGAGCCGCCAAGCGCGCGCACACGGGTGGCGACGATGTCGAATCCGACTCCACGTCCCGAGATCTCCGTCACCTTTTCCGCCGTCGAGAATCCGGGCCGGGATATGATCGAGACGAGCTCCTGCTCGGACAGCGCGGTGGTGTCCTGCTCGATGATGCCAAGCTTCTTGGCGCGAGGCAGCACCCGCGCCTGATCGATTCCGCGCCCGTCGTCCGTCACCCGGATGAGCACGGTAGCCCGGTCACGCTCCGCCGTGAGGATCAGAGTCGCGACGCGTGGCTTCCCGGCCTTCTCACGGTCGGCCGGCGTCTCGACGCCGTGATCGAGTGAGTTCCGGAGCAAATGCAGAACCGGCTCGCCCATCTCGTCTAGCATGGAGCGATCGAGCTCGATCTCCCGGCCTTCGATCTTGAATTCCACTTCTTTCCCCAGCGAGCGCGCGGTGTCGCGCACCACGCGTGGAAACCGCTCGAACACCTGCCACACGGGAACCATGCGGCTCGTCATGATCTCGTTTTGCAAAGTGGCCAGGATCTGCGAGGCACGAAGTGTGGCCTCGAGCAGCGATTCGTCACCGAGCTGTTCGGCGATCTTCGCGATGCGGTCGCGCGCGATCACGAGCTCACCGACGACGTTCATCAGTGTGTCGAGCCGTTTTGCATCGATGCGAATGTGGCGCGGGGACTTCTGTGCCGGAGCAGCGGGAGAGGGTTCTTTCTTCTCTACGTTCTTGTCGACGGCGACGATGGCGAACTCCGACGTGAAACTCTGAGAAGCTTCCTCGCTCGCGGCCTGACGGACGCGGGCGATTATGTCCTTCACATCGAGGTTCTGAGGAGTCGCTGCGGTTGCCATGTCCACCGCCTGCTCCAGCGAATCCACACCTGCGAACAGAGTGTCGATGATCGGCCGCGTGACGACGATGGCGCTGCTTCTGAGCTTGTCCAGCAGGGTCTCCAGCTCGTGGGATAGCTCCCCCACCGAAGTGTAGCCCATCGCGGCTCCCATGCCTTTCATCGTGTGGACCGCGCGAAACATACGCGCCAGGGCGGCATCGCTCCCGCCACGCTCCATTTCGAGGAGCGCGTTGTTTATCTCTGAGAGGTTTTCACGGCTCTCCGAGAGAAAAAGCTTGGCGTAGCGACCGGTGTCCACCTAGGCCAGCACCCGCTGTACGGCTTCGAGAACGCGGCTCGGCTGGAACGGCTTCACGACGAAGTCGCGGGCACCGGCCTGAAGCGCTTCCTGCACCAGCGCCTGCTGTCCCATGGCGCTGCACATGAGAATCCGGGCGGCGGGATCCATCTGGGTGATCTGCTTCACCGCCTCGATCCCTCCCATCTCCGGCATGATGATGTCCATCGTCACCAGATCCGGTTTCAGCTGCTGATACTTCTCAACGGCCTGTTTGCCGTTTTCTGCTTCCCCGACGACTGTGAATCCAGCCTGAGAAAGGATGTCGCTTACCATCGTCCGCATGAACACGGCGTCGTCGCAAACCAGCACAGTACTGCTCACCCTACCTCCCTTGTCCGATGACTTGCAAAACCACTGTCTTGATGTCGAGTACGAGGACCCGCTCCCCGTCGATTTCGACTGCTCCCGTTACGGCTCCCGCTAGCGGGATTTCCGCGTGATCCGCGGTCCCGAATTGATCTATCGGTACATCCTGAATGTCGCGAACATCGTCAACGCCGATTCCTATCCATCTGTCGAAATAATCGACCAGTAGGAGCAGTCCCTCCGCACGAGCATGGGCCTGTTTGCCGAGCGACTTGCCGCCGTCGATTACGGTGACGATCGTCCCGCGCAGATTGATGATCCCCCGCACGGTGTCCGGCGCTCCCGGCAGCCGTGTTATGTGCTGCATGGCGACGATCTCGCGAAAGGAGTCCATGTCGCACGCGAAGGAGCTGCCGCCGATGTTGAACACGAGCAGGCGGCGGGTCGGAACGTGCGGCTCTTCCTCGACGCCCTGTTCTGGAGGCAGCGCGACGGCGTCACTCATAAAATCTGAGCGCCGTGAGCGGGTCCACTGTGTCCGGCAAGGCGTGCTCTCCGGCGATCACCGTGAGCGCGCGGCGCAAATCCTCCGGAAGAGGAGAGCGGAAATCAAGCGGCTTGCCGGTCACTGGGTGGTTGAACGCGAGCCAGGCCGCGTGCAGGAAGTGCCGCTTGGGAGGAAGTCCGGCCACACGACGTCCTCCGCCCCCGCCATACACGTCGTCGCCCATGACAGGATGGCCGATAGACGCGAGATGAACGCGGATTTGGTGAGTCCGTCCGGAATGGAGATTGGCACGAAGAAGTTCCCCCGCATCGAACCGAGCAAGGCGTATGAGGTCGGTCTTGGCCGGCCGACCCTTATTGACGATTGCCATGCGCTTCCGGTCTCGCGGGTCGCGGGCAATCGGCTTGTCGATCGTGAGAGTGTCAGACGAGAGATGACCCCAGCTCATGACCGCGTAGCGGCGAACCACCCGGCGAGCGGAGATCGCGGCGCTCAGAAGCCGGTGCGACCGGTCGGTTTTGGCCACTATCAGGAGGCCGGAGGTCTCTTTGTCGAGGCGGTGGACCATGCCGGCCCGTTCCGGCTCGCCCTCGGTCGAAAGAGTGCCCCCCCGCCCCAGCAGGGCATTTACGAGTGTGCCGCTCCAGTTCCCGGGGGCGGGGTGCACGACCATCCCTGCCGGCTTGTCCACCACCATGAGCGACTCGTCCTCATAGACCACGCTCACTGGAATGTCTTCGCCCGAGATCGTCCGCTTCTCGGGCTGCGGGATCTCGACCCGCACGACCTCTCCGGTCTCCGGCCGGTAGCTCGCCTTTTCGCGCCGTCCATCGATCAGCACATGCCCCTGCGCGATCAGCGTCGCCGCCTGGGTTCGCGAAAGCTCGGCGCGGCTGGCAATAAAGAGATCGAGGCGGACATTGCTGTCCGCCTCGACGGGAAACTCTTTGACGTCGCTCAGGGGCTAGCTCTCCGCCGGCGTATCCGACACAGGCGTGGCTGCAACGGCGGGGCTGGAAGATCGCTCTTCTCCCCAAAGGACCCAGGCGAGAAGGAATGCGCCAACGCTGACGGCCATGTCAGCAACGTTGAACGTCGGCCACCGCAGATCGCCGACCCCGACATCGATAAAATCCACCACTCCGGTCACTGACCGGACGCGGTCGATGAGGTTGCCCACGGCACCGCCGCAGACGAGCCCCAGCGCGATCGTGCGCAGGAAATCGCCCTGCCGTGTGGCCTGGTACAGCCGTCCCAGAATCACGAGCGCGCCCGCGGTGAGCGCCATGAATATCCACCGCGAGTAGATGCCAAGGTTCAGCCCGAACGCGGCGCCCGGATTGTAAACGAGCGTAAGTCGGAGATGATTGCCCAGGATCTCGTGGGGTACGTGCTGCGGCGACAAGCTCGCCGCGGCGATCAACTTGGTCACGAGATCGACCGCCACTACCGTGATCAGCGTCCCCCAGAAGAGGGGCGGGTTAGGCTTGGCGCTTTCCATCTTCCTCGCGCTGCTTGCACTCGATGCAGTACCTGGCGTGCGGGAGCGCGTCGAGTCGCTCGAAACTGATCTCTCGCCCGCAATTGTGACACTTGCCGAATTGCTCCGGATTGCGATAAAGCCGGCGGAGTGCCTCGTCAATGTGCCAGAGGAAACGGCCTTCCTGGCTCGCGAACAAGAACGCCTTTTCGCGCTCCATTGCGTCGGTGCCCTGATCGGCCATGTGGAAGGAGTACGCGCTCAAGTCGCCGTCCGCACCCTGCGGCGTCGATCCGAAAGTCTCGTCGTAGTGCCCCAGCTCCTTCAGGACGCGTTTCCGCTCTTCGAGCAGTCGCTTCTCGAAATGCTGCAGGCTCTTTTTTGTCATCGCCTTCGGTTTTGTAATCGCGTTTGCTTTTTTGCTGCTAGCTGCCGGTGCCATCTAACCTGCCCTCTCCAAGGCGACTTCAACGCTCTGCCCATCAAGGTCGAACGTATGCGTCGCGTGTGTTCCGTCGATTTTTTCGCCCACACTGACCTTCAGAGCGAGTACCTCATCGGCGATCCATTTCTGGAACGCCTTCACCGCTTCCTGAATCTCCGCACTACCCCCAACGAGGAGCGTGATGCGATCACTGACGGCGAAACCCAATTCTTTCCTCAACCGCTGAACGCGGCTTACCACCTCACGTGCGAGACCTTCGAGGCGGAGCTCAGGCGTTACCACCGAGTCGAGGGCGGCAAAATAGCCGCCTTCCTCCTTCACCACCATGTCGCCCGAAGCTGTCCGGACGACCGTCAGATCCTCGGAGCTCAGCTCCCGCGATTCATTCCCGACCGACACATACAACGCCTTCCCGGCCTCAAACTCGGCAAGCGCCTGGCTGCTCAAAGCCTGCACGGCTTCGGCGGCGAGCGGTGTGTCCTTGCCGAATTTCTTACCCAGCGACCTGAAATTCGGTCGAGCCTTTAAAGTTACTAGATCGTCGGCGCTGGAGATGAATTGGACGGTTTTTATGTTGAGCTCGGCCGCCAGTAGCGGGCTAAGCTCCTCCAACACGCCCGCGGCTGGCTTCGACGCGCTGCCATGGCTAGGCACCACACATACAAGTCGGGCGAGGGGCTGACGCACCTTGACACCGGCTTCCTCGCGGGCCGCACGACCCAGCGTGGCGAGCGTCCGAATTTGCCCCATCGCGCGCTCCAGATCGACGTCTATCGCCCCAGGGGTCTTTCGCGTGAAAGGCGCCAGGTGTACCGAGCCTTCGGTGAGCTCGCGATGCACCCAGTCAGTGATGAAGGGTGCGAAGGGAGCGAGCAACCGACACGTGACAGCAATGATTTCGTGAATGGTTGCGAAGGCCGCGCGATTATCCTCTCCATCGACGTCGTAGAAGCGATGGCGGCTCTGGCGCACGTACCACTTCGACACGTCCTCATCGAAGAAAGCCATCACCGCTTTGGCGGCGTTGGTAGCCTCATAGCGGCCCAGCAGCTCGTCTGCTTCGCGCTCGACGGTGGCAAGCCGCGACAGAATCCATCGATCCAGGGGCGGACGATTCTGAGGCGCTGGATCCTTGTCTGATGGCGACCACCCGAAGTTGGCGTACTCGGCGAAAATACCGGTGTAAACGTTCTTGAACGTCAGCAGGAAGCGGCCGGCCGTGTCGCGGATTCCCGCCTCGTCGAAGCGGCGCGGGGTCCAGAGCTGGCTCGAGGTCGTGAGAAAGAGTCGAACCGCGTCAGCACCGTAGCGCGGAATCACGGACGCCGGATCGATGATGTTCCCGAGGCGCTTCGACATCTTCTGTCCTTCGGCGTCGAGAACGAGATCGTTGACGACGACTGCACGGTAGGGTGCGGTGTCGCCGACGACTGGCGAGTGCGCCTCGTGGGCGAGCAGGTTGTTCGGAAGCGCATCACCGAGACCGGTGGCGATCGCGAGCAGCGAGTAGAACCATCCCCGAGTCTGATCGATTCCCTCGGCGATGAAATCCGCCGGGTAGTAACGCTCGAACTTGTCGCGGTTCTCGAATGGGAAATGCCACTGGGCGAAGGGCATCGACCCGGAATCGAACCAGGCATCGATCACTTCGGGTGTGCGCCTCATCGTGCCGCCGCACTTGCACGCCCAGGTGTAGCTGTCGATGAACGGCTTGTGCGCGTCGAAGTCGGCGCCGAGCTTGAGACCGGACCTCTCCGACAGCTCCGCGTATCCGCCGATGGCTTCCGCGTGCGAATCGTCCCGCTCACACACCCAGATGGGGAGTGGAGTGCCCCAGTAGCGGTCGCGTGAGACCGCCCAGTCAATGTTGTTGGTCAGCCATTCTCCGAAGCGACCGGATCCGGTCTCGGCCGGATGCCAGTCGACGCGCGAGTTGCGGACCAGCATCGCATCCTTGAACTCGGTCGTGCGGATGAACCAGGAAGTGCGGGCGTAATAAAGCAGCGGCGTCTCACAGCGCCAGCAGTGCGGGTACGCGTGCTCGTGCAGCGTCGATTTCCAGAGCACCCCGCGGCGCTTCAGCTCTTCGAGAATGACGGCATCCGCATCCTTCACGAACATCCCGCCCACCAGCGGCATGTCCTCCGGGAACTCGCCGCGGAGATTCACGGGCTGAAGAAACGCCAATCCATTGCGCTGGCCCGCCGCGTAGTCGTCAGCACCGAACGCAGGCGCCATGTGTACGACTCCAGTTCCCTCGTCGGCTGAGACGAATGACTCGCCGATGATTATTTCGTGCTTGCCCTCCTTGTACGCGACCCAGTCGAGCGGCCGCTTGTAAAGTTTGCCGACTAGATCGCTGCCACGAAATGAGCCCACCGTTTCCCAGCGGCCTGCGAAATCGTCCCCCAGAACAGCGGGAGTCCGAGCGAGGGCGAGGATCACCGTCTCACCGGCGTCAGATTTTCTTTTCCGCAGCTCGACGTATTCGAGCGCCGGGTTTACCGCCAGCGCGACGTTCGAGACGAGCGTCCACGGAGTCGTGGTCCAGAGAAGGATGCGACGGCGTGTCTTCGCGCCCTTGTCTTCGACGAGATCGAGCGCCACATAGGCGCTGGGATCCTTCACATCCTTGTAGCCCTGCGCCACCTCGTGGCTGGAGAGCGTCGTTCCGCAGCGCGCGCAGTACGGCAGAACCTTGTGCCCGCGATACAGACGTCCGGCGCGGAACATTGTGGCCAGCGCCCACCAGACGCTCTCGATGTAGTTATTCGAGTACGTGACGTACGGATCGCTGTAGTCGAGCCAGTACCCGATCCGCTCGCTGAGCTCTTCCCAATCAGTTCGATAACGCCACACACTCTCCCGGCACATCTCATTGAACCGCTCGACGCCGATCTTCTCGATCTGCTGCTTCGCCGTCCGAATGCCGAAGTCCTTCTCGATCCTTTTCTCGACTTCGATCTCGACCGGCAGGCCGTGCGTGTCCCAGCCGGCTTTGCGCGCGACGTGGTTGCCGCTCATCGCGCGATAGCGGCAGAAAAGGTCCTTCACGGTGCGCGAGAACACGTGATGGATTCCGGGGCGCCCGTTGGCGGTGGGCGGGCCTTCGAAGAAGACGAACTCGGGCTTCCCCTCTGCCTGTGCGAGCGTCTGCTGGAAAAGATTCTCTTCCTTCCAGCGGGAGAGCATTTCCTTCTCGAGTTCGTCGGGCGAGCGATCGGTCGGCAGCAAGCGGAAGCGTCTGCCCTTCTCGTCTCCCCCCGCCGCGGCCGGCACGGGGCGGACTGCCGTCATTCTCGGTTCGACGCCGAGGAGTTGGAGCCCGCGCCCCGAAGGGTACTCGCCACGACTTGTGAATCGGACGCCTCGACCTCCGAGAGCTGGCGTGCGATCAGAGTCCGCATCTGCGACAGATACGTGCGTCGGGAGCGATCCAGGTTATCGAGCTCTTCCTCCATGCGCCGCACATCGGATTTGGCCGCCTCGATGATCCGCTCGCCCTCCGCCTGTGCCTCGCGCAGAATGAGCTGCGCTTCGCGCTCGGCCTGCTCGCGAACCTCGCCGCGAAGCTGCTGGGCGGCGATGAGGGCATCGTTCAGGGCCTTGTCGCGCTCGCGGAACGCGCGGAGCTGCTCATGAAAGCTTCTGGCTTTCGAATCGAGGTCCTGATTGATGCGCGTGAGCCGCTCCATCTCTTCGGCTACCTGATCCCTGAACTGATCGACGCGCGCGGGATTGTAGCCGCGGAACGCACGGCCGAAGTCGTAGCGCCGCACGTCCAATGGTGTAAGGTGAAATGATTCGTCGATCATTTATCCCTCGCTCCGAAGAGGGTGGTCCCGAGCCGTACCAGCGTCGCGCCTTCTTCAACAGCGATCTCGTAATCGTTCGACATTCCCATCGACAGCTCCTCGGCCGGATGCCCGGCTGCGACCAGATCTTCTCGCGCCTCGCGCGCTTCGGCGAATGTGCGATGGAGCTGCGACTCCGTTGCGCTAAAACTAGCCATTGTCATCACTCCCCGAACCCGGATCCCCGAGAGCGAAACGAGTCGCTCGGCTTCCGGCAGCATCTCGGAGAGTGTGTATCCGCCCTTTGAGGCCTCTCCTGTAAGATTCAACTCGAGCAACACGTCCACTGCCCGGCCTCGCGCAATCCCGAATTCGCACACCGCATCGGCGAGCCGCGGGCTGTCGAGCGAATGCAGCAACACGAACTGCTCGAGCGCCTTCACTTTGTTCCGCTGGAGATGTCCGATGAGATGCCACCGCACCGGCACATCGACCGCGGCCATCTTCTTCAGTGCTTCCTGAACCTTGTTCTCGCCGACGTCGTGCAGGCCGGACTCATACGCCGCCTGTGCGGCCTCCGGCCCGTGCGTCTTGGTGACCGCCACGATCGTGACCTGTTGTCCGTGCCCGCCCCGCGCTCGCGCTGCCTCGATTCTGGCCCGCACATCGGAGACTCGCTCAGTCAGGCCGGGAAAAGCCATAACTGTCAAATTTAGCCGCGAAGCGCTCTCCGTTCAATTCATTCGAGCAGATGGCACTGCCGCGGGCCAGTGCTACTCAGAGCGCCAGGATCTCGGGAGAGGACTTCGCCTACGGTTCGCCAAACCCGAGTGTGCGTCCGATCCGGTCGAGAAGTTTCTCGTCGGGACCTTTCACGTGGACGGTGATAGCGGCCGCATAGGCCGTCCCGGTAACACGCACGACTTTGTCGCGACTCGCCGCGGCCGGATTCGCGCGCCCCTCATACTTCAGGACGAAGGTGCCGAGCAACGAATCGCCGTCACACTCAACCATAATCTCCGGTGAGATCGTGATCTCGATGTTGCCCATGACGGCCACGGCCTCGATTACCGAAAGACCGTATCCGATCTCCGCCGCGCGCAAATCGATCTCGATGTTTCCCATCACTGCGAGCGCCCGAAACCGCCTTGGCAATTGCCAGCGTCCTTCCCGTTCGGCACTGCTGAGAAACGACACGACGCCCGACGTCGACCTGGAATCCGGGATCAGCTGCTGACCCTGCTCTCCGTAACTCGGTGGCGACTCCGGCTGCTGATCCTGCTGGCGGGCGTAACCGCGGGGGCGCGGCTCCGTCGGATTGGTCAGGCGATGATCTTCAGCTTTGAAATCTGCCATCGGATTCAAGCGAGAGTGGGGTGCTAAGCACTACGGCAGCGAGCGCCAAATAGTTTGGCCCTAGCTTCCTAAAATGCGTCCGAAGAACCGGACGATGTT
>WNEZ01000224.1_pt1 | contig 49430 bp, 37 predicted proteins | sample 5400521 | NCBI WGS metagenome assembly WNEZ01 (sample SAMN13153339, study PRJNA577476) | soil metagenome | isolation source: 120 cm saprolite under Douglas fir tree site 2 hole 1 replicate 1 | place: USA:California | collected 2015-04-18
TGGAGCGCGGTGCGAACCTCGACCTGCCCGCGATGCAGGATGCCGAGCAGCGTGGCGAGCCCGACGGAATCCTGATGCTGTCGCGGCAGGACATACGCATAGGGCCACCCCTTCCACCCGCGGACGGCACGCCCCTCGATCGTCAGGAAGTTCGCGAGCCAGCGGTCGCGGTAGCGAGCCGCGTTCTCGAGCAGAGCGTAGGCGCCGTCAGTCTGGTAGGTCACGATGTCGCGCAGGGTCCACCGGCCGCCCGGCCAGGGATTCGTGAAGTTCCAGGAGCGCTCGCGCGGATTGAAGCCCCGGCCGCGCGTGGCGAGCTGATCGGCGGGGAGATCGATGGGCGACGCGAGGTTCGCGCTCGCGGCCTCCGACAGGATGCGCACGCCGCCGTGGTAATGCTGGTACGCGCGGGCGGGCGTCCACGCGTCGTACACCGCGTTGATCACAATCCCCGTTTTTCCCTGCCCGGCGAGCGCCCATGCCATGGCGGTGCCGAGGGCGTTCACTCCATCGACCAGCAGGGGATCGACGTTCGGCTCGATCGGATCCAGGTAGGGCGGCAGGAAGAGCCGCGACCCATCGGTGTCCTGCTGGTGAATGTCGTGCACGATCTGCGGGTGCCAGACGTTGTGGATCGAGTCCACTACCAGCTGCGTCTCGACTTGGGTAAACGCGTACCAGTCGCGGTTGTTGTCGTGCCCGGTGTAGTGGTGATACAGCTCGGGTGGATCGGTGCCCTCGGCTGTGGTGCCGAGCGTCCGGTTGTACCAACGGGTGACGATCGAGACCCCGTCGGGGTTGAGCGACGGCACGAGCCACAGGATCACATTGTCGAGGATCGCTCGGGTCGCGGCGCTGGTGTCGCTCGCGAGTCGGTACGCGAGCACCGCGGGGCTCAGGTGCCCGCCGACCTCCGTCGAGTGGATGCCTGACGTGACGAGCACAATGACCTTGCCGCTGTGGAGCACATCGTCTGCTTCCTTCGTGGTCTTGAATCCTCGGGGGTCCGCGAGCTTTTGGTTGAGCTCACGGTAGCGGTCCAGGGCGCGCAAGTTCTGCGGGCTCGAGATCACGAGCGCGATGAGCGGGGCGCCGAGGGTGCTGCGCCCCAGCTCGCGATACCGCATCCGATCGCTGCCCGAAGCGAGCGCCTGATAGTACCGGACGAGGGTTGGCCAATCGGCGAGCTTCCTGTCGTCGCCGGGCTCGAACCCCAGCACCGACCGCGGGGTCGGTATCCTCGGGGCCGTGACGGGCGGAGGACGGCGCCGGGCCGGCGGCGTGCGGCGTGGCTGCTGCGCCGCGGCAGGGGGTGCCGGCGCGGCGGCGATCGCCACGGCGAACAGGAGCGCCAGCGGGCGGAGCATGGGGGCAGGAGAACATACCGAGGCCCCGCCCGCTCACGCTACGGCAGCTTGTGCAGCTCGACCCGACGGTTCTGCGCGCGTCCCGCGGCGGTGTTGTTGGGGGCGATGTAGCCCGACGCGCCGTACCCCTTCGCGACCATGCGGAGTGGCGGGACGCCCTTGCGCGCTAGGTAGAAACGGACGGCGGCGGCACGCGCCTGCGACAGTCGCAGGTTCGTGAACTTCCTTCCGGTGCTGTCGGTGTAGCCCGCGACCTCGATCCGAATGTCGGGATTCGCGACCAGCGAGGCCGCGACGGCATCGAGCACCATGTACGAGTCCCGCGTCAATATCGACCTGCCGGTCTCGAAGTTCACACCAGTCAGAATCAGCGTGGGCCGCGCTGGAGCGCCGGGCGTCGGGGACCGCGCGGCTCCGGGCGCGAACAGGATGAGACAGCCGTTCGCGTCCACCTGGCTCCCCGGGGGCGCGGGCGGACACTTGCCGGGCGGGGTGGGCGTGGCCGTTGGCTTCAGCGCTTCGACCGGCAGCGGGCAGCCGACCGCATCCACCTTGGTGCCCGCCGGTGTGTTGGGACATTGGTCGATGCCGTCCGGCACGCCATCGAGGTCGGTGTCCAACGGGCACCCGCTGGCGTCCACGGTGGCTCCCACGGGCGTGTTGGGGCACTTGTCGATGCCGTCGGGGACGCCGTCCTTGTCCGAATCCAGCGGGCACCCGGCCGCGTCGACCGCGACGCCCGGGGGCGTGTTGGGACACTGATCGACGCCATCGGGGACGCCGTCTCCATCGGAGTCGACCGGACAGCCCTTTGCGTCCACGTGCACCCCCGCGGGCGTGCCGGGGCACTGATCGATCCCGTCGGGGACGCCATCGGCGTCGCTATCGATGGGACAGCCGGTCGCATCGACACGCGCTCCCGCTGGCGTCCCGGGGCACTTGTCGATGCCATCGGGGACGCCGTCCCGGTCGGAATCGATGGGGCAGCCCTTCGAGTCTACAACAGCCCCCGCGGGCGTGTCAGGGCAGGCATCCTTCGCGTCGGGGACGCCGTCGTGGTCGGAATCCTTGGACGGGGCACCCAGGTGGAACACGGAGAGCCCGGCGGTGCCCAGGTAATGCGTGGCTGTCTTGGGGCCGAACGTCGACTGGGTGCTGGGGCTGTAGATCGCCCGCCCCTCTACGCGCAACGCGATGCGGTCACTGAGAAACAGGCGAACGCCCGCGCCGCCATGGGCGCCGTTGTCGGTGAAGCGGTAGGGCGCGCGGGTGCCGAAGTCGAGCAGCGAGTAGCCGCCGAGCACGTAGACCATGAGTCGGTTAGCATGCACCGCATTGATCACGAGAGACGCGCTGCCGATCAGCGGCTCGAGCGTGGACGTGGCGCCGCCGGGCGGCGTGACAGTGTACTCGGGCTGGAAAAGGACGTCGGCCTCCACACCAACGATGCTGCCCAGCAGGTATCCCATCCGGACGCCGCCCCCGATCTTGTGGGCGAGCCCGAACGTGGCATCGTAGCGTGTGTAGGCGCCGAACGCGCCCACTTCGACCTGTCCGGCGTGCTGCGCGGCAAGGCGTCCCCCGGCGAGCGTCAGCACGGCCGCCAGCAACCCGAACCGTCTCATGTCAGCTCCCCGCGCGGAACGCGCTCAAGGTAACTGGTGCAGCTCGACGCGCCGGTTCTGCGCGCGCCCGGCGGCCGTCGTGTTGGCTGCAATCGGATTCGCCGCGCCGTACCCTTTCGCCACCATGCGGCTCGGCGTGACGCCCTTGCTCCCGAGGTAGGCGCGCACCGCGTCCGCCCGCGCCTGCGACAGCCTCAGGTTGGTGGCGTTCGAGCCGGTGTTGTCGGTATAGCCGGCAATCTCGATCCGGATATCCGGATTGGCGTTCAGCGACTGTGCGACGATGTCGAGGACCGTGAAGGATTCGGGCTTGAGAGCCGATTTCCCGGTCTCGAACATCACACCGCGCAGGATGACCGGCGTCCGTTCCGGCGTGAACAGAATCGGGCAGCCGGCGGCATCCACCCGGGTGCCGGGGGCCGTGCCCGGGCAGCGATCCTTCGCGTCGTCCACGCCGTCCCCATCCGAGTCCTTGAAGCGCTGGCACCCGACGTCGTCCACTTCCGTCCCGGGCGGCGTGTTGGGACACTTGTCGAGTCCGTCCGGGACGCCGTCCTTGTCCGAGTCGAGCGGGCACCCGGCGGCGTCGACGATCGCGCCCGCGGGCGTACCCGGGCACCGATCGACCCCGTCGACCACCCCGTCCCCATCCGTATCCACCGGGCACCCCTTGGCATCCACGGTGGCGCCGGCGGGAGTGTTGGGACACTGGTCGAGTCCGTCGAACACGCCGTCTCCGTCCGCGTCCGAGGGGCAGCCCTTCGAGTTGACGCGTGCTCCCACGGGCGTGCCCGGGCACTGGTCGAGTCCGTCGTACACGCCGTCATGGTCTGAGTCAGTGGGGCAGCCGCGCGCATCGACCGTGGCGCCGACCGGTGTGTTAGGGCACGCATCCCGCCGGTCGGGGACACCGTCGTGGTCCGCGTCTGGTGCCGGGCCGCTCCGCGTGAAGACGGATAAGCCGAGCGAGCCGACGACGTGACCCGCCCAGTCCCCACCGGCGAAGCCCGTGTTGGGCGTGTAGAACCCACGGGTGAAGCGGTACGGTGCCGTGTTTTCGAAGTCGAGCCGGGAATAGCCGCCGAGGATATAGAAGAGGTTACGGGCGGTTCCGAAGTTCAGGACCAGACTGGCGCTGCCGTGCGCCAGTGTGGGGGAGGCAATGCTGGTCCTCGGGTTGGGGCTCTGATAGCCGGCGTCGACCTCCGCGCTGACGACGTTACTGAAGAAGTAACCCAGCCGACCGCCACCGCCGATTTGGGCGTCCAGGTTGAAGAGCTTGTCGTACCGGGTGAACGATCCGAACGCCCCGAACTCGAACTGGTGCGCGCGCTGTGCCGGGAGGCTGGAGATCCCGCACGTGAGCGCTACTCCGAGGACCGCGAGTGTTCGCACGGACGGCTTTTCTCCTCTAGGGCTGGCCCTACGGTAATAACTCGGCCTCCGGTTAGAAACCCCGGAGGCCGGGCATGGTGACGTGGGTCACGCAACTACTGGCGCCCGTTCTCGCCCCGCACGAACCGGACTGCCCTGGCAAGGCTGTCGGCGAGCGCCGTCAGCTCGGTAGCGCCCTGCGCCAGACCTTCGATGGCCTGCAGTTGCTCCGCGGCGGCGGCGGCGACGGCTTCGGCTTCTTGCGTCGAGGAGTGGGCACCCACCTTGGCCTGCTCGAGCGACTGATTGATTCTGGCCGACCGCTCCCTGATGCCGTGCGCCAGCTCCGCGACCTGCTTCCCGGCGCGGGCCGTGCCGCCCGCCGCCTCTGCAATGCGGGTCAGGTCCTGCACCCAGTCGCTCGAGCTGCGTACCACGTCCCCGAGATCGCCGCGGATGCGCTCCAGCAGCTGTGCGGCCCGGTCGAGCGCCCGGCGCGTCTCTTGTGCGGACTTCCCGACGTTGCGCGCCTCTCGACCGCTTGCTTCGGCGAGCTTGTGGACTTCATCGGCCACCACCGCGAAGCCGCGGCCGTGAACACCGGCGCGCGCCGCTTCGATCGTGGCGTTGAGGGCGAGCAGGTTGGTCTGGTTGGCGATGAAGCCGATGGTTTCCGAGAACTTCTCGACCTGCTCCGCCACGTCGCGCAGCCGCCGTACCTCGCGGGCGCTCTCTTCGGTCGTGAGACCCAGATCGGTCAGGCGACGGACGGCGGTCTGGGTAGCGAGGCGCACCTTCTCCGTGGTCTGCTCCATTTGCGCGCCCGAGTCGCGAGTCTGGGTGCCCGCGGTGACCACCTCCGCGGCGTGGTGGGTCAGCTCTTCCGAGTCGCGGGCCAGCGCGCTGACGAGGCTCGCGGCTTGGGCGGCCCCCTGGCTGGCGCGACGCGCCGAGGCCGCCACTTCCTGGCTCGAGGCGTGGATCTCCTCGGCCGTGGCCGTCAAAGTCTCGATGTAGGCACTGGTGCGATCCGACGCGCCGACCACCGGCTGAACCGAGCCCTCGATTGCGAGCATCAACGCGAGCTGCGGTGCCAACAGCGCCAGCATGTCGGCGTCGGCGTCGTGGTACATGCCAGGATTCGAGTGACGTACACTCCAAAGACCCACCAGCTGCCCGGCGTGATACAGCGGGACCAGCACCTCCGAGCCGGGCGTTTCCCGCCCGGACACGACCACCTGCTCGGGAAAGAGAGCGCCCGCCACGACTGGCCGCCGTCGCCGCACGGCCTCACCGGAGAGTCCGGCATTGGCGTCGAAGCGAACCTTCTCGGGGCCGCGATGGCCCGTCGCGGTGTCCGCGACGAGCTCCATTTCGTTCGTCCCAGCGTCGTAGCGCGCGAAGCCCATGTGCTCCCACGGAACCAAGCGCCGGGCCAGCTCCTGAATCCGTGGGAAGCTCTTCGCCAGACTGATGTCCCGCGCGATCGCCTGCGACAAGCCCTGAATGAGCGCGAGCTCGTCGGCGTGAACACCCCGCCGGATGACCGACACGCTTGCGACCGCGGCGCTCACGAGCACGACCCCGATTACGAGAAACCCGATCATGTCGATGCTCGCGTGTGCGAGGGCGAGGCACGCGAGGGCCAGACCCACCGAGCAGGCGTACACGACGGCCTCCCACCGCGCAGTGAGGGCGGCGTCAACCCAGGCGAGGCTGCGCCCGAGTTCCAGCTCGATGTAAAAGGTGCCGTTCACGACGCAGGGCAAGAGGACGAGGAATGCGACGAGGGGCACGAGGTTGCTCGCCGCGAGCGCCTGCGCACCCGTTGCCCCGCCGAGCCTTGCATACGCGAGTCCCGCCAGGGCCGCGCCCGTCGCGAGGTGCGCGGCGTTGTCGAGCGCCGCCGCCACGGGCAGACGGCGCAGGGCGAGGTCGCCCGCGATCATCGCCAGCGATGCCACCACGACGCCGAACGGCCAGCCGCGGTCGAGGATGGCGTACGCCGTGACGCCCAGGATGTATGAGGAGAACCCGTTCCCCGGGAGGGCGATGCCATAGCGCCGGGTCAGCGCCCCGACCACGACGAGTACCGCGATCTCTTCCGCGACGTCGGCGCCGAGCGGCACCCGTCGGGACGCGAAGGCCGCCAGCCCTGCGGCGATCGCCGCCACAGCACCGAGCGCGACGAGCGCCCGCACCAGCAGGCCCGGCGACGCTTTGAGGCGGGAGAGGGCACTCATGGGCAAGCTCGGAGCAAGGTCGGCCCCTTGGCGTGACCTGTCAAGCGCGACTATCGTTTACCGCATGCGCGTCACGATCGAATACTGCGTCGTCTGAAACTACGAGCCACGGGCCGCCGGTCTGGCGGCCGAAATCCGCAAGACCTACCCTCACGCCGACGTGAAGTTGATCCAGTCGTCGGGCGGCGTGTTCGAAGTGGAGGTCGATGGTCGTCGCATTTTCTCCAAGAAGGCGTTGGGACGCCACGCCGAGCCCGGAGAAGTCGTGCGACTGATGCAGCAGGTCGCCCCGCCACCGTCGCGTTGACGCCTGCTGCGGGACCCTGCGGACAGTTGTGACCCGCGCAGGTGACACTGTGCCGCTCCCGCCCCCTCTAGCGCCAGCGCCCTAAGTCCCCTCGGCAGTTGCCGTTGCGACGGCATCGTCGCGTCTGGCACGACCTTTCCAGAAAGGCTCGGCCGGAGGTGACCTATGAAACGTGTGCTCTTGGCAGCTGGAATCGCGCTCGCGCTCGGTGCTACGCCGATCGCGGCACAGACGCGCGTCAGCGTCGCCGTCGGTTTCGGCGTACCACGGCCGTATGTGACCGGCGTCGTGATCCTGGGGCGGCCGCCCGCGTACTACCCACACAGACGTGCATTCTATTACCGGCCCCCGCTGTTCGTGGCGCGGCGCGTCTACGTGGTTCGGCATCGGCATCATCATCACCGCTATTACTACCGTGACGATGGGGATTACGACCGCGACGATGATTGACGTGCCACGCGGGCCGTACCACCGGAGTGCGGCGTGCAAAGAGAGGTTCCGGATGCGGCGGCTGACGCCCTAGGCAGTGCCGCAGGTACGGTCGCAAAGCGGGAGGCGCGCACGCACGCCTCCCGTTTTCTTTTGTCCCGTGCTCAGGGCTTCGCCGCCGCGTCGGTTGGCTTGCGGCCGAACAGCTTGCGAAGGAACGCCGCCACCGCGACGAGCCCCAGCACGATGACCTTCTTCAGGGCGATGAGGGCCCCGAGCAGCACCTTGAACAGCCCGGCCTTCGCGGCGAGACCGCCCGCAATCAGGGCCGCGATGCCGTACTCGGCCACCTTGTCCGTGCCGGGGATGAAGTCCGCGTAGCGATGACCCCCGTTGAACTCGACGAAGCCGATCACTTTCGCCATGTCGCGCTTGACGGACTCGAGCCGATCCATCGAAGCGACGGCATTGAGCACGAGGACCCCGCGCCTGCCCAGTACGCGGATGTTGTAGTTGAGCGTGTGCGCCGAGTCGTCCGTGAACTTGAGGTCCTTCGCCCAGTAAAGCTTGTGGGCCACACTGTCGTAGCGCGGGGGCTCGGCCCACCCAACGAGCTCCACGGTGGCGTACCCGGCCTTCGCGCGCTCGGGATTCGCCTCGCGTGTCGCCTGCTGCATGGTCCTGAGGAGGTCACGGTAGTCGATCTTCGCGGCATCGTCGTCCTTGACGTAGCCGTCTTCGCTGAAGCTGACGATGATCCCCCAACCCTCGGGAGTGAGCACATGGGCACCCGCGGGCACGAGCATCCCCAGGGTCTCGCGGCCGGGTGGGTTGCCCCAGGCGCGCAGCACGATGTCGGTTTCTTGCGGGTCGAGATACCGGAAGTCCGCGGGGAGGTCGAGGGTCGCGAGACCGCGGCGCAGGGTGACGCGACCCGTTTGATAGCGGAGCTGCGCCTCGACTTGCTCTCGGGTGGGGTTCTCGGGAGTGCGCTCGAGCCGCTGTGCGAGTGCCACGAACGGCGCCACCGCGAGCCACGGCACGATCACCAGGCACGTCACGGGTCGACGGATCGTCTCTCCCTCCACCGCTAATCTATATTGCGGCCGTGCGAATTTCCCGCGACCACTTCCTTCCCCCCGATCCGAACGCCTTCCTCGCCGCGGAGCCCGCCACCGGACGGGTCGTGGTGATCGCCCCGACCCGCGCGGCCTGCGAAACCATCGAGCTCGCGATGAGCCTCGATATCGACACGCTCCTCGCCCGAGAGCACGGTGAGGACATCTCCCGCCTCGCGGCATCGGGGCGGGGGTTCGGGATCGTGGCCGGGACCGGCACGGGCAAGACGCTCGCCATCCGGCCGATTGCGACGACCATCCTGCAAGCGCCGCTCAAGGTCGGCGTCGTGAACCGCGAGCGGGAAGCCACGCCCGAGACGCCGACGTGGAACGTCGTGATCGTGACCACCGGGATCGCGCGCCGTTGGTTCGAGGACGGCCTCATCACCGCGCGGGACACGCTGGTGGTGGATGAGATCCATCAGACCTCGGCGGAGCTCGAGCTGTGCCTGGCGCTCGGCAAGCGAGCGGGCTGCCGCTTCATCTGGCTTTCGGCCACCGTGGATCCGGCGTTCTATGCCCGCTACCTGGGATCGGTTGAGGTGCTCGAGACCCGGGCGTTCGATCCCGCGCGGGCGGCCGATGTGCGCGTCCTGCCCCAGCAGCCGCTCGAGTTCCTGAACGATCGCTTCATGAAGGACGTCCTGCGGGAGCGGCGCGGCGTCGCGGTGTTCGTGCCCACCCGCGCCGAGGTCGAGCAGATCGCGAAGGAGCTCGGCGACCGCTGGCAGGGCCTGCCGACCGCGTTCTACCACGGGGGCGAGCCGATCCGGGTCATCCGACCCTTCCTCGACGGTCAGGTACGCCGGCCGTTCCTGCTGGCGATGACCGCGGCAGGCCAGTCGGCGCTCAACATCCGCGGCCTCGACACGGTGGTGATCTACGACGCGCGCTACGCCAACGTCGTGGAGCGGGGTCGCAACGTGCTGACGCGGCTTTACCTCGGCGCGAATGAAATCCTCCAGATGGCGGGACGCGTGCACGGGCGCGTGGAAGGGGGCGAGGTCTACATCCTGAGCGACCGGGAGCTCGTGTTCGACGAGCTACGGCCGACGCCGCCGGAGTTCCAGCTCGCGGGAGACGCGGAGCGGGTGGCGATCACCTGCGCGGCGCTCGGCGTGGACGCGCGCGAGCTCGACCTGCCCGTGCCGCTCGACCGCAAGGCGTACCGCGACGCCGTCGAGCTGCTCACTGAGCGCGGCTTGATCGAGCACGGGCGGCTGACCCGCTACGGCCGCGAGGTGGAAGCGATGCCGGTCGAGCGACCCTGGGGAGAGCTGCTCTATCACGCCGATCCCGAACTCGTGCCGATGGTGGCGGTGGCGGCGAGCGGCGAATCGCTGCACCGCATGACGCGCGAGGAGCGGGACCTGCGGGGCCTGATCGTGTCCGGAAGCGACCACCTCACCGCGTACAACGTCTACGCCGAAGCGGTCAACAAGCACGGTTACCTGGGCGAGGTGTACGGTCTGCCGCGCCACCTGTTCCGCGAGAACGTCGATCGCTGGGCCGAAGGCCGAGGCGTGCTCGTGAAGGCCATCGAGGATGTAGCGCTCGGGCTGGCCTCGGTGTACCGGCAGCTCGAGCTTCCGCTGCCCGAGCGGCTGCCCCATGCAGGCGAGAAGACCCTGGCCGCGTTCGCGGACCTTGTGGCCAAGATCCAGCCGTTCGACCTGGTCATCGACGAGGAAACGGCGGACGGCCGCGAGGCGCGCGTGAGCCGCGGCTCGGTGTGCTCTAGCTGGGGCGCCGTCGCCGGCACGCTGCGCTACTTCGCGGACCGGTTCGGCGTGCCGCGCGCCAGCATCGAGGGAACGCAGCTGCCCGAGCGTGCCATCCGCCGCTACGCGCGGCGCGGCGCGCCCACAGTCGTGTTCGAGCGACAGCGCCGGTACGAGGGCCTAATGCGGGTCCGGACGGTCGGCTATTTCCGGTTCTTGCTCGAGCGCGACGTCGAGCCCCTCCCGAGCCCGTTCCCCCTGGAGCTCGCCGACGCCGCGCGGGCGGCGCTGGTAGAGGCCCTGCTCGCCGGCCATACGCCGCACCCCGATCAGGCACGGGTGCGGCGCGCGCTCGAGCGGCTCGGATCCTATTGGCGACGCTCGGGCGGGCGGCTGACGCAGGCGGCCACGGAACACGTGACCGCCCGGCTCGCGGCCCAGCTCGCGCGGGTCGGCTCGTGGGACGAGTTCATCAACGCACGGCTGGAGCTCGACGTAAACCAGATGGTGCCGGAAGCCGAGCGCAGCACCCTGGAGGCGCTCCCGGCATCGGTCCACCTCTACGGGGACCGCGTGCCCGTGGATTACGAGGTGGAGCAGGGGATCGGCGTGGTGCGGTTGCGTCTCAAGGAAGGCCAGGCACGGCGGCTGCAACCGCGCGACCTGCCCCCGCTCGACCGGCCGGTCCGCTTCACGGTGCTCCGGGGCAAGCGCGAGGCGGTGCGGTCCGATTCATTGGAGGACCTGCGCCGCCAGTTGAGCGGTCTGTCCCGGGGAGAACGGCAGCGCCTCGCACGGAGCGGCCGAGGCGGCCGAGGCGGCCGTGGGGGTCGGGGGGGCCGGGGTCGCTAGAAATCCGCGCCCCCGCGAGTTGTGACTTCCGCACGCTCCGCGGGTCTTGCTTATGTGGTGCTGTCTGGAACCCTGACGCGCAACCTCGGCTATGCAAGGACGTATGCCTGCGAGAGAAAAGACCGCCAGTCTCCCGGCCCCGCTGGGCTTCGCCCCGCTCGGGCAGGCCGTAATGGAAACATTCAGCGAGGGCGTGGTCGTCTTCGACCCCTATGGCCGGATCCTGTACGCGAACCAGCGGGCGCGGCGTACGCTCGACGCGGTCGGGGACGGCGCGCCCCATCGGGGCGACAACCTGCGCGAGCGGCTCATGGCCTTCGGCGGCCGGACGCGAACGCTGAAGCAGGGCTCGCTCGAGCTCGGTGAAGTGGTGTTTCTCCCCGGCGCCAGCGGAGACAGCCCGACGCTGGCCGAGCGGGAGCGCCAAGCCATCCTCGACACGCTCGAGGTGACGCATGGGAAGCTGGCCGAGACCGCGCGACGGCTCGGCATCAGCCGAACCACGTTGTGGCGCCGGTTGCGAGCCTATGGGCTCCGGCCCAACAGGCACGGGGGCTCCGGGGCCGCGACGCGCGTCTAGCTCCGTCATCCTGGCGTGGGGGTATCAGGCCCCCTAGCTTCCGGTTCGGGCTTCACCGTTCGGGAAGCGATGCCCGCGAAGCCGTACATCATCGAAGAGTATGTCCGGTGGTCCGACGTGGACTTCGCCGGCATCATTTTCTACGGGTCCTACGTCCGGTTCTTCGAGATCGCCGAGACGGAGTTGTTCCGTGCCTGTGGCCTCGCCTACGCCCGCGTGTTCGACCGCTACGACATCTTTCTGCCGCGCAAGGCCGTTCATAGCGAGTTCTACCTCCCCGCGCGCCTGGACGACCGGCTGCGCGTGGCGACGTACGTCGGCCGGGTCGGCACCAAGTCGATGACCCTCAACTTCGACGTGCTGCGCGACGACCCGCCGCGGCTCGGGGCCGCGGGTTGGATGGTGCTGGTCTGCGTGGACCGTAAGGATCTGAAGCCGCACCCTCTGCCTCCGGGGCTGGTCGAGGCGCTCGCTCCGCACACGCTGACGACCGCTGCTGCGCGCGCGATCCTCGGCATCACGACCCCGCCGGGCGCGCGAGCCTCCCTCTGAGACTGCCTCGATTCTTCGCCCTCGCGCTCGCGGTGCCGGGCGCGGCCTGCGGCAGCGCGTCCGAGCAGGGGGGTCGCGTACACGCCCTCGTTGCGTTCCAGCGCCAAGACACCGTCCGATTTGAAGCTCCGGCTCACGCGCGGCGCTGCGGCGGCGGTCCGTGGAAGGAAGGACTGCTGCTGCAGGGGTCTGCAGACGGAAACGGTGTCATCGTGTGGCTGCGCGGAAGCGGCGGCGCCTCGCCGGCGGCCGGCCCGTGGCCGCTGCTGCAGCGGGGTGATACGGTATCGCCGCGCGGCGCGACGGTCGGCGTGCGGTACATGATGAAGGACGTGGCCCGGGGCTTCGCGCTCGACAGCGGCGTCGTCGAGGTGCGGGCGACCGGTGCCGTTCTCACGGTTGTCGCGCGTGGCACCGGACTCGAGACCGCGGCCGCGGGGCGCGTGGCGGTCGAGGCGTCGTTCGACGCGGTGCCGCTCGAAACGGACACCGTCTCCTGCCGGACGACATTGTGACGCTGCGGGTCGGGCTGATCGGCACCGGGTTCGCGCGTCGGGTTCAGGTCCCGGCGCTGCGCCTCGTACCGGGCGTAGCGGTGACCGCGATCGCGAGCGGCAGCATGGAGCGCGCCCGCGCCGTCGCGGCGGAGCTCGGTATTCCCAACGCATTCGGGAGCGGTGAGGCGCTCGCCCGCGCTCCCGAGGTCGACCTCGTCATCGTGTCCTCGACGCCCGACGCCCACGCCCGTCACGCGATCGCGGCGCTGGAGGCAGGGAAGCACGTGTTGTGCGAGAAGCCGATGGCGCTCACGGTCCGGGAGGCGGAGGAGATGCTCGACGTCGCGGAGCGGAGCCGCGGGCTGGCCCGTATCGACCACGAGCTGCGCTACGAGCCCAACCGGCGCAAGGTGCGGCAGCTGATCCAGGTCGGTGCCATCGGACCGGTCCTCCATCTCGAGCTCGTGCTCAGACCGTACGTGCGCGGCGACGGGCGGCCGCAGGCGTTCGATGCTCCCTGGAGCTGGTGGTACGATGCCGCGAGAGGCGGCGGCATCCTGGGCGCGGTCGGGTCACATCTCATCGACCTGTGCCGCTTCTGGACCGGCAGTGAAGTCGTCGAGGTCGGCGGCCGGGCGGCCACGTTCGTTCCGGAGCGCTACGACGAGCAGCGCGTGCGGCGCCCGGTGACCGCCGACGAATACGCGAGCTTCGTGATGCGGCTCGCGAGCGGCGCGCTGGCCACTATCACGCTGACGACGGTGGCGACACACGGGCCCGGACATTTCGCCCAGATCACCGGCCGCGACGGCACGCTCGTGTTGACGGGCGAGACGTCGCTCGAAGTCGGCCGTCCCGGCGGGCCGCTCGAGGATGCCAGCGCGCCGGATGATCTCTGGGAGCAGACCGCCCCCAACAACATGTGGGCCCGCTCGTTCGTGCGGCTGATGCGGGATGTCGTCACCGTGCTCGCGGGCCGGCCCGCCACGGGTGAGCCCGCCACGTTCTACGACGGCCTGGCGGTGCAGCGTGTCATGGACGCCGTGCGCGATGGGCGCGGTGCACGGTTAGATTGACGCCGTGGAACAGACCTACTTCCGACGCGGCTTCGGGCTCAAGGGCGACATCGAGGGGGCCCTCGCGGCCGACTATCACAGCCAGGTGGTGGATCGCATCCGCGCTCACGGCTACGTCCTCGCGGTCGGCGACCTGACATTCAAGCTCGCCCGCGAGTTCGGGTTCTGCTACGGAGTGGACCGCGCGGTCGAGTACGCGTACGAAACGCGCACCAAGTTTCCCGAGCGCCGTGTGTTCCTGGTCGGCGAAATCATCCACAACCCCCACGTCAACAAGAAGCTGCAGGCCATGGGGGTCGAGTTCCTACACCGTCCGGACGACGGTGAGTTCGACTTCCACGAGATCACCCCGGCGGACGTCGTCATTCTTCCGGCCTTCGGGGTCACCGTGAAAGATTTCGAGCGGCTGCGCGAGGTCGGATGCGTGCTCGTGGACACGACCTGCGGATCGGTGCTCAACGTGTGGAAGCGCGTGGACTCCTACGCCAAGGACGGGTTCACCGCGGTGATCCACGGCAAGTACTACCACGAGGAGACGAAGGCCACCTCGAGCCAGGTCACCAAGTACCCGAGCGGGAAGTACCTCGTGGTGCGCGACATGGCAGAAGCGCGTGAGGTGTGTGCGTACATCGAGGGAGCGGGGCGCGGGGAGCAGTTCGCCTTGCTCTTTGAGGGGAAGATGTCGCCTGGCTTCGATCCCGATCGCGATTTGCTGCGCATCGGCGTGGCGAATCAGACCACGATGCTCTCCGGGGAGTCCCTCGCCATCGCGGCCGAGATCCGGCGGAGCATGGCAAAGCGGTATGGTGAGGCCACGTTGCCCGACCACTTCCGCACGTTCGACACGATCTGCTCGGCCACCCAGGACCGTCAGGACGCGGTGCTGAGGCTCATCGCCGAGCCGATCGACTTGATGGTCGTGATCGGGGGATACAACTCGAGCAACACGACTCACCTCGCCGCCATCTGTCATGACCGAGCACCGACCTATCACATAGAAGACGCGAGCTGTATCGATCCGGAGACCGGGGCGATCCGCTTCCGTCCCGTAGGGGCCAAGGAGGAGCAGGTAGTGACCGGGTGGTTGCCGAGCGGGCCGCTCACGGTGGGTGTGACGGCGGGCGCGTCGACGCCGAACAACAAGATAGGGGAGACGGTGGAACGCATCGCGGCGTCGCGGGGGGTGTCGCTCCTTCGGTAAATCTTCGCCATATTTCAGGATGTCGTTGTCCGGTTTTCATCCCGCCACTGAGCGCTGGTTCGAGTCCCGCTTCCGCGAGCCCACCGAGCCGCAGCAACGTGCGTGGCCGCTCATCCAGGCGGGCCGCAATGCGCTGATCGCGGCCCCGACGGGCTCTGGCAAGACATTCGCGGCATTCCTCGCCGCCATCGACTCGTTGCTGCGTCAAGGACTGGACGGGACGCTCGTCGACGGGACGCAGGTGGTGTACGTCTCGCCGCTCAAGGCGCTCTCGAACGACGTCCAGAAGAACCTGGCGGAGCCGCTCGCCGAGATTCGCCGCACGCTCGAAGCGCTGTGCCTGCCGGACGTGGAGATCCGCACGCTGGTGCGCACCGGTGACACGCCGGGCGCGGAGCGCCAGGAGATGGTGCGGCGGCCCCCGCACATCCTCGTCACCACCCCGGAGTCGCTCTATCTGATCCTCACCTCCGAGCGCGCCCGCGAGATGCTGCGCGGCGTGCGGACCGTCATCGTGGACGAGATCCACGCCGTGGCGCGCGACAAGCGGGGGAGCCACCTGGCGCTGTCGCTCGAGCGGCTGGAGCACCTCACCGGCCGGCGTTTGCAGCGCATCGGGCTCTCGGCGACGCAGAAACCGATCGAGGACATCGCCGCCTTCCTCTCCGGGAGTCGACACCCGACAACGGACACCTGCATTGTCGATTCGGGACACGCGCGCAGGCTCGACCTGGCAATCGAGATTCCTTCCTCACCGCTCGAGGCGGTCATGGCCGCCGAGGTGTGGGAGGAGATCTACGAGCGCCTGGTGCAGCTGATCCTCGAGCATCGCACCACTCTGGTGTTCGTGAACACACGCCGGCTGGCGGAGCGGCTGACGTTGCATCTCTCCGAGCGGCTGGGCGCCGACCAGGTGACGTCGCATCACGGCAGCCTGTCCAAGGAAAAGCGCCTCGACGCGGAAACCCGGCTCAAGGAAGGGAAGCTCAAGGCGTTGGTCGCGACCGCGTCGCTCGAGCTGGGGATCGACATCGGCGCTGTGGACCTGGTGTGCCAGATCGGCTCAACCCGGTCGATCGCGACACTGCTGCAGCGCGTGGGTCGCTCGGGACACCACCTCGCCGCCGTGCCCAAGGGCCGGTTGTTCCCGCTGTCGCGCGACGAGCTGATCGAGTGTGCCGCGCTGGTGCGGGCCGCGCAGGAGCGCCAGCTCGACCGGTTGATCATCCCGGCGCACCCGCTCGACATCCTGGCCCAGCAGATCGTGGCGACGGTGGCATGCGAGGAGTGGCAGGAGGATGCGTTGTTCGAGATGGTGCGGGGGGCGCACCCGTACCGCGACGTCTCGCGCAAGGACTTCGACGCCGTGGTGCAGATGCTCGCCGAAGGATTCACGACGCGTCGGGGGCGGCGGGGCGCGTACGTCCACTACGACGGCGTGAATCGCCGGCTGCGTGCGCGCCGCGGCGCCAGGCTCGCCGCGCTCACGTCGGGCGGGGCGATTCCCGACATCGGTGACTACCGGGTGATCCTCGAGCCGACGGAGACCTTCGTCGGAACGCTCAACGAGGATTTCGCCATCGAGAGTATGCCTGGCGACATCTTCCAGCTGGGCAACCGGTCGTATCTGATCCAGAAGATCGAGTCGGGCCAGGTGCGCGTCGTCGACGCCCAGGGCCAGCCTCCATCGATTCCCTTCTGGCTCGGCGAGGCGCCGGGTCGCACGCCGGAGTTGTCGCAGGAAGTGTCCCGGCTGCGCCGGGACGTGGACGGTCAGCTGGGTGACCTCCGCGCGGCCATGAGCTGGCTCGCGGGTGGGATCCCGGGCGTGCCGGAGCCGGCGGCCCGCCAAATGGTCGAGTATCTCGACGCCTCGAAGAAGATCCTGGGGGTCATCCCGACGCAGGAGACGCTCGTGCTGGAGCGCTTCTTCGACGAGGCGGGCGGGATGCAGCTGGTGCTGCACGCGCCGTTCGGGAGCCGGGTCAACCGCGCGTGGGGCCTCGCGCTCCGCAAGCGGTTCTGCCGCAGCTTCAACTTCGAGCTGCAAGCGGCCGCCACCGAGGACGCGATCGTCCTGTCGCTCGGCCCCCAGCACAGCTTCCCGCTCGAGGACGTGTTCCAGTACCTGAAGCCCGAGACTGCGGAGCACCTGCTGGTGCAAGCCATGCTCGACGCGCCGATGTTCGGCTCGCGCTGGCGCTGGAACGCGACCCGGGCGCTCGCCGTGCTGCGCGCGCGCGGCGGCAAGAAGGTCCCCACGCCGCTCCAGCGCATGGATGCGGAGGACCTGGTCGCGGCCGTGTTCCCCGACCAGCTCGCATGCCCCGAGAACCTCGTGGGAGACCGCGAGATTCCCGACCACCCACTGGTGCAGCAGACCATCGCGGACTGTCTGCTTGAGGCGATGGACTTCCCCGGCTTGAAGCGCGTGCTCGAGGGGATGGCGGCGGGGCAGTTCACGCTGGTCGCGCGCGACACGACGGAGCCGTCACCGCTCGCGCACGAGGTGATCAACGCCAAGCCGTATGCCTTCCTCGACGACGCGCCACTGGAGGAGCGTCGCACTCAGGCGGTGATCACACGACGCGGGCTCGACGTGAAGACCGCGGAGGAGCTCGGGAAGCTCGATCAGGCGGCGATCGATCGGGTGAAGGACGAGGCGTGGCCGGAGGTCGGCTCGGCCGACGAGCTGCATGATGCGTTGCTCGTGATGGGGGCCATTCCGAACGCGGAAGTCGGAAGTCGGAACGCGGAACAGCAGGTGTACTTCGACGAACTGGCGAGATCCGGACGGGCGGGGACGTTGTTGCGCGAACCGCGGCTGTGCGTGGCGGCCGAGCGGCTGCCGATGCTGGAGGCGGTGTTCCCCGGAGCCAGGTGCGAGCCGGCGCTGAGCGTGCCGGAGCGTGATCGCGCTAAGGCATGGACGCGCGAGGACGCGGTGCGCGAGCTCGTGCGCGGGCGGCTCGAGGCGGTCGGTCCCACGACGGCCGCCGACGTCGCCCGCTCGCTGGGCGTCGCGGTCGGGGACGTGGACTTCGCGCTCGGCGCCCTCGAGCACGAAGGCTTCGTGCTGCGTGGCCGGTTCACGCCCGGCGTGGCCGATCTGGAGTGGTGCGAGCGCCGCCTGCTCGCCCGCATCCACCGCTACACGCTGGACCGGCTGCGGAAGGAGATCGAGCCCGTCACGGCGGCGGACTTCATGCGGTTCCTGTTGCGGTGGCAGCGCGTCGCACCGGACGCCCGGGCCGAGGGACCGGAAGGGCTTGGCGCGGTGCTCGAGCTGCTCGATGGATACGAAGTGCCCGCGGGTGCGTGGGAAGCCGACGTGCTTCCGGCCCGGCTCGGCGAGTACGACCCGTTGTGGCTCGACGGCCTGTGTCTGTCGGGGGAAATCGCCTGGGGCCGGCTGTCGCCGGCGGCACCGTCGAACGGGGGAGGCCACAAATCGGGGCCGATTCGCACGACGCCGATTGCGGTGTTTCGCAGAGAGCGGGGAGCGGTTTGGCAGTCCATGACGGTGCAGCCCGATCCAGCGAGCCTCCCGCTCTCACATTCGGCGCGCGCCGTCCTCGAGGCGCTCGACCAGCGAGGCGCGTCGTTCTTCGGCGATCTCGTGAACGCCACTGGACTGTTGCGCACCGAAGTGGAGAAGGGACTCGGTGAGCTGGTCGCGTGGGGGCTCGTGACCTCGGACAGCTTTGCCGGGCTGCGGGCGCTCCTCGTCCCCTCCGATCGGCGCCGCCCGATCGGAGGGTTCCGGCGGCGCGGGCGTATCGCCCCGTTCGGTGTGGAGACGGCGGGGCGGTGGTCCCGCGTACGGGCCGCGGCGCCGCTGCCGGAAGACGCCGTCGCGGAAGCGGTGGCCTGGCAACTGTTGCGCCGCTACGGCGTGGTGTTCCGTCGGCTGGTGACGCGGGAGACGCTGCTCACGCCGTGGCGCGATATCCTGCGGGTGTACCGCCGGCTCGAGGCGCGAGGAGAGATTCGCGGCGGGCGTTTCGTGGGCGGCTTCTCGGGGGAGCAGTACGCACTAGCGGAAGCGGTGGGGTTGCTCCGCGGCGTCCGGCGCGAAGAGCCGCGCGGCGAGCTGGTGGCCGTGAGCGGGGCCGACCCGCTCAACCTGGTGGGGATCGTGACGCCTGGCGACGTGGTCGCCGGAGTCGCGACGAACCGGATCCTGTATCGAGACGGAATACCCGTCGCGCTCAAAGAGGGAGCAGGGAGCGGGGAGCGATACCTCGCGGAGGTCACACCAGACGAACGAGAGCGGCTCAAGTCCGCGCTGGTGCGCGGGCGCGTGGCTCCGCTCGTGCGGACCTATCTCGGTAGGACTCGTCCCAGACCCGCAGCCACGCCCGACTAGTAGTTGACGAAGGTGATCGCCTGCCGGATCACCGCTCGCACCGCTCGACCCTTACTGCGTGCGGGGCGATACATCGACCCACGCACGACGCGGAGCGCCTCCTCGTCGAATGCATGGTTAGGACTCTGGACGATCTTCGCCGACCCGGGCTCGACGTGTCCCGTCACATCGAGCGCCGCTTCGACGAGGACGGTGCCGTCCACCCGGAGTGACTGCATCTCCGGCGGATAGCGGATTGGCGGGTGGGAGAAGAGCACCGGTTGCTCATCCACGGCCCCGACCGCGATCGGCGGAGACATGGCGGCGCCGGGCGGCTTGGCCCCACGCCCGCCGAGCCGGACTGAGTCTGCGAAGCGGCGCAAGAACGGCGCGAGGTCGACCCCGCGCGCGGTGAGGGTTTGGTACAGCGCGAGGCCCGCTGCCAGGTCGGCGCGCCCGGCGCTGTCCCGCCCCGTACGCGACGCAGCGACACCCCGCACCAGCAGCGCGTACACCCGCTCTCCCTCGGTTGGATGCGTGAGCGCCGTATCGAGAGCGAGATCGAGCTGAACGAGGGCGCTATCGGAGCGATTCGCGCCGAGTTGGCTCCGGGCACTCGAGATGAGCTGCGTTGCGCTGAGCCGGGGCGGCCGCACGTCCACCGCCATCTGGACCATCACGCGCACCGCGGCGCGTTTGAGGCGGCCGGGAGAGAACTGGGACGCCAGCATCATCTGTTTCACGGGTTCGATGAGGCCGGAATCGGGAGTCGACAGGACTTCCAGGGAGGCCGGCTCGGCGTGCCCGGTCGTATCGATGATCGCCGCGATCTGCACAAAGCCCTGGACATGCTGCCGTAGCAGGGTGCGCGGGTAGTCCACCGGGGGCCCCGACAGGCGTCGCGGCGACTCGTCGACGTCCCTTGAAACGTAGAAGCCATGCCTCCGCCCGACCGCCTGCTTCTCCTGTTGGAACAGCTGCGCCAGTTCGGGCGAGAGCTGGTCGAGCCCGTTGACGCTTAGGCCTGGGTCGAGGGCCAGCGCCTGCCGGAACGCGGCGCGGGCGAGATCCTCGTGGGCGCGGAGGAATTGCACGATCCCGTCCCACACGAGTGCGTTGTTGCGGTCGGCGGGCGCAACGGGAGCCGTGGTATCGAGAGCCGCACGCAGCAGGGCCTCGGCTGAGTCGAGATGGTTGGCCGCGAGCTGTACGCGGGCGGAATCGACCAGTCGGGAGACACGCGACTGGCCCAGCAGCGCAACGGGCGGTGCGAGCATGACGGCGACGAGCACGACGACGGAAGGCCGCGGCATGCGGCCACAATCGTGCCTCGGTGCGCCGCGAGCGTCAAGCCGCCGCGCTACGGCCGCGTCAGATCCACGCTGACCACGGGCAGGTCCCAGTGTGCCGCGAGGATCTCGAAGCGCCGCTGCTCCTCGCGCCGAAACGTGTCCTGGTCGGGAAACAAACGTTTCAGCTCCGTCTCCGGGAACGGCTCATGCGGCGCCGCGGCGTTCTTCCACACGATCGTGACGCGATAGTCCCAGCGGCCATCCTCGGTCCCGTGGAATCGGGGCGCCTCCACGGTGACCCGCTGGATGTGCCCCAGCTCGATCTCCCGCTTCAACACCGGGAAGTGGTTCTTCTTGAACAGCCGGATGAACTCGTCGGCGAAGCCCCAGCGGGTTTTGTAGTAGTACTCCACCACGAACGGCTCACTCGCCCCTGCGGGGGGTGCCTGGGCGGCGCTCAACGCCGGCATCGTGAGCAGTGCCACCAGTATGGTCCAACGCACCTGCCTCCTCCCTTCTCAGTCGTGCGGCGCCCCACCGGCGCGCACGATCTTCGCGGTGGTGATCACCTGTCCGGTGTGTCGCTGCGTGTGCTCGGCGAGATGGAACAGCAGGCCGACTACGTTGGTCGGTAGGGCCTGCCGCCCCACGGTACGAACCGTGAACAAATCCTCCGGCGAGGTATTTCGGAGTCCCTCGAGCGTGTCCGCGATCGCGCGCTGCACCGCGGCGATCAGGGTCGCGGCGTCCGCTGGCGGATCGCCCCGCTGGCCCTCCCCCGCCAGCACCCGCATCTGCTCGGGATTGAGGGGTCGCCCGCGTGCGTACGTCAGCATCCGGTCGAGGCTGCCACAAATGTGCTTCAAGTGGAAGCCAACGGACGCAGCGCCGCCTGGCTTGGTCCAGAGCTCGGCGACCGCTAGGCCGCTCGCCGCCCGCGCGACATCCTCGGAGGCCTGCACCAATGCGTGGGCCGCCGGCATGAGCATCGCGTCGATTCCGGGGATTGGGCCGCGCAGCCACGCTTCGGGGGCCGCGGGCATCAGCCGACCGGTTGCTTCAGCTTGTCGAAGTAGAGCTTCCGCACCTTGGCCACTTTGGGGGCGATCACGGCGCTGCAGTAGCCCTGGTTCGGGTTACGGCGATAATAGTCGCGGTGGTACTCCTCGGCTGGATAGAAGGCATCGAGCGGCTTCACCTCGGTCACGATCGGGTCGTCCCACACGTGCTCCGCCGCGAGCTCCTTGATGACCTTCTCCGTCACGGCCTTCTGCTCCGGCGTGTGATAGAAGACCGCCGACCGGTACTGCGTCCCGACGTCCCCGCCCTGACGGTTGAGCGTGGTCGGGTCGTGGATCGTGAAGAAGACGTGGAGCAGGTCGTTGAACGAGACGACCGTGGGATCGAAGGTGATTTGGACGACTTCGGCGTGGCCCGTGGTGCCCGTGCAAACGTCCTCGTACGACGGGTTCGCGACGTGTCCGCCCGCGTATCCGGACTGAACTTTGTCGACTCCCTTCAGGTCCTGGAACGCGGCTTCGAGGCACCAGAAGCAGCCTCCGGCGAGGGTTGCGACTTCCCGCTGCGGCATCTGCATTGTCCTCTTTTTGCGCTTTTTACGAAACCTAGCCTGAGTGGCAAGGCCTCATTACGCCCGCAACGCGCGGGCCGCCAGGGCAGTTCCGGCCACGCGGGCTCTGATCTTGGCGAACGCCGTTTCGCGGTCCGTGGAGGTATCGTCCCCGAACGGCGCGAAACCGCAGTCGTCGGTCGTCCCGAGCCGATCGAGCGGGATGTACTCGGCCGCTTCCAGGACTCGGTCCCGGACTTCTTCGGGCGTCTCGACTCTCGGATCGATCGGATCGATCACGCCGACGAACACCCGCTGGCCCGGCTTGACGTGCTGTTTCATGAGTCGCAACGCCTTGCCGCGGTCCGGCTCACTCGCGCACTGGATGTAGAAGTTGGTGACCTTCAACTCGAACAGCGTGGGCAGGAGCTCCGCGTAGTCCACGTCGGCGCTGTGCGTCGAGTCCTGATCGCCCCCCGGGCAGGTGTGGACTCCGATTCTCCGGCGCTCTTCCGCCGTGAAGCGCTGCAGCACTTGGTTGTTCAGCTCCACGAACATCCTAAGCAGACCCTTCGTGGGATCGAGCTTCACCGCGAGCCGGCCTTCGGTGAAATCGAGCTGCACGACGTGGGCGCCCTGCGCGAGGCAACGACGGATGTCCGTCTCCGCCTCGCGCACCAGATCCTGGAGAAACGCTTCGCGCGGATACCCCTTGATGCCGTCCTCCGGATAGAGCAGGCTCAGCGCCGAGGCTGCAATCACCGCCTGCTTGACGGGTACGTGGGCGTGCGTTCGCGCGCCCGTGAGATATGCATCGGCGTACGTCTGATAGCGGAACGGTCCGGCGGTCAGCCGGGGGAGCTGGCGCGTGTGTCCATCGGCGAACGGGATCGTGACGCCGCCGGGCGCGAGGTTCGTGAGCCCGTGGATCGGGTAGGTGGCGAAGCTGGGTTTCCCCTGCTCCCCGTCGGTGATGACGGGGGACTCGGTAGCTTCGAACCGCAGGATCGTGTCACGGATCGCCGCCTCCTGGAGGCGAGCGAACTGATCGCGCGAGAGGCGACCGGTAGCGAGTTGTTGCATGCCCGCGACGAGGTCCGGGGGTCTGGGGATGCTGCCGATGGGTTCGGTGGGGATGGGCATGGAGCAAGGCTAGCGGCCGCCGGGGCGATGTCAATAACGCTCAACCCCAGTCCTTGGACTCGGGCGCGACGCGGCGCATGGACTTGAGAAAGGCGAACGCGGAATGCGGAAGTGGGAACGCGGAACTGTCGTACTCGCTGTTCGTTCCGCGTTCCGCGTTCCGCGTTCCGACTTTGAGACCCTGCGCCTCTTCCGCCAGCACGTTCACCGTGCCGTCGTCCTTGGCGAGCTTGCCGCGCACCCACAGCAACGGCTCGCCGCGAACCGCCGTCCGGTACTGCTCGTACACGTCGGGCCGCACGATCACGTTCACCATTCCCGCTTCATCCTCGAGCAGCACGAAGATGAATCCCTTCGCCGTCTCGGGACGCTGGCGCGCGACCACCAGCCCGGCGACCTCGACCCAGGCTCCGTGCTCGAGCCGGGGGAGCGCGTCGCTCTGCACGACTCCCGGTGGCAGCGCCCCGCGCAGCAGCGAGAGCGGATGGCCGCTCGCGGCGAACCCCAGGACGTCATACTCGGCGAGCAGCCGCTCGGCCGCCTCGAGGCCGCCGAATCGTAGTCCCTCGTGCGGGTGATTGAGCGCCAACTCGAGCTGCCGTCGGCCGCGCGCGTCCACGCCGTGCTCCGCTTCCGGAGGAAGCCACAGACCTACCTGCCACAGGAGCTCGCGCCGGGTGAGCCCGAAGCCGTCGCATCCTCCCACCCACACGAGATGCTCGATCGCGGTGCGCTTGAGCTTGGGCGGGGCCCGGCGCACGAAGTCGCCGATGCTCACGTACGGCCCGCGCCGCTCCCGCTCGATTACGACCGCCGTCGCCGTCTCCTCACTCCAGTCTCGGACGAACCCGAGCCCCACTCTCACTGCATCTGAATGAACAGCTCCCTGCTCCCCGCTCCCCGCTCCCTTTTCAATCGTGCACCACACGTCGCTCGCGTTCACGTCGGGGAGCCGGATCTCGACCCCGTTCCGCTCGGCGTCGCGTCCCAGGACGTCGAGCGAGTAGAACCCCATCGGCTGGTTGTTGAAGAGGGCGCAATAATATTCGGCGGGGTGATAGTGCCTGAGCCACGCCGACTGGTAGGCGAGCAGGCCGAACGCGGCTGCGTGTGACTTGGGGAAACCGAACTCGGAGAACGCGATCACTTGCGTGAACACGCGCTCTGCGGTCTGCTCGGGGACACCGCGCGCCGCCGCGCCGTCCCTGAACTCCTCCCAGAATCCCGCCATCAGCTCGCGGCTGCGCCGCCGGCTCATGGCCCGCCGCAGTGCCTCCGCTTGACCGGCGGTGAATCCCGCGAGTGCCTGGCACACCTGCAGGACCTGGTCCTGATAGAGGATCACGCCCAGCGTCTCGGCGAGTGCCTCTTTGAGCAGCGGATGCTCGAGCGGCGGCTCGTAAGGGCGGCCCGCGGCCCGGGCGCGGCGCTGGTCTTCGCGGCGTCGCACGTATGGATTCACGGCGCCGCCCACGATCGGGCCGGGCCGCACGATCGCGACCTCGACCGCCAGGTCTTCGAGATTCGTGGGCCGGGTGCGCCGGATCATCTGGATCTGCGCCCGGCTCTCGATCTGGAACAGCCCCACCGTGTCGCCGCGGCAGATGCGGTCGTACACTGCGGGGTCTTCGAAGTCGATGCGCGAGAGGTCGGGTGGCGTTCCCTCCCGCACGGCGATCCGCTCGACGCACTCTTCCACGAGCGACAGCATGCCGAGCGCCAGGAAGTCGATCTTGATGAAGCGCGCGTCGTCGCAGGAATCCTTGTCCCACTGGCACACCACGCGGTCTTCCATGGCGGCGCGTTCGAGCGGCACGATCTCCACGAGCGGCCGGCTCGAGATGACCATCCCGCCCACGTGCTGAGAAATGTGTCGTGGCAGCCCCGCGATCTCCTCGGCGAGTTCACACAGCTCTTTCCAGAGCGGCGCGCTCCGGCGGCCTGCGAATCCGGGGAGCTGGTCCAACTCGTCAGCCAATCCGCCAGACCGTCGGTCCGCCAGTTTCGCGACTTGCTCGATCTCGCCCGGCGGGAGATCCAGCGCCTTGCCGATCTCGCGCACCGTCGAGCGCAGGCGGTAGGTGGGAAACGAGCAGACGAGACCGACGTGCTCGTGGCCATACCGCGTGTATACCCTCCGGATCAGCTCCTCGCGGATCTCGCGCGGGAAATCGAGGTCGATGTCCGGCACCGAGGCGAGCGTCTCGTTCAGGAACCGCCCGATGAAGAGCCGGGTGGCGACCGGATCGATGTGCGACAGGCCGAGCAGGTAGCACACGACGGAGGAGACGGACGAGCCGCGGCCGCGACCGGGCAGCATGCCGCCCTGCGCACGCCGCGAGCCGCGCCGCACGTCGTCGGCGACTTGGCGGGCGAGGTCGAACAGATCGTGATAGACGAGGAAGAACCCACTCAGCCCGTGGCGCTCGACGAGCCGCAGCTCCTCGGCGAGCCGCCGCTCCGCCTCGCCGCGATGCAGGGACTCGACCGGGTAGCGCTCTTCGAGCCGCGCGCGGCACAGCTCGGCGAGCGCCCGGGGGGCGGGCGCGCGCTCGGCGCCGTGGAAGTCGGGAAACCGATACCCCAGATCCCGCGTGAGATCGAACTCACGGCACCGCTCCGCGAGGACCAGAGTATTAGCGACAGCATCTGGACAGTCAGGAAACAGCGCTTCGACCTCTTCCGGCGGGCGCAGGAAGAACTCGCTGTTCGCATGACGCACGTCGTGCGAGCCGTCGAGCGTCGTGCGGTGCCGGATCGCCACCAGCACGTCGTGTAGCCGATGCCGCTCGCGCCTGTGGTAGTGCACGTTGCCCGTCGCTACGACGCCAAGTCGTGCGGAATCGGCGACGTCTTTCAGCGCTCGAGTGAGGGCGAGGTCTCCCCGGACGTAGTTCCGCTGCAGCTCGACGACAAAGTTCTCCTTCCCGAACACCGCACGGCACCGCTCGGCGAAGCGGCGGGCAGCGGCCAGCCCGTCGCGCCGCAGCACGCCGGGTAAGAGACCGTTGCGGCATCCCGACAGCACGATGAGCCCCGCGTGCCGGGCTTCGAGCGAGGCGAACTCGAGCCGCGGATCGCGTCGATCTTCACGGCCGAGATGAGCCTCGGTAATCAACCGGCAGAGGTTCGCGTACCCTTCAGGCGTCTCCGCGAGCAGTGTCACGTGGGAACCGTCGAGCAGGGTCAGCTCCGCGCCGGTGATCGCCTGAAGACCGAGCTGTTTCGCTTCGTGCGCGAATGCCATCGAGCCGTACAGCCCATGGTGGTCGGTGAGCGCGAGGGCGGGGTAGCCGAGCTGCGACGCGGTGAGCGCGAGCTGCTCGGGGAGAGAAGCGCCGTCTAAGAACGAGAAGGCGGAGTGGCAGTGGAGCTCGATATACATAGAATGCGGAATGCGGAATTCGGAATGCGGAATGGAAGCTCAGGCTTCGATTGCGTATTCCGGTCCCACACTATGTCGGCATCTGCGCGAACCATTCTCCGGTTATTATGTCCTCAAACAACACGACCCTCCCTCCACCTTCGAGAATCACTTCCACATATCGTCGCACAATAGGTAGTCGCCACCACTCATCGTCGATCCGCCACGTCTCGCCGATCGACTCAATACGTTTCTCGTTTCCAGCTTCCCGAGTGACGATTACCGGCACTCCACGCTCATCCAGTTCAACCTCCACTGGCTTTTGAGTATTGAGAGCCCGAAGTCTGTCCAAACCATTCCGCATTTTTTCAGGGTTCATAGTCGATCAACGCGTAGCGCCGCTCAGGGAGGCGGGACCATGGCTGCACCTCGATGACGTGATACAGCATCGGCCGTCTGATCCGGAGCGCGATCTCCCGGGCGGCGCTCTGGAGCGCACGCCGTCGCCCGGCGCGAGCCGCGGCGCCCGCATCGCGCGCGAACAGCTGCAGCTCCGCGGTGCCGGGGGCGAAGGCGGTGAACTCGACGACGAGCCGCTCCACCGCTCCGGCGGGCGGCGACCGCTCGAGCTGCGTCTTGAGCGGCGCTGCGATGTGCTCCCGCGTCGCGGACGGGTCCTTCAGGGTCGCTGCTACGAGCCAGGAAGCTCCATGCTCGAGCTCGGCGTGCACGCGCACCACCTGCACGCGCCATCCACTGCGGCGCGGGTCCCCGAGCGCGCGGTCGACGAGCTTGTCCAGTGCGTGGGCGAGCAGGTCCCGCTCGCCGACCGGGGTGAAAAACGTGAGGGCGGCCACAATCGGCTCGGGCACCACCCGTCCCACCACCGGCTCCGACACGAGGCCCGCCGCGAGCCGCCACAGCCGCCGGCCCGCGCGGCCAAACTGCGACACGACGGCTTCCTCCGGCAGCGCGACCAGCGCGCCCAGCGTCTTGATGCCGAGCTGCAGCAGCCGGCGATGTGAGTCGGGGTCGAGCGGGAGAACGGCGAGCGGCTGGGAAGCGAGGAACTTCCGCTCCTCCCCGGGCCGCACGATCACGGCCGTCCCCGGTCGCGCGCGCGTGGCCGCGACCCAGGAGACGAACTTTCCGCGGCCCCACCCAACCCGAAGTGTGGAATGTGGAATGCGGAATGCGGAATTTATGTGTGAGGTTCGTGGGGCGAACGACCCTTCACTGAAAATCCGCATTCCGCATTCCACATTCCGCATTTGTATGGCTTCGACAATCTTCTCTGTCTCCCCGTACAACCCTTCCAATCCGTCGGTTCCTACATATGCCCGTCCCAGCTCCACGGGCTCGACCACGGGGCTCACGGTGACGAGCGCCGCGACAAGCCGCGCGAACTGCTCGTCGTAGTGCACCGGGTCGGGCTCGCACAACTTGAGCGCGGGACAGAGTCCGATCGCCTGGCTCACGGTCATCCCTGGCTTCACACCCGCGCGCCGGGCGAGCGGCGCGACCTGCCACACCCGGGGGGTGCGGGTGTCCGGCGCGACGAGTGCCACGGGGAGCGACGCGATCTCGGGCCGCCGCGCCAGCTCAGAGCGCAGCGCGAACAGCGGAATCCAGCAGCAGGCGGCGGAATCACTTGCCAGATGAGGCGTCACGGTCATTGCCAGATGACAATGGGACCCGAATATATCCCGAAGATAGAGGGAGTGGCAAGACTCGTGTTTCTTATGGTAAGTTATTGAATTAACACTAGTTAAGTGGAGACATTTTGGGCGCCCGCAAGCAACCTGGTCTCTTCGACGACGTCGCGGCGTTGCCGCCCCCTCCAGCCGAGCTGGTCGCGCTTGGGGAACGCATCCCGCCCAACGTCAGATTCGGCACGTCCACCTGGACCTACGACGGTTGGATGGGGGAGGTCTATCATCGGACCTATCGCAGCGCCCAGCCGGCCCGACGGCTCGAGGAGTACGTGCGCTATCCCCTGTTTCGCACGGTGGGGATCGACAGCGCGTTCTACGAGCCGCCATCGGAAGAGGTCCTCGCGGCGTACGCGCGGGCGCTGCCCCCTGGCTTTCCGTGCGTGAGCAAGGTGTGGGATCGGATCACGGCGAGGCGCTTCACCCAGGACCCGCGCTGGGGCAACCTCGCCGGACAGAAGAATCCCGACTTCCTGAATGCCGACCTCTTCAAGGACGCGGTGCTCGGGCCGTATGCGCGGGAGTTCCGCGATCATGCCGGCGCGTTCGTATTCGAGTTCCAGGCGATGCGGGGAAAGGACCAGCCCGAGCCGGCTCGGTGGGCGGAGGAGCTCGACAGCTTCCTGACGCAGCTGCCGCGTGACTTTCGCTACGCGGTGGAGCTGCGAAACCCCGAGCTCTTGACCGACGCCCACGGCGCGGTGCTGGCGCGCCATGGGGTGGCCCACGTATTCAATTCCTGGAACGAGATGCCGCCGATCGGCGAGCAGCTCGAGTTGCCGTGGACGTTTCCGGCCGGGTTCACCGTGGCACGCGGGCTGCTCCGCCCCCGGCGGGCCTATGCCGACGCGGTGAAGCTGTTCGAGCCCTACGACCGGATCCGCGATCCCCAACCGGAGGTACGACTGGATCTGCTGCGCCTCATCGCCGAAGTGATGCGGCGCCATATGGAAGCGCTGATCCTCGTGAACAACCGGCTCGAGGGCAACGCGCCGGGCACCGTCCGGGCGCTGGTGGAGATGATGGAAAAGGGGGGGTGAGGTGGGCGTGCTTGCGAGCTTTTCCGACTTGGGCTAGGCTATCCTCGTGTAACGCCTTCAGTACCGCACAAAGTGCACGCCTCGCATGAGCGCTAGCAGCCGGAGCGTTCCCGCGCTGCCAGTGCCCCTGCTGCGTGACGCGATCGGCCGGGAAACGGCGCGACTGTCCTTGCGGCGTGCGGCCGCCGAGATCTCCATCAGCCCGAACGGCCTGCGGAACTTCCTGAACGGCTCGGTCCCCCGCAGCGCTACGCGTGCGAAGCTCGAGCGCTGGCTCGCCGGGCGACAGCGCGTCACCCGCCCGCCCAACGTCGGTCAGCTGGTGCGGCTGCTGAACGAATTGGCGGGGGACCTCTCCACCCAGCAGACCGCCGCGCTGGCAGGGGACATTGCGGGACTGCTCGCGAGCGCGTACGAAGCGCGCCGGCTGTCCCCACCACGTTGGGTCCAGGAGTTACTCCGCCACTACCGGGTGCGCCGGGGCAAGGCGGCCAGCGAAGTAGCGTAACGAGCCCTCCCGCGGATCTTGCGGCCCTAGGGGCGTCGCAGTACATCTCCGTCGTGCAGTTTGTGCAGCTCATCTTTGCAGCGGTGATGACTTGGCGACCAAGCGCGGCAAGCGGGCCCAGTCTCCCAAGACGGCGGAAATCGTGCGCCTGGTCGAGGCGTTGACCACCGGGGTCGGTTCGCACGACGGCGTGGTGCTGGGCCGCGGGATCGCGGACCTGCTACGAGACGCTACCGCGGGCGACAGGGATCGGTCCCGCGTTGGGTGCGGGAGTTGATCGTGTACTACGCTCGGGAGAAACGGGCGCGCTAACGCGCCCCCCCGGCCTCGAGGCTCCAATGACTGCCGGCTCCATCGTCCCGACCCTACCGGTCCCGCTATTGCGGGACGGGCTCGGGCGGGAGGCAGCCAGCCTGTCCCTGCGGCGCGTCGCGCGCGAGGTGGGCATGAGTCCGAACGGGCTGCGTTACTTTCTACAGGGAGCGAGCCCTCGCAGCGCGACCCGAGTCAAGTTGGAGCGCTGGCTCGCTGCCCGGGGCAAGGTCACGAGACCGCCGAACGTGGGTCAGTTCGTCCGCCTGCTGAACGAGCTCTCGGTGGATCTCTCCCCCGCGCAAACGCTCGAGCTGGGGCGCGCTCTCGCCGAGCTGCTGGTCCAGTCGTACGAGGTGCGCCGGCTGTCCCCACCCCGCTGGGTTCAGGACCTGTTGCGCTTTTACCGGGCGCGCCGCGGTAAGGCAGCGAGCGAGGTCGCCTGAACGCTCACAATCCGAGCTCTTGCTGCGCCGGTGCCAGCCGTCGCCCGTAGCGATCCGCCATCCCCTCGTTCACCGGGAACCCGAATCGCGTCTGCAGCCGCTTGATGCGGGCGGACAGCGCGCGTGCATAGTCGCGCGGCACCCCGCTTCGTCCGTCGTAGGCGCGCCGATAACGGGCGGCGAGGTGGGGGAACCGCTCGTCGAGCATCGGAAGGAAACGGTCGCGCACTGCGGCGTAGAGGCGCAGCGGACCGGCGTGGACGAACCTGGCACCGGCCTCCCGGGCCGCCTGGAAGAGCGCTTCCAAGTGGGGTACGTCGTCCGTAATCCCCGGAAGGACCGGCGCCACGATCAAGCCGACACGGACGCCCGAGTCGGCTAGCTGTTTGAGCGCCCGCAGCCGCACCGCAGGCATCGGCGAGCGCGCCTCGACCTGCCTGATCAGCGCCACGTCCACGGTGGTGAGGGAGATGTGGACTTCGAGGTCGCTGTGCTCCTGAAGGTGCCGGAGCACGTCGGTGTCGCGAGCGATGAGCGGGCTCTTCGTGATGATCCCGATGTTCAACCCCTCGCAGCGCGCCAGCCGCTCGAGAATCCCGCGCGTGAGCCGGAAGCGCCGCTCGGCTGGTTGGTACGGATCGGTGGCGGTGCCGATGACGATGGGGGCTGGCGGACAGTCTGCCGGACCGAAGGACCGAAAGTAGCGACGCAAGTCGCGTTCGAGTGCGACCAACAACCGCTCCTTCACGAACACCCGCTTCTCGAACGCCTCCCACCCGTGTGGACCGCGGAACTCGTGAAACTCGGCGTCCGACAGCCTGCCCGCGTCGTGGGCGCGCTCGACGGTGTAGCGATGCGCGTAGCGGGCGTAGCAGTACGTGCACCCGAATTCGCAACCGATGTAGGGGTTGAGCGACCAGAAATCGACGCCGGTCTGCTGCGGCGAGTTGAGGACGGATTTGGGTTCGAGCGACACGAACTTGGTGCCGCGCATGCGCTCGTCGAGAATGGGGAGAGCGGTCGGACGGTATGGCGGCACGGCGCTAAGCAGCTGCAGCTGCTGGGACCGCTTCGCTGAGTTTGTCTTCCCTTCGCCTACAGCCATACCGCCCCGCCCTCCTGCCTGGCCGCCGTCGTTCACCCGCACCTAGCCCACCCGCACTGCACGCACACCAGGCACCCCGATTGGCGGACCAGCCCGCCGCCGCAGTCGGGGCAGGACGAAGGCTGGGACGTGGGATGGGGCACCGGTGAAGGATGGGGCGTTGACATGATTATTGGCTTCGGTATTTGTTCGGGTATCCGAAGCCAATATGCAACCGGCTTAAGGCGCCGGCAAGTGTCGCGGATCGGCCGGTTCGGTGACTAGATGGTGGCGCTACCCCGCCGCACCATGGCGCGCCATCCGAAGTACACGGGCACGCCGATCAGCACCAGGCCGAGACCGAGGAAGCTATAGGTCCGCGTAGCGTCCTGTACCAACAGGTCGATGGCGATGACCGCGGTCGCGATCACGTACAGCGCCGGAAGCCAGGGATAGCCAGGGGCGCGGACCGGTCGATCTGCCGCAGGGCGCTTGGCGCGCAGCGCGAACAATCCCAACGCCGTCAGTCCGTAAAACACCAGGGCCGCGAAGATCACGAAGTTCAGAAGCTGCGTGTATGTGCCCGACAGGCAGAGGAGACTGGTCCACACCGCCTGGACCACGAGCGCGACCGCCGGCGTCTTGTATTCCGGATGCAGCACGCCGGCGGACTTGAAGAACAGGTCGTCCCGCGCCATCGCGTAATAGACGCGCGCGCCGGACAGGATGAGGCCATTGTTACAGCCGAAGGTCGAGATCATGATCGCGGCGGCCATGACCTTCAACCCGGGCTCGCCCAGGATGGCGTGGAGCGCGGCGGTGCCGACCCGGTCCTGCGGCGCGCTCGCGATTGCCGCTGCGGGCAGGACGTTCAGGTAGGCGACGTTCGCGAGCACGTACAGGACGGTCACGATCAGCACGCCCACGCCCATGGCGACCGGGAGGTCGCGCTGGGCGTTCTTGAGCTCGCTTCCCGCAAATCCCACGTTGTTCCACGCGTCCATCGAGAAAAGAGAGCCGACCATCGCGGCGCCGATAGTCCCCAGACCGACCGCCGCACCGCCCGTCGCCCAGAAGTTGGCGCCGAAGTTGGCGGCCAATGCCTCGGCGTTGCGACCGATGGTGACGCCGAGCAGGATCAGCAACGCGAGCGCACCGGTCTTGATCGCGGTGAGGGACGTCTGGATCAGGGCTGCCGTGCGCACGCCGCGGACGTTGATCCATGTGAGCAGGGCGACGGACAGGACGGCCAAGATGCGCTGCGGCGAAAGACCCACCGCGATGTCGCCGATTGGTTTCGGGAAGTGCATGGTGAACCCGAAGAACACGTCGGGCGAGAGGCCGGGCCAGAAAACGCTCGTGAACCGGGCGAACGCGACCGCGACGGCCGCAATGGTGCCGGTCTGGATGACCACGAACAGCGTCCAGCCGTACAGGTAGCCGAACAGGGGCGAGATGGCTTCGCGCAGGTACACGTACTGTCCGCCGGCGCGGGGGAACATCGCCGCCAGCTCGCCGTAGGTGAGCGCGCCCATGAGGGTGACGATCCCGGAGGCCGTCCAAACGACGAGCAGCAGGCCCGGGGCATGGACTTCGCGGAGCATCTCGGCCGAGACGATGAAGATCCCCGAGCCGATCATCGACCCCACGACGAGGGCGGTGGCGTCGAGCCGGGAGATCGCTTTGACGAAATCGGCCTGCGGCTGCTGGGTCGTGGCCATCGCGTCGTAAACCTAGTGGCTCCCGCGAAGGGCCGCTATGTTCTCGGGCGCCGAAACCACCCTATTCCGCGAGGACGACCGTGCGCCTCTTGCCCCGGGAAGAAGAGTTCTTCGACTTGTTCGTCGCGGTCGCCACGCGCAACACGGTCGCCGCGCAGCATCTGCGGGACCTGTTCGACGCGTCCCCCGAGCGCCGCATCCCCCACGTCGAGGCGATCAAGCGACTCGAGCACGAGGCCGACCAGGTCACGCACGAGGTGGTGAACCGACTCGACCGCACATTCATCACGCCGCTCGATCGCGAGGACATCCACCAGCTCGCATCCGATCTGGACGACGTGATGGACGCGATCGACGGCACCGCCCGCCGCTCCCAGATCTTCCACCTGGGGCTCGCGCCGCAGGGCGTGAAGCAGCTCACCGAAGTGATCCAGCGGATGGTGGGCGTGCTCGCCGAAGCCGTCGGCCGCCTCAAGAAGGGCGACGACGTGATGAAGTACTGCGTCGAGGCGAAGAAACTCGAGGAAGAAGGCGACGCGCTCTACCAGGAGGCCCTCGGCCGGATGTTCGAGACCGAGCGGGACGCCCTTGAGGTCATCAAGTGGAAGGAGATCTACGACAATCTTGAAATGACCCTCGACCAGGGCGAAGACGTCGCCAACGTGCTGGAGTCCATCACGCTGAAGCACGCCTGATGACGGCCACCGTCTGGTTCGTCCTCGCTATCGTCCTGGTCGCGCTCATTTTCGACTTCATCAATGGGTTCCACGACAGCGCGAATTCGATCGCGACCATCGTCTCCACCCGCGTTCTCAGCCCGGGGATGGCGGTGATCTGGGCGGCATTCTTCAACTTCGTCGCCGCGTTCGGCCTGGGGACGGCGGTGGCGAAGACCATCGGCAAAGGCCTGATCGATCTCTCGGTGGTCGAGCCGATCGTGATCCTCGGCGGCCTGATCGGGGCGATTGTGTGGGACCTGATCACGTGGTGGGGTGGGCTGCCGACCTCGTCGTCCCACGCGCTGATCGGCGGCTATGCCGGCGCCGCGGTCGCCAAAGCGGGGTTCGCCGCCATCATCGCTTCGGGATGGATCAAGACGTTGGTGTTCATCGTGGTGGCACCGTTGATGGGCCTGACGCTTGCGCTGGCCCTCACCGTCGCCCTCTCGTGGGCGCTGCGCCGGTCACTGCCGCGCAAGGTGGACCGGGTGTTCCGCTCGTTGCAGCTGGTGTCGGCGGCCGCGTATTCCCTCGGTCACGGCACCAACGACGCGCAGAAGACGATGGGGATCATCGTGGGATTGCTGTTCGCCGCCCAGGCGGCGTTCGTCGACTTTCCCATCCGCGCGCTGCACCTGACGACCGCGGACGTCATTCCCATCTGGGTGATCCTCAGCGCGCACGCGGCGATCGCGCTGGGCACGCTGGCGGGCGGGTGGCGCATCGTGAAGACCATGGGCCAGCGCATCACCAAGCTCACGCCGTTCGGCGGCTTCTGCGCCGAAACGAGCGGCGCCATCACATTGTTCGTCGCCTCGCACTTCGGTATTCCCGTCAGCACCACCCATACCATCACCGGCGCGATTTCCGGCGTGGGCGCCGCCCATCGGCTCTCGGCGGTGCGCTGGGGTGTGGCGGGACGCATCGTGTGGGCGTGGATTCTCACGATCCCGGCGGCGGCGGGGATCGCCGGCGTGGCGTACCTAGTGCTGCGGGCGTTGGCGGGTTGACGCCACCTGCTTCAAGTCGATCATGGGCACGCCCTCCACGTAGTCCGTGACCGGGGCATGGGTGACGTTGACCAGGGTGTCGATGCTGCGCTGGATGCGTCGCGCCATCGTCAGGATATTCTGGAGGGACTGCTTGTCCTCCGGGTGGGTGAGCGCCGCGTCGTGCTCGAGCAGCTGCCCCTCCGCCAGGATCGCCGCGAGCGCGTTGTTCACTTCGTGGCGCATCGTCACGGCCAGCTGCCTGATCACCGCCACCCGCTCTCCCTCGATGGCGCGTCCGTAGAACTCGTGCAGCTGCTGCGACAGCCAGCCCACGGAGATCGCGATCGTCCCGTAGGCCGCGTAAATGGGAACGGTGATGCGCCAGTCTTCTGCATCGAGCCGCAGCGCGACCAGCAGCTGGATCGACGTGAAGAGGACCGTGCCCATCACCAGGCCGGCGACCGCCCCGCGCATGCCGTAGTGCAACGACAGGAGAAACGCCGGCACGAGCGTGAGGAGCCAGACGAGATCGCGGTACGGCACCTCGTGCGCGGGGACGAGGGCGAGCACGAGGCTGGGAGAGAGGTAGGCGATGGCGCAGTAGACCCACCACCGTCTCGGCAGCGGCGGCCGGTGTGCCAGGGCAGCGAACCCCAGGAGGTCGACGAGGCGGTGCCGCGCCTTCGGTGGCGGGTTCAGAGTCCCAGCACCTCCACGACGGCCTGCGCGATCGCGGCGTCCTGCACGCCCACGCCGGTCAGGTCCGCCACGGTGATTTCGCTCGGGCTCTCCCGTCCGGGGAGCCGGCCGGCGGCCAAGTCGCCGAGCTCGGCGTAGACCTTTTCTCGGGTCACCAGTCCGGCCGCCATGGCGTGGTGCAGGTTGCCGTAGCGCTCCGTCTGAAACACGCGGTCCGCCACGAGCTTGTCGGCCCGCGCGAGCAACGCCGGCTCGAGTTCGATCTTCTCCGGGCTGCCGGTCCCCACAGACGTGATGTGCGTGCCGGGGCCCACCCATGAGGCCATCACGAGCGGCGTCGTGCTGGCCGTCGCCGTGACGATCACCCGGTGGTCGCGCACGGCGGACTCGAGCGCCGGGGCGATGCGCGTCTCGACCGCTTGACCGAGCTCTTTCGCGAGCCCCTCGGCGCGCTCGCGAGTGCGATTCCACAGGGTGAGCCGCGCGAGCGGCATCTGCGCGAGCATGGCGCGCGCCGTCAACCGGGCGAGCGCGCCCGCGCCCACGAGCAAGGCCTCGCGCGTGTCCTTGGGCGCCAGGTATTTGAGCGTCAGCGCCACTGCCGCCGCCGTGCGGAAGTCGGTGAGGTAGCCGTGCTCCTCGAGCAGCACGGCGGGGACGCCGGTGTCCGCGTCGAGCAGAAGAAACATGCCGTCGCCCGAGGGCAGGCCGCGGGCGCGGTTGCGATAGAAGCCCGTCGCCACCTTAAGGACGATGTGCCGTCCGCCGGCGAGGTGCGCGCCCTTCACGTGCACCTCGGCTTGCTGCTCGCGCAGCTCCAGCACCATCGGGTCGGGGAGGGCGGCCTCACCGCGCCCGAGCGCACGAAAGCCGCGCTCGACGGCCGCGATCGCCACGGCGAAGGGAACCTTGTCCCGGAACGCATCGAGCGGGACGACCCGCATTTCAATCGGCGAACACGCGCTTCAGACCACGCTCGGTCTCGGCGAGCGCTTCCTGAAAGTGGTCCAGCTCCTCCCCGAAGCCGAAGCGGATGTGGTTCGGCAACCCGAAGTGATCGCCCGGGACGAGCAGCACGCTGTGATCGGCCCGCATCTTCTCCACCAGGTCGAGGGCGCTGATCGCCTGGCGGTAGCGCACGAGGCAAATCGCCCCCGCCTGCGGGGGGTGCCAGCTGAACGTGTCGCCGAACCGCTTCAACCACTGTTCGATCACCGGGTAGTTCGAGCGGAGGATTCCGCGCGTGCGCGCGAGCACCCTCTCCCGCACCCGCGGTTCGAGCGCCACGGCAGCCAGGTGGTCGCTCGCGCCGGCCGGTCCGATCGTGGTGTAGTCGTGCCGCGCCCAGGCGTCGCCCGAGAACCCGGGCGGCGCGACCACCCAACCGATCCGCAGGCCCGGCAGCCCGTACGCCTTCGAGAGACCGTTCACGACAATCACGCGCTCGTAGCTGCCCCAGAACGACGGCGTCGTCGCGCCGTCCCGCTCCGCTCCCTGGTAGACCTCGTCCGCGAGCAGCCACGCGCCGACCTCCGCCGCGCGCCTCACGATGGCCTGTCGCATCTCCTGCGACAGCACGTGTCCTGTCGGATTGTGCGGATTGGTGACCACCACCAGCTTCGTGCCGGGCGCGATGGCGCTCCGCACCTCGTCGGGAGAGGGCTCCCACGCCGCCTCGGCGCGCAGCGTGAAGCCGCGCACCTGGGCGCCGAAGTTCTGGGCGAGCCCCCAGGTCTGGAGGTAGTTCGGCAGCATGACGGCAACCTTGTCGCCGGGCTCGACCAGCCGCCAGCACACCACGAAGTTCGCCTCGGCGCTGCCGGTCGTAACCAGGATCTGCTCCGGCGCCACCCCTTCGTACAGCGCCGCGACGCGACCCCGGAGGAGGTCGGTCCCGTTCGACTGGCTGTACCCGAGTCGGACGTCGAGCAGCGGCGCCGGGGACGCGCCCGCCAGGCCGAGCAACTCCTGGATCGAGAGCGGGTGCACGCCCGACTCGGACAAGTTGTACCGCACCCGGTTCTCCCAGGTGCTCTGCCAGCGCTCCAGCTCGAACGGAACGAACCGCAAGAAACCCTCCAGGTGCCGGGTTAGGTGTCAGGTGCCAGTAAAGTGAGGTCTTGAGGCCGTTCCAGCCAGTAATCCGGCGCGAGGTCCTCCAAGTGTGAGCGGTCGAACGGTCCCCACAGGACGGCGGCGGTCTTCACACCCGCGGCGCGACCGCACTCGACATCGTGCCGCGAGTCGCCCACGAACACCGCGCCCGTGGCCGGCGCGCCCAGCCGCTCGAGCGCCGTAAGCACCGGCTCCGGGTGCGGTTTCGGATGCGTGACTTCGTCCGCGCCCACGATCACGCTAAATGCGTCCTCGAGCCCGGCGACGCGGAGCCCGCGCACGGCGCCGCTCCGCATCTTGCTGGTGACGAGGCCCAGAGTCTTGCCACGATCCCGCAGCGCCCGCACCGCCTCCACAACGCCGTCATACGGACGCACCAGCTCGTCATGGTGGGCGAGGTTGTAGGCGCGGTACGTCGCCACCATGGCCTCGATCTCGGCGGGGTCGTCGGTGAACTGGCGGAACTGTACCCACAGCGGAGTGCCCAGCCCCTCCATCCAGACGTCGTCCGAGGGCTCTTGCCCGCGGTGCACGCGCATGGTGTGGCGATATGAGCGGAGGATCAGCTCGATGGAGTCGATGAGCGTGCCGTCGAGGTCGAAGAGGAACGTTGAGAGAGGCACGCCGGAAGGTAACTATGCGTGGGTGAGACACCACAGACATCCCGAGGCGAGTGGGCACGCATCGCAGCGCGGCGCCGCGCGCTTGCACAGCTCCTGTCCGTGGCGGCGCAGCAGTTGGTGGGCGTTGATCATCGAAGCGAAGTCGGCGGGCAGGTCTGGCGCCACGGCCTCGGCCGCCGAGCGATACGTCCGCTGGTAGTTGTCGCTCTCCTTTCCGAAGCCCAGCCGGACCAGCACGCGCAGCGCGTTCGAGTCGGGCCCGAGCGTGCGTTGCGCGCGGCAGAACAGCAGGATCTTGTCCGCGCTCGGTTCACCGATCCCTGGGAAGCGCCGCAGTAGTTTCTTTGCTTCCACGGGCGACCGCTGGACGGCCCGGCACAGTTCCGCCGGCCCAATGTCGAGCGCGATCTCGGCGGCGGTGTGGAGTTTTTCGGCGCGCCGGAGCGGCAGCATACCGCCCTGCGCGATGATGTCGGCGAGCGCGGGGAGCGGTTTCGCGAGAATCGGCGCGGGCTCGAGGCCCACGTCGCGCCGCAACCGTCGGAACACCGCGGCGCGCCGGGCATCGTCCACCAGGTAGGCGCAGTTTTCCCAGATGACGAGCTCGAAGGGGTCGGTGGCTGGCGGACGCGGCGGCGGGCCGTAGAATTTCGCGAGGCGGGCGATCGCGGCACGCAGCGCGATATGGGTCCGAGCGGGTGCAGGCATGGGTTCCTCAATCTGCGCCGCCCCGCGGAACCGCGCAGCCCGACCTTACGTTCGGAGTCGCATAGCCGTGCACAATTTCGAGACCGTCCTCACGCTGCTCGTCGGCGTCACCCTCCTGGCGCTGGTGGCGCGTCGCTTCCAGCTCCCCACCCCCGCGCTGCTCGTCGTGGGCGGGCTCTTGGTCGCCGTGGTCCCTGGGCTCCCCACGGTGCAGTTCGACCCGCAGCTCGTGTTCCTGATATTCATCCCGCCGCTTCTCTATAGGGCCTCGTTGCTGGCGTCCTATCGCGACGTGCGGGCCAACTTTCGGCCGATCCTGTCCCTCGGTGTGGGACACGTGCTGTTCGCGACGATCGTGACTGCCTGGGTTGCGCACAACGCGATCCCTGGCCTGCCGTGGGCGTCAGCGTTCGCGCTCGGTGCCGTCGTCTCGCCGCCTGACGTCGCGGCCGCGACGGCGTTTCTGCGGCGGCTACCGATGCCGCGACGTGCCGTGACGATCCTCGAGGGTGAGAGCATGATCAACGACGCGGCCGCGATCGTCGCGTACCGCGTGGCCGTCGCGGCCGTGGTGACCGGCGCGTTCTCCCTCATGGGCACGGCCGGGCGGTTCGTGATAGTGGGCACGGGCGGTGTATTGGTCGGCCTGGCCGTGGGATGGCTCCTGGCTGCGGTTCGCCGGCGCATTCATGATCCCGAGGTCGAGAACACCATCTCGCTGCTCTCAGGCTACGCGGCCTATCTCCCTGCCGAACACTTCGGCGTGTCCGGGATCCTGGCCGTGGTCGCCATGGGGATCTATCTGGGGCGCGTGGGACCCCGGTTCGTGGCGGCGGACACGCGGGTTCAGAACGCCGGCATGTGGGACGTGGTCGTGTTCGTGCTTGAGGGGCTCATTTTCATCCTCACGGGTCTCGCGCTGCGGCCCATCCTGGAAGGCCTGAGCGGCGCAGCCGCGCTCGAGCTGGCACGCGCCGCAGTCCTCGTGAGCCTGGCCGTGGTCATCGCGCGGCTGTTGTGGGTTTACTTTGCCGGGAATTTTCGCTGGATGTTGGGGCCCCGGCTGCGCCCACGCGAGCCCCGGCCGCGCTGGCAGGTGTTGACGGTCGTGGGCTGGGCTGGCCTACGAGGCGGTGACACCCTCATTCTCGCCGCCGCGATCCCCACCGTCACGGCCGCCGGCATACCCTTCCCCGGCCGCGACGCCATCATCGCTGTCTCGTACGGCGTCATTCTGGTCACGCTGCTCGGCCAGGGGTTCACGCTCGCGCCGCTGATGCGGAGGCTGGGCGTGCTCGAAACGGGTGAGGAGGAGGAGCGCGAAGAGATCGCCGCCAGGCTCCGCGCCTCGGAGGCGGCACTGGCCCGGCTCGAGGAGCTCGCGTCGGAGCCGTGGATGCACCCGGGGGCACTGTCGCATACCCGCGATCGCTATCACCACCGCACGCGCCACCTGCGCGGCCACGCGGACGGCGTGCTCGACAACCCGATAGAGGCCAAGTCTGTCGCGAACCTGCGGCTGGCCCGAGAGCTGCTCGCCGTAGAGCGGCAGGAGCTGCTCCGCATGCGCGACAACGGTGCGATCTCTGACGCCGTGATGCGACGCGTTCAGCAAGAGCTCGACTACGAAGAGCTCCTGCTCCATCACGAGTGATCTTCACCCAGCACGACCGCCGCGATCAATTCGACCTGTGGCGCCTCGGCGCCGGTCGCGACGGGTGGCAGGCGCTCGTGCCACGCCAACACTTCGCGCACCGAGAGCGGCGTGCGGCGAGCCAGTAGATCTTCCAGGCGCAGCTCTTCTCCGGCCGTCATGCCGATCGCGAGTCGCGACACCAGGCCATCGAGGCGTGCGAGATCGCTTTGGCGTCGCTCAGTGGCGGCACGGCGTGCTGCGGCCAGCACCCACGGGATGAGCCGACGACTGAGGCGATCTCGGTGGGCCCCGCGCCAGCGCGCGTCCTCGAGCGCGGCGAGTCGGTGGCGGAGGAGCGGCGCCGCCCGTCGGATCGCCCGCTCCAGTGCCGCGCGGTCGAACGGAGCCGGCTCCGCCACGGCCGCCTGCTCGAGCAGTCGCGTGGCGCGCGCGGGATCGGCCCGAGCGCCCGCGTCTGTGACGACCACCCCCTCCACCTGACGCCCCAGCCGCACCACGAGTACGACGGCACGCTCCGTCTCCACGACCGCCGCGCAGGTCCCGGGCGCGGCGGGCGGCCCCGCGCGAGCGGCGAGTCCCTGCAGCCGATCGCACCAATCGAACGCGCGCGCGCCGGCACCGGCTCGGGATTGCAGGCGCCGCTTCGTGACCAGGCGGCGCTCCATTGCCAGGGCGTCGGCGAGCGACGGGGGTGGGAGGAATGTCACGGTTTCGATGCGCTCGTGAGGCGAGCCGGCGCGATCGATCCGGCCCACGCGCTGCGCAAGCCGGGCGGGACTCCAGGGGAGGTCGTAGTGGATCACGCGGACGGCGTCCTGGAGATTCAACCCCTCGCTCAAGAGATCGGTTGCGATCAGGACGTCCGTTTCGAGCGCCAAGGGGGGAAGGGGGGCGCCCTGCGCTCGCGGCGCGAATGCGCGGAGCACGTCCTCCCGCCGGGCGGACTCGTTCCCGAACCAGCCCCGTTCTCCGGTCACGGCCGCGAGGCGGTGGCCCCGAAGCCGGCGCATCAGGTACTGCACCGTGGCCCGTGGCTGGACGAAGACGATCGTCTTTCCTACGCGCCCCTCGAGCAGGCGTGCGAGCGCGTCCGCCTTGGGATCAGTCAGTGACGCGGCGAACGCGCGCAACCGCCGCACCACATGCCGGTCTCGCTCGGTCGCGGCGCCGGGTCCGGGCGGGAGGACCAGAGGGAAGAGCGCCAGCTGCAGGTCGTCGGATCCGGCGGGGAACAGCCGCCTGAAGTCCCGGCGCCCGAGCGCTCTCCCCTGCGCCGCGGCTGCGACGCCCTGCTCGAGGAACGCGTCGTACCGAGCGAGGCTGGCGCGAAACGCGGGCAGGCTCGAGGCGAGCTGCGACAGAAGGAGCAGGCGAAACAGGGCCGCCGCCTCGCCACCCGCCTCGAGCTGCGCGACTCCAGCGACGAGGTCCTGCAGTTGTACATCGGGCGCCGTACCGACGCGGATTGCCTCGCCAGCTGCGCGTTCGGGGAAGGGGAGCGTGCCCGGCCCGGCGTCGTACCCTGCCTGCACGCGCTCGCGCGAGCGCGACACGCTCAGCCGGGCCGCGGCGGCGGTCACGGCGTGCGGATCGGCGTCGCCCCGGGCCGCGCGGCACAGCGAGGGCACGCCCAGCGCCGTGAGGTCGTGGTCCCGCAGGAAGAGGCGGAACAGATGAAACAGATCGGCGATCCGATTGTGCACTGGCGTGGCCGTAACGAGGAGCACGCGCGCACCGACCACGAGCTTGGCGAGCGCGCGGTAGCGGTTGGTGAGGGGGTTTCGGAAGCGGTGGGCTTCGTCGACGATGTAAAAGCGGTAGCGGGCGGTAGAAGGCGGTAAAGGGCGGTAAGAAGGCGCACTCAACGACTCATGGGTGAGGATCGGTGCCTCGGCCCCGTACTCCGCGAGCAGCGCACGCCACTGGTCCACCAGCACCGCCGGCACGACCAGCGCGAACGGCTCGCTGAGGGCGAGGGCGACGGCGAGCGCGACGTAGGACTTGCCGAGGCCGACGGCGTCCGCGAGCAGCGCGCCCCCGTGGCGCCCTAAGATGCCCGTGAGCCGCTCAGCCGCGGGGACCTGATGCGGGGCGAGCCACGCCGGCCACGGCGTCTTGCCTTCGAGCGCGAGCGGCGTGAGGTCGAGCAGCGCGCGCGCCCCGAGCGCCGCGACCGCCGGCGCCGGGCCGACCGCCCCCGGCGTGAGGAGACACGCGAGCGGCTCGGGGAGCGGCGCGAGGTGCTCAGAGAGGATCCGCGGCGGATGCGTCCAGTGCACGGCGGTCCGCGGGCTCGAGTTGGTACATGTCGGCAATGGCATCGTCGTCGGATATGTTCACCCGTCCCTGGTCCGCGAGGGCGCGCCACTGCGTCGGGGTGGCGGGCGGGAGCGGTAGTGCCCGAACGACGCCCGCGTTGAAGCGGCGGAAGCCGCCGCGGGCAGGATCGGCGGAGAGGCGGGCGAGGGCGGTGAGCCAACGAGAGTTGAAGAGCGCCGCCAGCGCGTACGCGTCGTCCGCGGCGCGGGTGGCGATGCCGTAGACGGTGTTCAGTGGAACGACGCCGACGTCGGGCACAACGGCCGCGAGTCGCCGCGCGAGGTCCGGCCAGATCACGCGGCACGGGGCGTCGGCGAGGGCGATACGGAACAGCTGCCAAGCCGGACCGCCGCGGTAATCGCTGCGACGGCGTAGGCGCTCCACATGTGGGTCGAGGGCGCGCGCCAGCTCCACCGGGAGGTGGGCCAGCGGTCGGCCGTCGGGTCCGTGGGTCCACAGTAGGTGCGCCCGCGGCGTCGCACGCCACGGCCTGAGGTCACGGCCCCGGACGACGGGGCGGGTCACCGGTCCCGGTCGCGCCACCAGGAACACATCGTCCGCACCGGTCTTCACACCGAGTTGCGGGTTCCAGCGATCGCCCACTGTGGAATAGACTGCTCGCAGGTGACGTGCGATCCGAGTGGCCCCACCTGCAAGGATCCAGGGGCCGTCGGTTGCGAGGGCGCGCTGCGGGATCGTCGGGGCTCCGGTCTTGGGGCCGAGGGCCGTGGCCACGCGTTCGCGGCCGGTCGGCTCGATTCGCGCAGCCACGAGCGCCATGGGATAGATCGCGGCTGCCCCCCCGAACGCGCTCGCCTGGGCGACCGGAGCCACCCGTTCGAGGCGCGTGCTTGCGGCGAGCCGCCGCCGCAGCGGCTCCGCGTACCCACTGGACGCGAGCTTCGCGGGGATGAGGAGCGCCACCGCTCCACCGGGAGCCGCGAGCTCGAGCGCGCGCTCCACGAACGCGACCGCGAGGTCGGGTAGATGCGCAAATCCAGGCCCGCGCGCCGGCCGCCAGGTGGCGTAGCGGGTTGCCAGCGTCTCCCGCACCTGGGCGGGCACCCGCTCGCCGCGGACCCAAGGCGGGTTCCCGGCAACGAGGTCGAATCCGCCGCGCGCCAGGATGTCGGCGAAGTGCGATTCGAACGCGAAGAACGGGGCACCCCCCTCACGGGAGAGACGGCGCGCGGCCACCCGGAGCTCACGGCGACTCGCCCGCAGCCGCCGGAGCAGCGCGCGCTCGTCCGGCCGGAGCCCCCGCCGCCGTCCGAACAGATCGCGATCCTTGCCCGCGGCGACCAGCTCAGCGGCGCGCTGCTCGAGCGCCGCGACGGCTGCGGTGAACAAGCGCCGTGCGAGCGCCCCCTCGGCACCGGCGAGCTCACCCAGCGCCTGCTGTTTGGCCGGTCCGGCTAGGCTGAACAGCGCGCGCCGGGCACTGGTGAGCCGCTCGACCTCCCGAGACGGAGCGATGGGTGCCGTGGCGCGGCCGAGCGCGCGGGCCAGCGTGAGCGGGTCGATGAGGGCGTCCCCCTGGCGCACGTGCCCGTCCAGGTTCGGCAGAGGAGTGATCCGGGCAAGGTCGGCTTCGTCCTGGTCCGCCACGAGGGCGAGCCACAGACGCAGCTCGGCGAGGCGTACGGCGGTGAGTTTCAGATCCACACCGAAGAGGGAATGCGCTACTACGTCCCGGCGGACGGTGGCGGTGGGTCGTTCGCCCGCGGTGTAACGCAGGTGCGTAAGCTCCTCCAGTGCGCCGAGGAGAAACGCCCCCGAGCCGACGGCCGGGTCGAGCACGGCGACGCGGCGGAGATCGGGCCGCGCATCGGGCGGGTCCCCGTGGTGCATCCAGCGCTCCGCGGCCATTGGGGCGAGGCCGAAGCGGTGGACGAGGATCGCGGCCAGACCGGCGCGCACGATCTCGCGCACCAAGGATGCGGGCGTGTAGTAGCTGCCGCTCGCGCGTCGCTCCGCGGGGTCCATCACGCCCTCGAACACGCGGCCCAGCATGTCGGGCGCGACGCACTGACCCACATCGTTCGCCTCGCGCGCCGAGAAATGGAATCGCTCGAACAGCCCGTCGAACGCGTCGCGCCAGTCGGTGTTGCTCCAGCGGACCGGGCCCTCGCGCCGCTCGAGCGCGGTGGGCTCGAATAGCCCGCCGTTCAGAAACGGCAGGCGGCCCAGCGCGCGGGCCACGCCGGAGCGCCCGGACGCCGGTCGATTCAGGGCGCCGAAGCACAACGGGTCGAACACCTGGCGGTGGAAGTGGCGCCGGCTGGCGACGCTCTCATCGAAACGGTGAATCAGATAGCGCCGGTCGCCGTCCAGCCAGCCTTTCGCCTGCACGAAGTAGAGGAACAGCACCCGGGTGAGCGCGGTGAGGGCGAGGGTGTGGCGCTCGGACCGGCTGCGGGGCGCCGCCAGGCGGTCCGTCAGCCGTTCCAGCGTGGCCCGGAACGCCCGGAAGAACCCCGGGGTGACGCCTTCGCTCGCGAGCGCTTCGCCGATCCGCAGGCTGAGCGCGAGCGACGTTTCTCCCGCGAGGGGGCTGAACCGCTCCAGCGTGTCGAGCGAGCCGCCGGGCGGTTGCTCCAGGGGAATGGTGGCGAGGCGGACCGCGGGGCCTCCGCTGCTATCCCCACGCGCGGTCGCGCGCCAACTCGCGCACACGAGACGCCGCGGGCCCGTGCCGAGCGCGCATGCGAGGCCGCGCTCGGCCTGCGCGGCCAGACGCCGTGCGGCCGCGCGGACCGCCCGCTCCGGGTCGCGTGCCTCGATTGCGAATACGCGGAACGCCTCGTGACGCGCTACCAGGGCCGCGCGGATCACGCCTGCCCCTTCTGCCTGGGCCGGACCGAGCCAGGGTCCGGGTGGCACGGGCTCCCACGCCGCATGAAACCCGAGCGCCCCAAAGAGGTGGCGAAGATCGTCGATCTGCTCGGTGCGGGCGAGAAGTTCCCGCAGCACCACGGGATCCCTGGTTCGGAGACGACCAAGGTGGTCCGAGGAGAGGCTGGATTAGGTACCGCGATGTTGCGAGGGGGGGCGAATCAATGCGGAATGGCGAATGCGGAATGCGGAATGGCACGGCGACCCTCGTAGCGGGCAACGATCCTCGCCTTGCTATTCCGCATTCCGCATTCCGCAGTCCGCATTCAGGAACTCTTTCTTAGCCTGATGCTCCCATTCACCGTCTCGAGCGCCAGCCGTCGCCCCCCGCTCCCGATCGTGCCGCGCAGGCTCCGGGGGCCGAGCCGTCCCGTGACCATGAGCGGGAAATCGGTCTGGATGTCGCCGTTGATCGTCTTGGCGCGGACCTCGGTGGAGAGATCAGCCGGGAGGTTGAGGGTGATCCCGCCGTTGACGGTGCGGAACTCGAGTGCGTCGCTCCACGTGCCGCGGCCGAGCGAGGCCACGATCTCGCCGTTCACCGTCTGCGCCTCGGCGTAACCGGCAGTCGAGATCCGGATGCTGCCGTTCACCGTGTTCGCTTCCACGTCGCCCGCGAGGTCCGCGGCCGCCACCTCACCGTTCACGGTCTTCCCGAGGAACCGGACGCCGGCGGGGACGCGCACCGTGAAGTCGACGGTCACGTCGTTGTCCCGCACGTTCATGTGATCGCCATCGCCTGCCTCACACGTGTTCTCGCGACGGCCCCCGCTCGGATACACCGCGCAGATCGTGACCCCGTCCTCGTGCTGCACGACCTCGATCTTCACGTCGTCGGGGTCGCTCCTGCGCGCGTGCTTCACGGCGGTCACCTCGACGTCGCCCGAGGCGGCCACGGCACGCACGTCTCCGTTCACACCCTTGATCTCGATCGCCTTGCCCGGGGCGATTTTCCCCTTCCAGTGGAATTCACCCTGGGCGCCCGCCGCGCGGGGCACCAGAGTCACAACGGCCGCGGCGGGGAACAGCGCGAGCATGGAGATCCGCATGGTTATTCCTCCTGGTGGTCTTCGTCGTGCTTGTCTTTTTCGTCGTGCTTGTCATTGAGGAGCTGCCCTGGGCGGCAGATCCTGATGTCGCCGCTGAACGACTCGAGCTCGAGCCGTGCGCTGCCCGAGCCGAGCGTGAAGTTGAAGCGATGCTTGGTCTTTCCCGTCAACTGCACGGGGAAGCAGGCGCTGAAGTCACCGTTGAACGTCGAGACGGACACCGAAACGTTGGCCTTCTCGGGGACCGACACCCGCAGGTCGCCGTCATGCGTCCCGAAGCGATAGCGCCCGCCGTCCTTGATCGTGCCGTCGTATGTGATGTCGCCGTTGACGGTGTTCGCCTCGGCATTGGCGGACTCGATCCGAATGAGCGTGATGTCGCCGTTCACAGTTTCCGCGGTGAGGTCGCCCGAGACCTCGGTCGCCCGGATCTCTTCGTTGACGCTGCTCAGATCGATACGGCCGCGCGCCTTCTCGAGTGTCACGGCTCCCATGACGGACTTGAGCGACACATTGCCCGACCCGCCCAGGACGGTGACCTCGCCTTGCACCGTCTCCGCGGTGATCTCGTTCTGGGTGCCCTCCACCTTGATGTCGGTGTAGACCCCGGAGAGGTTCAGCGCCATCCAGGCCGGCACGGTGACGGCGTAGTCGATCTGCGACGGCCCGCGCCGCCCAGGCTCGGTCTTCACGCGGACGACCTGATCGGACGCGTCGACGCTGATCCGGTCCCGGCTCGAGTGGTCGGCCACGACCCGCACGGCGTTGCGGTTCCACGTCTTGACGGCGATCTCTCCCCCGTAGTTGTGGACCTCGAGGCGGGCGCCCGCCCGCACCGGGACGGTCGTGTCGGTTTGCTGCGTGAGCGCGAGCGCCGCGAGCGTCGCCAGGGTGGTCAGCATGCTGGTCTATCCTCCTCCTAGCTCCGCGCGCCGGCGAGAGTCGCCGCTTGGCGCAGGAGTTCCAATTTCCGCCGCATCTCTTGGGCGAGGTGCAGGTTCAGATATGAATTCGCGGGGTCGGCCGCGAGCGCGCTCTGCGCGTTGCGGATCGCCCGGTCGATGATGCTCAGGTTTCGCTCGATCACGCGCACGGTGGCCGTGTCCAGTCGGCCGGGGCCCGCGGCGAGGGCGCGCTCGAGAGCCGCGACCTGTGCCTCGAAACGAGTGTCGCCAGGGTACGTGGACGCGTTGAGGAGCGTCGGGACGCGTTCGGAGATCACGACGGGCGCGGTCGCAACGGTCCGGCGTCCCCCGAGCAGCGATGCGGTGCCACCCGACAGCAGCGCCAGCACCACCGACGCCGCGGCGAGCTGCGGCATAGTGAAGGAAAACCGCCTCACCACCGGCCGCGTCTGCGATCGCGCCGACAGCCCGATCCGGGCCGCGACGGCCGGCCAGAGATCCGCGGTGGGCGGGCGATCGTCCAGCGCGCGCGCGTTCGTCACCACGCGCCGCAGCTCATCGAGCGTCGTACGGCAGGCATCGCACGAGGCGAGATGCGCCTCGAAAGCCGTCCGCTCGGGGCTCGTTAGCTCGCCGTCGAGATACTCTGAGAGTCGATCAATCCACTGGTCCGTCATACGCTACTCCCTTCCGGTACTCCCGCGTCCCCAACCCCTAGCCCCCAGCCCCTACCATCAGCGCTCGAGATGCTTGCGGAGCGCCATGCGGGCATGATGCAGCTGCGATTTCGACGTGCCGGCCACGATCCCCAGCATGTCGGCGATCTCCTCGTGCCGGTACCCCTCGATATCGTGCAGCACGAACACACCCGCCACCCCGTCCAGAACGTCGGCCGAGTCGTCGTAGCGGCTGCGCTCGGTGCCGATCGTGGTGCGCCGGGCGAGGATGACGTTCACGGCCAGACGGTGCAGCCACGTCCCGAATGCCGCTTCGCCCCGAAACGTCGCGAGCTTGGTCCAGGCGCGGACGAACACGTCCTGGGCGATGTCGTCGGCGTGATCCGGGCCGACCATCCGCCGTACCAGGCTGTGCACCCGCGCCACATGGGACCGGTACAGGCGCTCGAAGGCGCGGCCGTCACCCGAGGCGGCGAGCGCCGCGTCGGCGGTTTCCGCGTCCCCGAACGCCCGCTGGTCCGGATCTCTGCGCAGTGTCGCCACCCCGGGAGTGGTGAGCTCCATGTGTACCCTTCGATGGGGCACAGGGT
>WNEZ01000176.1_pt1 | contig 49391 bp, 51 predicted proteins | sample 5400521 | NCBI WGS metagenome assembly WNEZ01 (sample SAMN13153339, study PRJNA577476) | soil metagenome | isolation source: 120 cm saprolite under Douglas fir tree site 2 hole 1 replicate 1 | place: USA:California | collected 2015-04-18
ATCAACGCCTCCGACAGAGCGTCGGCCGCCTCGCGTAGCGCCTCCTCTTCCGTCGCGCCATCCGTCAATGCTTCCGGAATATCCGGAAATCGAACCAGGAAGCGACGCGCGGCGTCCCGAGTCAGCGTCGCCGGATAGGTAAAGACCGTGGCTCGCATGTCGCTGGAGCTGGAAAATGAGCGCGAGGCCGTCAATGTATCTCCCCCGCGCGCCGCAGCTTCGCCGGGGAGAAGTCCTTGGCGCGGCAGATGTCGAGCATGACCTTCTCGCGGCGGGCGACGAGGTCGATGGCGGCGGGGAGCTTCTTCACGGCGTCGGCGGGGATGACGACGGCGCCGGCGTGGGAATGTTTTTCACGAAATCGGTCACGACCTCCCAGGCCGCGGATTTGATGAAGTCCCAGGCGGGCTTAACATTGAGTTCATCGAGCGCTTGCCGGTAGTAGGCTTGGTCCAGTGTGGAAAGACGGTGCAGGAGCACCGGCCGCCGATCTGCGAGCAGGTGGGCCGCGGCTCGAAGGGGTTCGGCTCGCTCTCTGAGAACGACAGCTAAATCAAAGATGTCGCGCGGCTTGAGGTTCTCGGCCCGGTAATGCGCCTTCTTGATGGCGATCTCGACCGGGGTTTCGAGCCGCACATTCTGTCCGGCCAGTGTTTGCTCGACGAACCCTGGAGTCGTCAGCGTGGTTACGGGAGATACGCCGCATCAGGGACGAAAATGTCGATGTCTCGGCTGAAGCGGTGGTCGAAGTGGCACATGAGCGCCGTGCCGCCGCCAAACGTCCACTCGCTGATCGTGAGTCCCTGGGTTCGCGCGCTATCGAGACAGGCGAGCGCCTTCGCGAGCAAGAGCTCCCAGCTATCCAAATTCCGCCTCTAGCGCGCTGTTGTGCTCGCCCGTCCTGGCCTTGACCCACGCATAGCTCTTCTTGAGGGTGCGAACCGGCACATGGTGGTGGGAGGCAAACTGGAGGACGGTGTCCGGCCTCACTTCCGCGAAGAACGTCGCGACATGCGGCAGCCACCGCCTGGCTTGCTGTGGCTCGCGGATGACCGAAACAAGGGTCTCGACGTTTATTGCGTGTTTCCAGGACGAGTTCACCGTGCCAAGGACAATCCGGTCCACGGCTTCCTTCGATTTATCCGTGCGAGCAAAACTCTGCACCATTCGCGACCTTGTCCGATCGTGTGTCTGCCAGTATATCCGGCCAGATTAAAGAAGTTGCAAGGATGGTAAATCGGCCCTTCTCAAATGTATCTCCCCCGCGCGCTTGATCGCGTCCCTGAGCTTCGCCGGGGAGAAATCCTTGGCGCGGCAGATGTCGAGGATGACCTTCTCGCGGCACCACTCCGCGCATCAGCGGCGGAACAGCGAGCGGACCACAAGGCGATGAGGGCGTGGCCCATACGCGGCGGCGTCAGTATCGTCCCGCCGTCCGGCAGCCAGAATCCAAATCACCAATTCAGGCGATCGGCGACATTGATCCGGCGCGGGTTCGGCAGCGGATGGCAGGGCGTGTCCGGCGAAAGTTCGCTCGCCAATGCGTCGAGAATCCCCGTCTCGCCCGACGGGTCGAGCCAGCCCCATTCGCCGTTCGGATTGACTTCGAGGAAGAAATAGTCCTCGCCGGCCAGGAGAAAATCCAGCCTGCCATAATGCAGGGACATGTCGGCCATGAAGCGTCGAATCGCCGCGGCAACCGCCGGCGGGAGCGCATGCGGGACCCAGGCTTGCGCCGGCGTCAAGGCGCGCGCCCGCCGCCAGTCGACGGTGCCGGCGGGGAAGTCGGCGCGGCTCAGCGCGAACGCGAACAGCGCGTCGCGGACGACCACGACGGTTACGTCATGATCCGCCGCCACCTGGGCCTGGAGCAGCCATGGCGAGGCCGGGGACAGTTGCTTCGCGTCGACGCGCGTCGTGTAGAGCACCGAGCGGTCGCCGGTGCGCAGCGAGGTGAGGCTCTTTGCGACCTGGGGCGGCAGGTCGGCTTGCAGCCGCGGCGACGCGCCGCAGACCATCGCCCAGTCGGGCACCTGGAAATGGCCGGAAGCGATCTGCGCCTGGATCAATTTCCCGGCGATGCTGTCCGAGACGGGATCGATCAGGACCGCACGCCCGCTCAGATACATCGCGTTCCAGACCTCGCGCATCGCATAGGCGAGCTCTTCCTCCTGGAAGGCGCGTTCGCGCGGCATGTCGCGGTCGGGAAACAGCTGCTGGTTGGTGAGCGGCTTTCGCCACAGGAATTTCGCGATGTCCTGCGAATCGACCGCGCGGCCGGAGGCATTGGCGATGACCACTTGGCGGCGATCGATGTCGATGACGTATTCGTGCCAGAGGTCGAGGTTGAAGCGGAAAACCGCGTCGTTGCCGAGGCGCCGGACGATGACATCGGCGGAAAGATCATAGGAATTGGTGTATATGAACAACGCCGGTCGCCGCTGACGCGCCGCAGCGGCCGCTGTCTGTTCGCTCGCTTCTTTTTCGGTCACGATCGCTTGAAACTCGCCTGGCCGCCCCTGATCGGCGCGGCATCCGCGCCCGAAAAAGCAAGGCGGCCCCATCCGGCTCCGGACAGGGCCGCCTTCCCGCCATCAGCGGGCTATTGCCGTTCCCCGTCGAACTGCGTGTCGGAGGCCAGCGGCAGGAGCGGCTCGCCGCTCAGCGATTTCCTCATCTGCGTCGCGTGGTCGTAGGCGCTCGGCGCGAGATCGTCGAGCGTCGACTTCTGCTGGGACAGCATCGCCGGTGTGAGCATTCGAGGCCTCCTGTCGGGGGTTCGAAGGAAATCCAACAAAGTTATAGTACATCATTGATGTGTCAAAGTCAAGACTTGTGGTCTCCTCTAAAACACCTGTAAAACTATTCACGAATACTTAGCGAATACAATGCTCGCTATTCGCGATCGCCGCCTGACGGAAGCATCGCCACGAGGCCTTCGCGGATCAGCCGGCGGACCAAGGTCAGCTTGCCGGCATCGTCCAGGCCGCCGGACATGTCCCGCACGCGAAAACGCGGCGCCTCCAACGCATAGGTCAGGGCCGCGGCCGCGCGGCGCGGGAAACGGATCTCGGTCGAGTGGCAATGCAGCTTGACCTCGTCGCCCTCGACCCGGCAGCGGTAAATCAGGCCCGGACGGCCGCCGACCCAGCTATCGAGGGCGACGGCATCCAACGCCGTGACCTGACGGCGCTGGTCCGGCAGCAGCGCGGCGCGGCCCGAAATGAATTTCTCGCGCAGGCCTTCGATGGCCTGGCCGAGGCGCGCCGACCGAGAAAACCGCTCGACCAGGTCGCGAAAAATCGCCTCGAGACTGTCGGGAGCCGCGGCGTCCGCGGCAAAGCCGACCGGGAGACTGCGGCGAAACGCCTCGTCATCGAGGCAGGCATCCGCCATCGCCTCGATCATGACCTCCGCCCAGCTATAGGCGAGGGCGCCGAAGGTTATGTGCAGAGACAGCTCCGCGGTGGCGCTGGCGTCGTGGGGCACGCCGCGCGGACAGTACAACAGGTCTCCGGCGCGCAACGTCAATTCCTCAACGACGGGACCCGGTTGGTGCTTTGCCGGGTCGAACTCTTGTCCCGGCAGGGGCAAGCGGATCACGGGATCGTAGAGCCGCCAGCGCTTGGCGCCGGCCACCTGCAAAACGAAAACGTCGTGCGTGTCATGGTGGGTCTTGAACCCCTGCCCATTTGGCGGCGTGAAATACAGGTTGGTTTGAAAGGGGCAGTTGAAGAACTGTTCCGCGCCGCGGCAAAGGCGGGCCAAGGCCGGGACGTGCTCGTGCATGTGCGGAAAGCCGATGGTCGCGCCATCGGCAAAAAGCTGATAGAGGCGAACGACATCGATTCGCTCGCCCGGAAGCGTATATTCCTCGGACGGGATCTCGCGGCGGGCGTCCACCGCGAAGACACGTCCGCCCTGCGGCGGCCCGACGCTCAGGAACTCATCCAGGCTTTCGACGCCGACAAGGTCGCCGTAGTATTTCGGCTGGTCGCGCTGAAGCAGAAGCGGCCGCTGCCCGTAATAGTCGGCGAGGAACTGCGCCACGGGCATGGGAGCGATGACGCGCTCGAACGCATAGCGCGGAGCAATGACGGGCATCTCTCACGCTCGGCGATGAGGGCACTGCCGCGGCGCGCTGCGCGCCGCCATGAATCCCGGCGCCTCGGACTGAAGGGCGGCCCTAGTCGGTATCGACGCGGGTGGGGTCGGGATTCGCGCGGTCTTTCATGTCTCCCGTCTTCTTGTCGCTCGCCCGCGCAATTTTTGCCCCGGCGGCGAGCGCTGCGGCACCGGCGGCAAAGCCGATGCCCGTCGACGCCAGCAGGGAACGCCGGCTGACCTTCTTCGTCGACACGATCTCCGTGTCCGACAACGTCTCGAGCTTCGACGTCTTGTCTCCGTCCATATGCAAACGCCCCCCGGTTCAGAAGCTTGGCCCCAAGCGCGGAAATCACCTTAGCACAAACGATCCCGCCCGCGCCAGAACGTGAGATGACCGACAGAACGGTCAAGCGGCCCGCGAATTTCGGCGGGGATTATGGACAGAGCGTCGTCGTCCCAGCGCTAATGAATCTCCCCCGCGCGCTTGATCGCGTCCCTGAGCTTCGCCGGCGAGAAATCCTTGGCGCGGCAGATGTCGAGGATGACCTTCTCGCGGCGGGCGACGAGGTCGATGGCGGCGGGGAGCTGCTTCACCGCCGCGGCGGGGATGACGACGGCGCCGTGATAGTCCGCGTGGATCAAATCGTCATGCGCGGCCTGCATGCCGAACACGTTCACGGGCTTGCCGAACTCGACCATGTGCACATGCGCGTGGCTGGGGCCGACGCGGCCGCCGATCATCTGGAAGCCGCTCGCCCACGCCGTCAGGTCGCGGAACGAGCCGTTGGTGACGCAGCCGCGCGCGCCCAGCGCCTTGTGCGCCGCCGACTGCACCTCGCCCCAATAGGCGCCGAAGCCGGGCGGGTGGTCGACGTCCTGGATCACCACCACGGTCGGCAAATCGGCCGTGGCGACGTAGTCGTACCAGGCGAGCCGGTCGGCGACGGGGCCGCGCGGCGGCTCCTTGGCGCGGATGGTGCCGGTGCGCGCCAGCCCGACGATCGGCGGCAGCTTGGCATCGACGGCGACCATGGGCTCGACGGTGAAGCCCAAGGCGCGGCGCTCGGGCATGACGAGCTCGAGCGCGTTGCAGATGGTCGGCACGTCCCATTGCGCCAGAAGATCGAGATCCGCCCGACTGAACGGCCGCTCTGCCATGGCCTTCCTCCCCTGCTGTGGGCGCGCAGTGTTGCATGTGGCCCGCGCCGCGGGCAAGCAACCGGCACACCGCAGGAAGAAACGCTGCGCCAGCCCCCTCACCCTCCCGTCGCTGCGCGACGGGCCCCTCCCACAACCCGTTCGATCGCTCTGCGATCGAACCCTCTCGGGGCCGACCGCAACGCGGTCGGCCGGGTTGTGCCCGCAAGGGGAGAGGGATTTTTTGCTGCGCACTTTTCTCCCTCTCCCCTCGCGGGAGAGGGTTGGGGTGAGGGGGCTGCTGGCCGAGAGCGCGTGGCTGCCCTAGAAAACGCGCAGCACACAAGGGAGGGCGGGCGATGAACGTCAAGGAGCTGGTGGCGATCGATGTCCACACCCATGCCGAGGTGTCGTCGCGCGACCCGACGGACGAGGCGACGCAGTCCTTCGAGGCGGCGGCGAAGAAATACTTCAAGGAGACGGCGCCGCGGCCGACGATTCCCGAGGCCGCCGCCTATTACCGCGCGCGCAAGATCGCCTGCATCATCTTCACCGTCGACAGCGAGAAGGCGACGGGGCGCAAGCGCATCAGCAACGAGGAAGTCGCCGAGCTCGCCAACGCCAACGGCGACGTCATGATCCCCTTCGCCTCGATCGACCCGGCGCGCGGCAAGATGGGCGTGCGCGAGGCGCGCCGCCTGATCAAGGATCACGGCGTCAAGGGCTTCAAGTTCCACCCGCAGGTGCAGGAGTTCTGGCCCAACGACCGCAGCGCCTATGGGCTCTACGAGGTGATCGCCGAGGCAGGATTGCCGGCGGTCTTCCACACCGGGCACAGCGGCATGGGCACGGGCATGCGCGGCGGCGGCGGCGTGCGCTTGAAATACGGCGACCCGATGCCGATCGACGACGTCGCGGTCGATTTCCCGGACATGCCGATCATCCTCGCCCACCCGTCCTGGCCGTGGCAGGACGCGGCGCTCTCGATCTGCCTGCACAAGCCGCAGGTCTATATCGATCTCTCCGGCTGGTCGCCCAAATATTTCCCGCCGCAGCTGGTGCAGTACGCCAACACGCAGCTGAAGCACAAGGTGCTGTTCGGCTCCGACTATCCGCTGATCACGCCCGACCGCTGGCTCGCCGATTTCGACAAGGCCGGCTTCCGCGACGAGGTCAAGCCGCTCATCCTCAAGGAGAACGCGGCGAAGCTGCTGAAGCTGGCGTAACGCACAGCGTTATCGCCGGCGGGCGACAGCGCGATGCGAAGCATCGTCGCGTGCCCGCACCGTGCAGGAGAGGGCGCGGCGCCGTCCCCTCACCGTCCCGTCGCCTACGCGACGGGTCCCTCCCTCTCCCGCAGGCGGGAGAGGGGCTAACACTGCACACGAAGTCTAAGCCGCCGGAAGCAGGATATCGAAGCGGGTGCCGTCGCCGGGGCGGCTGCTGACTTCGATGGTGCCGCCATGCGCGGCGACGATGCCGTGCACCACCGAGAGGCCGAGGCCGGCGCCCTGCCCCACATCCTTGGTGGTGAAGAACGGCTCGAAGATGCGCCGGCGCGTCGCGTCGTCCATGCCGCAGCCGCTGTCGGCGATGGCGAGGCGGACCCACGCGCCGCCCTTGCCGCCGGTCGCGGCGTCGGGCGCCGTCGCCGGCTCGAGCGAGACGTCGATCACGCCCATCTCGGCGCCGATCGCCTGGCTGGCGTTGGTGACGAGGTTGACGATCACCTGGTTGAGCTGGCCGGCATTGGCGACGATCGGCGGCACCGGCGAGATGCGCGTCTCCAGCCGGATGGTCGCCGGCAGGCTCGCGCGCAGCAGCTCCATCGCCTCGCGCAGCACGGCGGGGAAATCGATGGCGCAGGTCTCGAGCTTCTCCTCGCGGCTGAAGGCAAGCATCTGCGCGGCGACCTCGCGCGCGCGCTCGGCGCCGCGTTGCACGAGCTCGAGCCGGCGGCGCTCGCGGCTGCCCTCGGGCAGCGCCTGCGCGGCGAGCTTGGTGAGGGCGAGCAGCGGCACCATGGCGTTGTTGAGGTCGTGCGCCATGCCGCCGGCGAGCGTGCCCATCGCCTCGAGCTTCTGCGCGTTGTGGAGCTGTATCTCGAGCAAGCGGCGCTCTTCCTCGGCGCGCTTGATCTGGGTGATGTCGGTCCACAGCGTCACCCACCCGCCGTCGGGCGCGGGCGAGAGGTCGATGGCGAACCAGCGGCCATCGCCCGTGCGCAGGACTTGGTTGCGCGCGGCGTGGATGGCCTTGATTCGCTCCTCGATGTAACTCTCGGTCGACTGCCCGGGCGGGACGGCATAGAGCCCATTCTCGATGCGCAAGGCGATCAGCTCATGCAAGGTCATGCCGATTTCGGCCATGCGCGAATTGGTATCGGTGCCGTTGCGCCGGTAGATCTCGCGGTAGCGGCTGTTGCACAGGACCAGCCGCTGCTCGGCATCGAACATGCCGAAGCCCTGGTCGATGGAGTCGATCGCCTTGAGGAAGCGCGCGTCGAACGCCTGCGCAGCGACCAGGCGGCGGTAGAGGATGAGGACGGCGGCGGTGACGGCGAGGAGGAGGCCGGCGAGGCCGAGCGCGGCAACGCGCGCGTCGGCCACCAGCAGCGCGGCGGCGAGCAGGACCACAACGGCGGCGCCGAGCGACGGAGCAAAGTGCGCACGAAGGAGTGTCGCGACTTTCCGCATCAGCGTCGCCGTCATCGCGGCGCCGCCGGACAAGCGGGCTTGGCCGGCGGCGGGTGGCGTTGTCGCGAGGTCATGTCTGAGACAGTAGCGCCTGCCCATTAATCATTCCCTTACCTGACCCGGAGGAGCGGCGGCAGGGGAGCGGCCACCGCCCGGCGGTGGGGAGCGACGGGCGGGCGGCGGCGGGAAGCGAGCGCAGGAGGGAACTGCGCGCCGGCTTCCCGGGTCGATCACGGCATGATCCACCAGGTCATGTCATTGGCGAGGCCGCATTCGGCGGCGGTGCCGAATTTCTCGAGCTGGACCACGACGAGCCGCTCGATGCGGCGGGCGGCGATGGCGGCATCGACGCAGGTGGTGCGATCGATGTCGTGCAGCGTCACGGCGACCAGCGGCCAGAGCTCGGCGCCGATGGTGGCCTCCGCGCCGAAATGGCGCCCGACCGCCTGCAGCGCATTGCGGCTCGGCTGCGCCGTCGGCGGCACCAGCATCTCGTCGGCGGCGGCGACCAGCGCCGCGCGGATCGCCTCGCCCGGCGACTGCGTCGCCACGTGGAGCTGCGCGCCGCCGATGACGATCGCGGCGAGGCCGAGCAGCGCCCAGACCGGCCGCTTCACGCGGTGCAGCCACTCCCAGTGCAGATCGGCGAGCTCGGCCGCTTGTGCGTCGTAGAAAGAAGTCATGGTCGACATGGCAGCATCTCCCCAGCAATTCGATGACGGCAATTTGCCGGGTTTTTGCCGCGTTGTGTAGTCGGCGCGACGTCTAAGCCCAATCGCCGTTTGTCCACTCGGCGCGGCGGCCTAGACCGCCAGGCCTAGGCCGCCGCGTCTAATGCTGGTTAGCCGGAGATGAAGAACGCTGAAGAAGCGTCTCCTTGCCGAACTGCGCGCCGAACTTCTCGAGCGTCTCGCCGCCCACGCCTTGTTCCGCCGCCGCTTGCGCGGCCGCGCCGGGCATGACACCCTTTCAATTCCGGTCCACCGGCGAGGGCGGCCATGCGCGCGCAGAGGCTTACGACCGTCATCTTCATCGGCATGGTGCTCGGCATATTCGTCGGCTACGCCTGCAACGTCATGTGGCCGGATCCGCAGACGGCGAAGGCGATCGCCGGCTACATCTCGCTCATGACCGACATCTTCCTGCGCCTCATCAAGATGATCATCGCGCCGCTGGTGTTCTCGACGCTGGTCGTCGGCGTCGCGCATATGGGCGACACCAAGGCGATCGGGCGCATCGGCCTCAAGGCGATGGCGTGGTTCGTCTCCGCTTCGCTGGTGTCGCTGCTGCTCGGCATGGTCATGGTCAACCTGCTGCGCCCCGGCGACAATTTGAACCTGCCGCTGCCCGACGCGGATGCCGCCACCAACCTCAAAGTGGCGTCGCTGTCGCTCAAGGAGTTCATCACCCATCTCGTGCCGAAGAGCGCGGTCGAGGCGATGGCCAACAACGAGATCCTGCAGATCGTCGTGTTCTCGCTGTTCTTCGGCGTCGCCGCGGCGGCGCTGGGCGACGCGGCGAAGGGCCTCGTCAACATGATCGACCAGGTGTCGCACGTCATCCTCAAGATCACCGGCTACGTCATGAAGCTGGCGCCGCTCGCCGTCTTCGCGGCGATGGCGGCGACGGTGACGACGCAGGGGCTGGGCGTGCTGATCACCTACGGCAAGTTCATGGTCGAGTTCTATCTGAGCCTTGCCGTGCTGTGGGGCCTGCTCGTCCTCGCCGGATATCTCTTCCTCGGCGCCGGCATAGCGCGGCTGGTTTCGCTGATCCGCGAGCCATTCCTGCTCGCCTTCAGCACGGCCTCGAGCGAGGCGGCCTATCCCGTCACCATGGCGCAGCTCGAGAAGCTGCCGGTGAGCAAGAAGATCATCAGCTTCGTGCTGCCGATGGGCTATTCCTTCAACCTCGACGGCTCGATGATGTACTGCACCTTCGCGACGCTGTTCATCGCGCAGGCCTACAACATCCACCTCACCGGCTTCGAGCAGATCACCATGCTGCTCGTCCTCATGCTGACCAGCAAGGGCATGGCCGGCGTGCCGCGCGCCTCGCTGGTGGTGATCGCCGCGACGCTGGCGAGCTTCAACCTGCCCGAGGCGGGGCTGCTGCTGATCATCGGCATCGACCAGTTCCTCGACATGGGCCGCTCCGCCACCAACGTCATCGGCAACAGCCTGGCCACCGCCGTCGTCGCCAAATGGGAGAAGGATCTGCCGCCCGAGCCGGCGACCGCGGTGGCGCAACCGGCGTGACGGGCGCGCCGGCGATGCGCGGCAGAGGCGACACCGTCGCGCTGATCGTCGCCGCCGCGCTCCTCGCCGCGGTCCCGGCCGCGGCGCAGGAGCTCACCGGCACGCTGAAGCGCGTCAAGGAAACCGGCACCGTCACGCTCGGCTACCGCGCCAGCTCGATCCCCTTCTCCTACCTCAACAAGCGCGGCGAGCCGATCGGCTATTCGATCGATCTGTGCAAGGCGGTGGTCGAGGAGATCGCCGCCGAGCTCGACGGCATGGCGATCACCGTCGCCTACAAGGCGGTGACGTCCGAGACACGCATCCCCGCGATCGTGTCCGGGCAGATCGACCTCGAATGCGGCTCGACCACGAGCAATTTCGAGCGCAAGAAACTCGTCGCCTTCTCGCCGGTGTTCTTCGTCAGCGGCACCAAGCTCCTGGTGAAGCGCGACGCGGGCATCGCCTCGTGGCGCGACCTTGGCGGCAAGACCGTGGCGGTGACCGCCGGCACGACCAACGCGGCGGCGATCCGCGCCATCGCGGAGAAGCAGAAGCTCGCGATCAAGCTCGTCGTCGGCAGCGACCACCAGCACTCCTTCGACATCCTCAAATCCGGCGGCGCCGACGCCTTCGCCACCGACGACGCGCTGCTCTACGGGCTGGTGGCGACGAGCAAATCGGGCGCGACGTATCACGTCGTCGGCGACTTCCTCTCCTACGATCCCTATGCGCTGATGTTCCGCAAGGACGATGCGGATTTCGCCCTGGTGGTCGAGCGCAGCTTCGCCCGGCTCGCCGCCAGCCGCGAGATCGTGCAGCTCTACGACAAATGGTTCCTGCAGCGCCTGCCGAGCGGCGAGCGCCTCGGTCTCGCCATGAGCCCGCAGCTCGAGGAGTTCTTCCGCGTCCTCGGCGTGCCCGAGTGAGCGCGACTGCTGGCGAGCGTCAGCGGCACGCCTGCAGCCGGCGCGCCAGGAACTCGCGCTCGGCGTTGTTGAGGGGGCAGTCGAGCGCGCGGCCGAAGGCGTCGCGGGCTTCGCTGCGGCGGCCCAGCCGCGACAGGAGGTCGCCGCGGGCGGCGTGATAGAGCGTGTAGCGGTCGAGCTTGCGCGCGCCGTCGAGCCGGTCGAGACGGGCAAGACCGGCCGCCGGACCTTCGGCGAAGGCGGTGGCGATGGCGCCGTTGAGCTGCACGACGGCGGAAGGCTTCAGTTCCTCCAGCATCGCGTAATAGTGCGCGACGGCGCGCCAATCCGTGTCTTCGAAAGAGGCGGCCGTCGCATGCAGCGAAGCGATGCCGGCCTCGAGATGTATGGCGGTGAGCGCGTCCGCCGTCATCGCCTTCTTCAGATGGTCGAGCCCGCGGGCGATCAGCGCGCCATCCCAGCGCGCGCGATCCTGATCCGCGAGGAGGATGAGCTCACCCTCGCCGGAGACGCGGGCGCCCGCACGCGCATGCTGGAAGCAGAGCAGCGCCGCCAGCGCCTGTGCCTCGCCGGTGCCGGCGCGCGGATGCTCGGCCAGCAGCAGCGCCAGGCGCAGCGCCTCGGCGCAGAACTCGGGGGCGATCAGTGGTTCGCCTTCACCCGCCGTGTAGCCGCCGGTGAAGAGCAGATAGATCGTGTCCAGCAGCGCGGGCAGGCGGCTCGTCATCTCCGGCCCTTCGGGTATCTCGAAAGCGAGGTTCAAGTCGCGGATCTTGCGCTTGGCGCGCACCAGCCGCTGCGCGACGGCCTCCGTCGTCGCGAGATACGCGCGCGCGACCTCCTTCACGCCGAAGCCGCACACGGTCTTGAGCGTCAGCATGGTCTGCTCGTCGCGCTCGAGCGCGGGGTGGCAGGCGACGAACATCAGCGCTAGCGTGTCGTCGAGCCGGCCGAGCGATTCCGGCCCGGCGAATCCCAGCCGCCAAGCCGCGCTCTCGTCGAGCGGCGTCGAGCGCGCCTCGCGCTTCAGCCGGTCGAGCGCCTTGTTGCGCGCGGCCACCGCGAGCCACGCGGCCGGTCGGTCCGGAACGCCGTCGGACGGCCAGCGCGCGAGCGCCACGCCGAACGCGTCCTGGATCGCGTCCTCGACCAGTTCGAGGCGCGCCGCGCCCAAGAGGCGGACGAGCCACGCCGAAATCTTTCCGGCCTCGCGCCGGAACAGCGTTTCGACGAGCTCGTCCGCCGCAGCGTTCACCGCGACACCGCGTCGACCTGGCGGACTTCGATGTTGCCGCCGTATTTGAAATGCGGGTTGCTCTCGGCAATGCGGCACGCCTCGTCGTAATCCTTGGCGCTGATGATGAAATAGCCGCCGACGAGCTCCTTGCTCTCGGCATAGGGGCCGTCGGTGACGCTGATCCGGCCGCCCCTGGCGCGCATCACGCGACCGGCATCGTTGGTCAGCTTGTCGCCGGCCTTGAAGCGGCCTTCCTTGCGCATCCGGTCGGCCCAGCCGGAATAGTCCTTGATCATGGCCATGATCTGCTCCGGCGCGAGCGCCGGCGGCGGGCCGGCTTGCCGGTGGAGAAAGAGGATGAAATCGGGCATGGCTTGCTCCTTCGTCTCGGCCGGGCAAAAGCACCCCGCCTATCCTAATGACGATCGAGCTGCCCGCGGATCGACATTTCCGCCGGCTATTCGCGTGCCACCTCAAGCTCACCACCCTCGGTCGCGATGAGCATCCGTCACGGAACGGTCACGGCCGAGTCATGGAAGCGCTCTAGCGTTCCTCCCGCGACCATCAACCTTTCGTGGAGGACAAGCCCATTATGCGCGGATTCAAGCGCTCGATCACCACCACCCTCATCGCGGCAGGCGTCGCCGCGCTGTCGGCCCCATCGGCCCACGCCGCCGAAGCGGAGGGCAAGGCAGGACGCGATCTCGAGCGGATCGCGCATGTCCTGCTTGTCAGCGTCGACGGCCTGCACGCCGTCGATCTCGCCACCTGCACCGCGGCGGGCACCTGCGCCAACCTGGCGCGGCTCGCCGAGCACGGCCTCACCTACACCAACGCGTCGACGACCAAGCCCTCTGATTCCTTCCCGGGCCTCCTCTCCTATGTCAGCGGCGCGACGTCGAAGACCACCGGCGTGTTCTACGACGACAGCTACGACCGCACGCTCTTCGCGCCGGGCAGCAACTGCAAGACCGGGCCGGGCACCGAGACGCTCTATGCCGAGAACCTCGGCCTCAACCCGCATTCGATCGACAGCGGCAACAACGCCAGCCTGACCGGGCTCAACAGCGCGGTGGCGATCGATCCCAACAATCTGCCGGGACAACTGGTCAACGGCCGCTGCCAGCCGCTTTGGCCGCACTATTTCAACCGCGCCAACACCATCTTCGGCGTGATCCACGCCCGCCATTTGCGCACCGCCTGGTCGGACAAGCACGCCGCCTACGACATCATCAACGGCAACGACCCGGACACCCAGCCGGCCAACGCGCCGGGCACCAATGTCGACGATTTCTTCGCGCCCGAGATCAATTCCGATCTGAGCCAGGCCAATCTCGACCTGATCGCCAAGCTCGGCCTGCGCTCGACCGCGCCGACGCCGCCCGTCGTCGCCGGCAAGGATTTCACCGGCACGATCCCGGCGGTGGAGTGGTATGACGGGCTCAAGGTCCAGGCCACCCTCAACGAGATCGACGGCTTCGACCACACCGGCACGCGCCGGCTCGGGACGCCCGCGATCTTCGGCATGAACTTCCAGTCCGTGAGCGTCGGCCAGAAGCTCGCCTGCTGCGGCTATGCGGATACCTCGGGCACGCCGAGCGCCGGGCTCGCCGACGCCCTCGCCTTCGTCGACCGCTCGATCGGCCAGATGGCCGAGCGCTTGCGCGCGCGCGGCCTCCTGGAGTCGACACTGATCGTCGTCGGCGCCAAGCACGGGCAGTCGCCGATCGACCGGTCGAAGCGCAAGGCCTTCGACGACGGCGCGGTGATCGCCGGCCCGATCGGGTCGAACTTCGCCTTCGACATCGGCGATGACGGCGTGCTGATCTGGCTCAAGGACAACAGCGACGGCAAGACGGCTGCCGCCGTCGCGGCGCTCAACGCCTTCCCCGGCGACACCGGCATCGGCGAGTGGCTCTCGGGCCCGCTGCTCACCGCGTTTTTCCAAGACCCCGCGCAGGATTCGCGCACGCCCGACATCATCGGCATCGCCAAGATCGGCACGATCTATACCGGCGGATCGAAGATCGCCGAGCATGGCGGCTTCAACGAGGACGACACCCATGTCGCCCTGGTCGTGTCGCATCCCGCCCTGCGCAAGGCGTCGATCAACGCCGCCGTCGCCTCGACGCAGGTCGCGCCGACCATCCTCAAGGTGCTCGGCCTCGACCCCAACGAGCTCGACGGCGTGCGCCAGGAAGGGACGCCGCTGCTGCCCGATTTCGACTGAGCGCAGGCGCTCGGCCACGCACGGGCGAGGAGCGGGCGGCGCTCCTCGCCCGTTCTTTTTCCGGTCGGTCGCCGCCGGCGCGGCAGAAGGTCGCGCCGGGATCGTTTCGCTCGAATTTGGCGGCTGGGCGCGGTTGCAATTTCCGCGGTCGAGCCTACCTCGCGTGCAGGAACCGGTGCAGGCGGGCGGGCCGCTCCGCGCCCGGTCGGCCATCTCATCAGCGCTATCGGAGATCCCATGAGCAGCATCACGGAACCCGCAACCTCGACGCGAACCCTGCCGACGCGCCCGCTCGGCAGCGCCGACATCAGCATCACCCGAATCGGCTTCGGCGCGTGGGCGATCGGCGGCGCGGGCTGGACCTTCGGCTGGGGCAGCCAGGACGATCGCGAGTCGATCGCCGCGATCCGCCAGGCCGTCCAGCGCGGCGTCAACTGGATCGACACCGCCGCCGTCTACGGCCTCGGCCATTCGGAAGAAGTCGTGGCGCGCGCGCTCGGCGACGTGCCGCTGCACCGGCGCCCCTACATCTTCACCAAAGGCGGCCTCGTCTGGGACGAGCGCGACCACAGCCTGCCGCCGCGCCGCGTCGGCAAGCCTCAGAGCATCCGCCGCGAGATCGAGGCCTCGCTGCGCCGCCTCGATGTCGACCGCATCGACCTCTATCAGATGCACTGGCCGCCCGCGGACGGGACGCCGATCGAGGAATACTGGGCGACGATGCTCGAGCTCAAGGCCGCGGGCAAGGTGCGCGCGGTCGGGCTCTCGAACCACAATGTCGAACAGCTCGACCAGGCCGAGCGCATCGGCCATGTCGACAGCCTGCAGCCGCCCTTCTCGCTGATCCACCGCGACGCGGCGGCGGCGGAGATCCCCTGGTGCGCGCAGCACAAGACCGGCGTCATCGTCTACAGCCCGATGCAGTCGGGGCTGCTCACCGGCAAATTCACCGCCGCGCGCGCCGCGGCGCTGCCGCCGGACGACTGGCGCTCGCGCTCGCCCGATTTCACCGGCGAGGGCCTGCGCCGCAACCTGGCGCTCGCCGAGGCGCTGAAGCCGGTGGCGCAACGCCACGGCAGCAGCGTCGCCGCGGTCGCGGTGGCGTGGACGCTGGCTTGGCCCGGCGTCACCGGCGCCATCGTCGGCGCGCGCAACCCGGCGCAGGTCGATGGCTGGCTCGCCGCGGCGAGCCTGACGCTGACCGACACCGACCTCGACGAGATCGCCGACGCCATCCGCCGCACCGGCGCCGGCAGCGGCCCGGTCCGGCCGGGCGGGTGATTTCTGCAGCCTTGCTGAACGAGGAGCGCGCTACTCGCCCGCGGCGGCGCGGGCGACGGGCTCGCCCGAGGGCGGCTTGGCGGCGCCGACGCGGCGGCGACGCGCCAGCTCGATGATCTCGCCGACGACGCCGCGGCGGAAGGTCAAGACGCAGACGACGAAGATGAGGCCCTGGATGACCGTGACCCAGGAGCCGAACTGCGCCAGGTAGTTCTCCATGGTGATGGAGATGAAGGCGCCCACCACCGGCCCCAGCACCGTGCCGAGCCCGCCCAGGAGCGTCATCAGCACCACCTCGCCCGACATCTGCCACTGCACGTCGGTGAGAGAGGCGAGCTGGAACACCAGCGACTTGGTCGAGCCGGCGAGGCCGGCCAGGGTCGCCGAGAGGATGAAGGCGAGCAGCTTGTAGCGATCGGTCTTGTAGCCCAGCGAGATCGTGCGCGGCTCGTTCTCGCGGATCGCCTTGAGCACCTGGCCGAACGGCGAATGGATGGTGCGGTAGATGATGGCGAAGCCGGCGAGGAACACCGCCAGCACGAAATAATACATGGTCAGCGGCTGGCCGAGATCGATCAATCCGAGGAGATGTCCGCGCGGCACCGCCTGGATGCCGTCCTCGCCGCCGGTGAACTTGGCCTGCAGCGCGACGAAGAACACCATCTGCGCCAGCGCCAGCGTCACCATGGCGAAATAGATGCCCTGGCGGCGGATGGCGAGCCAGCCGAACGCGCTGCCGAGCGCCGCCGCCACCGCCGTGCCCAAGAGGATGCCGCTCAGCGGCTCGAGCCCCCACACCTTCACCACATGCGCGGTGATGTAGGCGGCGGTGCCGAAATAGGCGGCGTGGCCGAAGGATAAGAGCCCGACATAGCCGATGAGCAGGTTGAAGGCGCAGGCGAAGAGCGCGAAGCACAGCGCCTTCATCAGGAACACCGGGTAGAGGACGAAGGGCGCCGCGACCGCGAGCGCCAGCAGCACGACCGTCAGCGCGAGGTTGGCGCGCCGCGACAGCGCCAATTCGCGCGCGTGGATGCCGGCGGCGCCGCGTTCCATCTCAGGCCGTCCTGCCGAAGAGGCCGGCCGGCTTCACCAGCAGCACGATCGCCATGACCATGAAGATCACCGTGGTGGACGCCTCCGGCCAGAACACCTTGGTGAGACCCTCGATCACCCCCAGCGCGAAGCCGCTCAAGATCGCGCCCATGATCGAGCCCATGCCGCCGATGACGACGACGGCGAAGACGACGACGATGAGGTTCGAGCCCATCAGCGGGCTCACCTGGTAGATCGGCGCCGCCATGACGCCGGCGAGCGCGGCGAGCGCGGCGCCGAAGCCGTAGGTCAGCGTCACCATGCGCGGCACGTTGATGCCGAAGGCCTGCACCAAGGCCGGGTTCTCGGTGGCCGCGCGCAGGTAAGCGCCGAGCCGCGTGCGCTCGATCAGGAACCAGGTGCCGAAGCACACGATGACCGAGGCGGCGATGACCCAGGCGCGGTAGTTGGGCAGGAACATGAAACCGAGATTGTGCGCGCCGGTGAGCTCGGCCGGGATGGTGTAGGGCTGGCCCGAGGAGCCGTAATACTGGCGGAACACGCCCTCGATGATGAGGGCGAGGCCGAAGGTCAGCAGCAGCCCATAGAGATGATCGAGCCGGTAGATGTGGCGCAGGAAGAGCCGCTCCAGCACGATGCCGAAGGCGCCCACCACCAGCGGCGCGAGGACGAGCGCCGGCCAATAGCCGATGCCGACATATTGCAGCATCAGCCAGGCGCAGAACGCGCCCAGCATGTACTGCGCGCCATGCGTGAAGTTGATGATGTTGAGGAGGCCGAAGATCACCGCGAGGCCGAGGCTCAGCATGGCGTAGAACGAGCCATTGATGAGCCCGATCAAGAGCTGCGCGAAAAGCGCGGGCGTCGGCGGGAGATGCGGCAGGAAGGAGAGCATGGCGCTATCCTTTCGCTTCGACCCGCGGTGCCGCTACCTTACCCGTGCTTCGAGACGCGGTCCTGGCGGACCGCTCCTCAGCATGAGGTCTTTTTTTATCCTCATCCTGAGGAGGTCGCGCAAGCGGCCGTCTCGAAGGGTGAGCCGGGCAGCGGCACTCCGCCGGAAGCATGCGCGACCTACCCCTTCTTCACCAGCGGGCAGTCGCCCTTGTCGATGGGGCGGAAGGCCTGGTCGCCGGGGACGGTCTGTATCAGCTTGAACAGATCCCATTCGCCCTTCGACTCCGACGGCTTCTTCACCTCGAAGAGATAGAAGTCGCGGATGACACGGCCGTCCTCGCGCAGCTTGCCGTTCTTGGTCATGAAGTCGTTGATCGGCGTCTCCCGCATCTTCGCCATGACCTTGTCCGGGTCCTTGCTGTTGAGCGCCTTCACCGCGTTGAGATAATGGTGCATGGCGCTGTAGACGCCGGCCTGGGTGAAGGAAGGCGGGTGTCCCATGCGCTGCTCGAAGCGCTTGGAGAAGGCGCGCGTCTCGTCGTTCATGTCGTGATAGAAGGGGCCGCTCAGCTGCAAGCCCTGCGCCGTCTTGAGGCCGAGGCTGTGAACGTCGGTGATGAAGATGAGGAGCCCGGCGAATTTCTGGCCGCCTTCGACGATGCCGAACTCGGCGCCCTGCTTGATCGAGTTGATGGTGTCGCCGCCGGCATTGGCGAGGCCGATGATCTTGGCCTTGGAGGACTGCGCCTGCAGCAGAAAGGAAGAAAAGTCGGCGGTGTTGAGCGGCACGTTGACGGTCCCCAGCACCTTGCCTCCCGATGCCTCGACGACGGCGGCGGTGTCGCGCTCGAGCGCGTGGCCGAAGGCGTAATCGGCGGTGAGGAAGAACCAGGTGTCGCCGCCGCTCTTCACCACCGCGCTGCCGGTGACATGGGCGAGCGCGTAGGTGTCGTAGACCCAGGCCGCCGCATAGGGCGAGCATTTCGGCCCGGTGAGATCGGACGTCGCCGGCCCGACGAAGAGCCCAAGCTTCTTCTTCTCGCGCGACACCTCGTTGACGCCGAGCGCGACGCCGGAATTGGGCACGTCCGTGATCACGTCGACGCCTTCGGTGTCGTACCATTGCCGCGCGATGGCGGTGCCGACATCGGGCTTGTTCTGGTGATCGGCGAAGATCACCTGCACCGGCTGGCCCAGCACGTTGCCGGCATCTTCGGCCGCCATCTTCGCCGCCTCGACCGAGCCCTTGCCGCCGATATCGGCATAGAGCGAGGACATGTCGTTGAGCACGCCGATCTTGACCGGCCCTCCGCTCTGCGCCGCCGCGCCGACGGCGCCGAGGGCGACGGCGGTCGCCGCGGCCAGCAGGGTCCTGGTGATCATTTGCGACCTCCCCTTCTTCCGTCTCGGGCGCTAGCTCTTCTTGACGAGCGGGCAGCCGCCCTGGTCGAGCGGGCGGAACGCCTGGTCCGCCGGAATGACCTGGAGCTGCTTGTAGTAGTCCCACTCGGCCTTCGATTCCGACGGCTTCTTGACCTCGAACAGGTACATGTCGCGCAGGACGCGGCCGTCGATGCGCAAGGTGCCGTTCTTGGTCATGAAGTCGTTGATCGGCGTGGCGCGCATCTTCGCCATGACCTTGTCCGGGTCCTTGCTGTTGAGCGCCTGCACCGCCTGCACATAGTGGTGGACGGCGCTGTAGACGCCGGCCTGCGCCATGGTCGGCATGCGCTTCTGCTTCTCGAAGAAGCGCTTGGCGAAGGCGCGCGTCTGATCGTTCTGATCCCAGTAGAACGCCTCGGTGAACTGCAGCCCCTGCGCCGTCTTGAGGCCGAGCGAGTGCACGTCGGAGATGAAGACCAGGAGGCCAGCGAGCTTCTGCCCGCCCTCGACGATGCCGAACTCGGCCGCCTGCTTGATCGAGTTGATGGTGTCGCCGCCGGCATTGGCGAGGCCGATGATCTTGGCCTTGGAGCTCTGCGCCTGCAGCAGGAATGAGGAGAAGTCGGACGTGTTGAGCGGCACGTTGACGCTGCCCAGCACCTTGCCGCCGCTCGCCTTCACCACCGCCGCGGTGTCGTTCTCGAGCGCGTGGCCGAAAGCGTAGTCGGCGGTCAGGAAGAACCAGGTGTCGCCACCGTTCTTCACCACCGCCGAGCCAGTGCCGTGCGCCAGCGCGTAGGTGTCATAGGTCCAGTGCGCGGCGTAAGGCGAGCATTTCGACCCGGTGATGTCGGAGCTGGCCGAGCCCGAGTACAGCACGATCTTCTTCTTCTCGCGCGAGACTTCCTCAATGGCGAGCGCCACGGAGGAGGTCGGCACGTCCGTGATGAGGTCGACGCCGTCCTGGTCGTACCACTGCCGGGCGATGGCGGCGCCGACATCGGGCTTGTTCTGATGGTCGCCGGAGATGATCTCCACCGGCTGGCCCAGCGCCTTGCCGCCGAGATCCTCGACCGCCATGCGCGCGGCGACGACCGAGCCGGGGCCGGAAATGTCGGCGTAGAGCGACGACATGTCGTTGAGCACGCCGATCTTCACCGGACCGCTCTGCGCCGCCGCTCCCCCCGCGCCCAGGGCAACAACCGCCGCGGCCGCCAACAGTGCTCCGAACTTCATCTCCGACCTCCCGTCAGACTCCGAGATACTCGTGCAGCTTGCCGATATTCGCCTCGAGCGCGTCGTTGGCGATCATGTCGATGACCTGCCCGTGCTCGACCACATAATGGCGGTCCGCCAGCGTCGCGGCAAAGCGAAAGTTCTGCTCCACCAAGAGGATGGTGAAGCCCTTCTGCTTCAGCGTGCGGATCAGGGCGCCGATCTGCTGCACGATGACCGGGGCCAGTCCCTCGGTCGGCTCGTCCAGCAGCAGCAGCTTGGCGCCGGTGCGCAGGATGCGGCCGATGGCGAGCATCTGCTGCTCGCCGCCGGACAGCTTGGTGCCCTGGCTTTTGCGCCGCTCGGCGAGGTTGGGGAAGATGGCGTAGATCTCGTCGACGCTCATGCCGCCCGGCTGCACCACCGGCGGCAGCAGCAAATTCTCCTCGACGGAGAGGCTGGCGAAGATGCCGCGCTCCTCCGGGCACCAGGCGATGCCGCGCCGCGCGATCTGGTTGGAGGCGAGGCCGATGAGCTCCTGCCCACCCAGCACGACCGAGCCGCGCCGCTGCGCGATGACGCCCATGATCGCCTTCAAGGTGGTGGTCTTGCCGACGCCGTTGCGCCCGAGCAGCGTCACCACCTCGCCCTCGGCGACGGCGAAGTCCATGCCGTGCAGGATGTGCGACTCGCCGTACCAGGCGTGCAGATCGGCGACGCGCAGCAGCTCCTTGTGCTTGACGAGGGTGTCAGGCATGACCGGTTCCCATATAGGCCTCGCGCACCTCGGCGTTCTTGGACACCTCGGCGTAGCTGCCTTCGGCCAGGATGTGCCCGCGCGTCAGCACGGTGATGGTGTGCGAGAGATCGGCGACGACGGAGAGGTTGTGCTCCACCATCAGCACGGTGCGGCTCTTGGCGACTTCGCGGATCAAGCCGGAGATGCGGCCGATATCCTCATTCCCCAGCCCCGCCATCGGCTCGTCCAGCAGCAGCATCTCGGGCTCGAGCGCCAGCGTCGTCGCGATCTCCAGCGCGCGCTTGCGGCCATAGGGCAGCTCGGCGGCGGTCGAGTGGATGTGGTCGTTCAGGCCGACCGAAGCGAGCAGCGCATCGGCGCGCGGGGCGAGCCGCTCGAGGCTCCTGGCCGAGCGCCAGAAATGGAAGGACGTGCCGAGCGGGCGCTGCAGCGCGATGCGCACATTCTCGCGCACCGTCAGATGCGGGAACACCGCCGAGATCTGGAAGGAGCGCACCATGCCGCGCCGCGCCACGTCGGGCGCCGCCTCACGCGTGATGTCGCGCCCGTTATAGAGGATGCGGCCCGATGTCGGCTCGAGGAACTTGGTGAGCAGGTTGAAGACGGTGGTCTTGCCGGCGCCGTTGGGGCCGATCAGCGCGTGGATGGTGCCGCGGCGCACATGCAGATCGACACCGCGCACCGCGGTGAATCCGGCGAACTCCTTGGTGAGACCGGCGGTCTCAAGGATGAAGTCACCCACGCTTCGCCTCTCCCGGCCGAGGGCGAATGCGTCGCCCGCCCTCGTTGTTCGCGCTGTATTGCGAGGCTAGCGGCTTGTGTTTGCTGATACAAGGCCACGCCGCGCCGGGCGCGGCGGCGACCGTTTTATGGCGAGCGAGCGGCGTTGCGCTCGCACCCGCGGTGCAGGGCCGCCGCAACGCCGCGCGGCGCGCGCGTCCGGGTCTTGCCGAGCCGCCGCTTCGTGCCCGCCGCGGCCAGCCCGCCATGGCGCTCCACGAATTGCTGGTAGAGGCTCAGTTCGCGCGCGGTGGCGTTGGGCGCCGATTTGCCGAATTTGACGAAGAACAATAGCCGGCCGAGGCGCTCGACCTCGTCCCAGGCCTGCCGCGCCTCCTTCTTCGACAGCACGAGGATTTCCGCCCGCGCGCCGGCGCGGCGCCGCGCGCCCTCGACCGCGGCGATCATGCGCGCGCGGTCGAGCGGCAGGATCGCTTCCATGAGATCGTCGAGGTTGTCGACGGGGTCGAGCATCGGTTCCCCCTGGGCCGGCGCTGTGCGAGGGGCGCGCCCGTGCCCCAGAGATCAGGGCTTCGGTGCGGCGAGGACCAGCGCGACCGGAAGCGCGAACGCCAGGAGCGCGCCGAGCAGCGTCGCGATGATGCGCTCGGCCCGGTTCCAGCGCCGCCAGTCGCGGCGCAGATCCTTGCGCATGGACATGGCCGCCATCTCAGGTGGCCCGCTCGGCTCTGCCGAAGCGGCAGCGCCAGCCGCGCAGCAGCCATTTCGGGTGCTCGTCGAGCCATTCCTGGGCGATCAGCTGGCCCTGGACGGCGCAGGACATGGCGTTCGCCACGTCGACGGGCGGCTGCTCCTCGCGGCAGATGTCGGGGGTTGCGGCAAGACAGACGATCAGGATCAACGCGACCATCACATTCTCCTGGCGTGGCTGCGTGGCGCTTGCGACCTGCACCCCGCTTGCGAGCCGGTACACCCTCGGTTGCGGACGGCCGCGACAGCGGTTTCGTCCATTGATTGAGAAAGCTCCCGGCTCTGAACCGTGAACGAATGCTGCCGAATCCCGTCCGCGGGAACGGCTGTAATATTTTGTCGTGGCTATGTAAATCGGGAGCGGACCCAAGTAACGCTTTGCGGCGGAACGTGACAGAGCCCGTCAACCGCCGGTGCAGTGGCCCGGCGGACCGATTTTGCCGCAGCGACCGCCGCTCGATCCGCTATCCCCGTCCGGCCGTGCCGCATATATAGTGGAGGGACGGGCCACAGCCCCCGGAGGATCGTCATGAGCGAGACTCTCACCTTGGCTCCCGCCGCCGGCGCCGTTTCGGCGGTGCTCAAGGAGCTCAGCTTCGATGAATACGGCCTGGTCACCGCCGTGGCACAGCAGCACGATACCGGCGAAGTGCTCATGCTGGCGTGGATGAACCGGGAGGCGCTGGAGCGGACGCTCGCCACCGGCCGTGTCCATTACTGGTCGCGCTCGCGCCAGCAGCTGTGGCGCAAGGGCGAGCAGTCGGGCCAGGTGCAGCGGCTGATCGAGCTGCGCGTCGATTGCGACGGCGACGCGGTGCTGCTGCTCGTCGACCAGCGCGGCGTCGCCTGCCACACCGGCCGGCGCAGCTGCTTCTTCCGCGCCGCGCGCGGCGACAAGCTCGTCACCATCGCCGAGCCGCTGGTGACGCCGGGCGAGCTCTACGGCGACCAGGGATGACGGCGATGCGTCTCGTCATCGCCATGATGAAGCACGAGACCAACACCTTCTCGCCGGTCAAGACCGATTGGCAGCGCTTCCGCGACTGGGGCGCCTATCTCGGGCCCGAAGCGCGGCGCGCTTATGAGGGCACGGGCATGCCGATCGGCGCCTATCTCGAGCTCGCGCGCGAGATCGGCGCCGAGGTGGTGACGCCGGTGGCGGCGGAGGCGATGCCGAGCGGCCCGGTCGCGGCCGAGGCCTACGAGCTGATGTCGTCGGCCATCCTCGACGCGGTGCGCCAGGGCTGCGATGCGGCGATGCTCGACCTGCACGGCGCCATGGTGGCGGCGACGACGCCCGACGGCGAGGGCACGCTCTTGGAGCGCATCCGCGCCGTGGCACCTGACCTTCCTATCGCCGTCACCTGCGACCTCCATGCCAACCTCACCGAGCGCATGATGCGCCACTCAACCGCGCTCATCGGCTACAAGACCTATCCCCATGTCGACATGTACGCGGTCGGCGAGCAGGTCGGCCGCATCCTGCTGCGGGCGATGAAGGGCGAGATCCGCCCGGTCATGGGCTGGGCACGCCGGCCGCTCTTGGCGCAGACGCTGCGCATGGGCACCGACGACGAGCCGATGAAGACCTTGATCGCGCTGGCGCGCGCGGAGGAAGAGCGCGGCATGCTGGCGGCGACCGTGTTCGGCGGCTTCCCGCTCGCCGATTTCGCCGATGCCGGCATGTCCGCGATCTGTGTCGCCGACGGCGACGCGGCGGCGGCGCGGGCGGCGGCGGAGAGGCTGATGGACGCCGCCTGGCAGCGGCGCGACGAGCTGCTCTATCGCCCCGAGCCGCTGGCGCAGGCCGTGGCGCGCGCCAAGGACCTCACCGAAGGCCCGGTGCTGCTGCTCGACCATGCCGACAATGTCGGCTCGGGCGGGACCCAGGATGTCATGACCGTGCTGCGCGAAGTGATACGACAGGGGCTCGAGGATGTCGCGGTGGCGGCGATCTTCGATCCGGAAGCGGTGCGGAAAATGGCCGCGGCGGGAGTCGGCGCCACGGTGACGCTGCCGCTCGGCGGCCGGACCGACATGCCCGCGATCGACCGGCGCGGCGAGCCGCTGGCAGTGACCGGGCGGGTGCGCACGCTCTCCGATGGCGAATGGATCGTGCGCGGCCCGATGTATACCGGCGTCAAGGTGAGCATGGGTCCCTCCGCCGTGCTCGACACCGGCAGCATCCAGATCGTCGTCGTCTCGCGCCATCACGAGCCGTGGGACCAGGGCGTGTTCCTCAGCCTCGGCATCGACCCCAGGACCAAGCGCTATTTGCTGCTCAAATCGCGCATCCACTACCGCGCCGGCTTCGCGCCGCTGGCGCGCGCCACCATCACCCTCGACGGCGAGGGTGTCACCACCTCCGACAACGACCGGCTGCGCTTCGAGCGCGTGCGCCGCCCCATCTTCCCCCTCGACCGCCTCAACGCGCCGCTGCAGTAGAGCGAGTCCCGGCGGTCGGGAACCGCTCGTGCGGCCCGGCGGCTACCGCTGCGCCGCGCTCGACGAGGCGGCTAGACCCCGATGCCGCCGATGAGGGCGCCTTCGATCAGCAGCACGCCCAGCCAATGGCCGCCATCGATCAGGGTCAGCGCCCATTTCTGGTTCTGGAACACGTAATTGACGACGAGCGCCGTCATGACGAAGCCGAGCCAGAGGAAGAAGCCAGCGACGAGACCGTTGACGAGGGTCACCTGACCCGGGCCGAGATGGCCCATGACGCCCGCGAGCATGTAGGCCATGACAAGCAGCGCCGCCACGGCAACCGCCATGCGCAGCGCCATGGGCGGGCCGCTCCTGATCGCCGCCTCGGGTTTCCCCAGCGCCGCCAGCCACGCCCTGCCCAGCACGCCGTACCACGCACCGCCAAAGATGAAGGCGGCGATGGCGGCCAGCAAGACCGCAAGATGGTTCATGCCTGCGAATGCCATGGCGATGTCCCCCACCGCCCGATCAAAGCGCGCCCGGCGCGGCTTGGCAATCGCCACGCCGCGCGGGCAAACGGGAACGCCCCGCAGGAGGGGGCGGGGCGTTCCGTTGCACGCTCGACTGGACCTGGGATCGATCGGACGCCGGTGACCAGCCGGCGTTGTCGTCAATTAATCTGTCGCTTCGCTCAATGACCCTGACGGAGGCGTTCCGCTCAGGAACCAGATAACGAAGAGAATCTATATGATTTTTATATAAAGGCGAGAGGCATCGAGTAAGATTTTCCTAAAATCACCGGAAAATATTAACGACGTTTCTCTGCTGTACTTTCTGGCGGCCAATTATTGCTTCGGACACGACAAAGTGCGCCGCAGCTCGGCAAGCTGGTCCGGGTCGTACGCCTTGCCGGCACAATTACCGTTATAGGCGGCCACCGCTTCGTTGTAGCGGGCGACGGCCTCGGAATAGCTCTTGGTGGCATCGCTGGCGAGGGCATCGGCGGCGTGGTCGCGCCGCTCCAGCAGCCGCTTGAACGCATCGACATCGGCCGGGTTGGCGACGTTGACCAACGGCCGCGTGGTCCGCACCTGCTGGTCGAGCGCTTGGAACGCCTGGCGCTTTTCCTCATAGCCGCGGCTTTGCGTCTGAACCTCGGCGTTGAGGGCGCCGACCGAATGCTCCTGGCAGAGACAGCCGCGGATCTGCTCCGGCGCGCGCACCAGTTCCTGGGCGGTAGCGCTGGGGATAGCGCCCGAAAGCATCAGCCACAATGTGACCCCAATTTGCCACCGTCCAGCCCGCATTGCGCCTTGCTCCTTCCGCGGCCTTATCCTTTTATGCGCCGCGCATCTTAGCGGATCGGCCGTCGGGCCGGAACCGCTGCGGCAGGACCGAGCGCCCAGGCCGTGGGGGTGGGAACCCACGGTTGAAAGCGCGCGTTGGCTCTGTGGATGCCGCGCTTGGCGGGGAGGCACCGGCCATGCCGTGCCCATAGCCCCACCGGCACACGCCACTCAGGGAAGGACATATAATGACGAACTACACGAGCTTTGTCGGGGGCTTAGCCGGATGCGGCCTCGGCCTCCTCCTGGCCGGCTGCTCCGGCTGGACCTACAACCCGCCGACACCGGGCAACCCGATCAGCGAAAGGCAGAACTTGTCGGCCGTGCGTGCCGCGGCGCCGCAATCGCCCGCGACCTTCGATCAGGCCCTGGCCAGCGATTACGCGGACTACGCCAACACGCTGCGGCAGGACAACAACTACGTCGACGTCGATTATTTCTCGCGCAAGGGGCTGGCGGCGGCGAAGGGGGTGACGGTGCCGCCCGAGGAGCAGAGCCGCTTCCTGGTGCCGCTCGAAGTGCCCGAGAAATTCCGCAGCCAGCTCGTCGACGGCCGCAGCCGCCTGGTGACCGCGCTGGACGGCGGCGCGCGCGACCGCGCCCCGGGCGTCGCCGCCCGGGCGCAGGTCAGCTACGACTGCTGGGTCAACAGCATGGAGGACAACTGGCAGAAAGGCGTCAATGGCGTCTGCCGCCAGCAATTCGAAACGGCAATGAACCAGCTCGAGAACCGCCGCGCCGGCGAGCCGGTGACGCAGCCCTCCGCCGCTGCCGCGACGGCGCCCAACACACCAAGCGAGGCCCGCGTCTATTTCGACTTCGACCGGGCGCAACTCGGCCCCGACGCGCAACAGATCCTGCAGCGGATCGCGCAGCAGGCGAAACAGAATCCCAACCTGCACGTCGTTCTTGTCGGCAAGGCCGACCGCGCCGGCACCGACGCCTACAATCTCGCCCTGTCGCAGCGCCGGGCCGATGCCGTGCGCCAGATCCTGGTCAGCAATGGCGTGCCGGAGGCGAATATCGACGCCCGCTGGGTCGGCGAGCGGCAGCCGCCGGTGCCGACGGCGCCGGGCGTGCGCGAGCCGCGCAACCGTGTGGTCGAGATCGCGCAGCAGCCCTAGCCGAGGGCGAGGTATCCGAGTGACCGAGGTAAGCGGCACCGCCGGCGATCGGCGGCGCCGCTTTCTTTTGCGCTGCCCGGTCGGGAACAGCCGTGCGGCCCGCAGCGTTCTCTGCTCGCCACGCGGCGCGTGACCCACGGTTGAAAACGGCGCGTCCGGGGAAACTTTAAGGTAAAATTAACCCGGCGCTATGAGGATGCGCGGATGATCCAGTCGATGACCATCGAGGGCAGGCATTTCGAGCTGACGGTGCGCGAGCAGCCGCACGGCGATTGGCATTGGCTGATAACCGCGCCGGGCCAACTCGTCCTGTCCGGCGACGCGCCGAGCGAGCTGCTCGCGCAGGAAGCGGCCCGCGACACCGCTCGCGCCCTGGCGCGTCTCGCCGCCGCCTGACGATCCGGAGTCCGCAAAAGGAAAGGGCCGCCACAAAGGCGGCCTTTCGTTTTTTCCGCCCTACTTGACGACGCTCACGAGCAGGATCGAATGCGGGGTCGGCTGTGGCGGGTCCGGGATCCTGCTGGCCTGGGTATCCGTCACCGGGCCCGACGGACAGGTGACATTGTCCTTCACGACGGGATTGTTGGTGTCGGTCACGTCGATGGTGAACAGAAAGGGCGGCGGCGTCGGCACCGGCGTATAGCCGGCACCGCAGATGCTGTTGCGGATGATCTGATCGCCGTCGCCTTGATCGGCGATGCCGGCCTGATAGCCGGCGCCGGCGCCGTTGCCGGTGGTGTTGTTGACGGCATTGTTGCGGACCGTATTGCCTGATGCGACGTCCCGGGTGGGGGTCGTCACCGGATTGCAGGTGGCATCGAGATTGGAGAACCACACGCCGACGTCATTGCCCACGGCGACGGTCTTGGCGACCTTGGTGTCGGTCTGCGTCGCGCCGCCATAGCAGTCGCCGCCGACCAGGATGACGCCGCCGCTCGCGGTCTCGCCTGCTCCGGTATAGGAATTGCCGACCACCAGGTTTCCGGTGATGCGGGCCTCCGCGCCGAAGCCGGCCTGGATGCCGTTCTGCGCGATGAAATTGACGGGCCCCTGGCCGATCACGGTGTTGCCGGAAATCGTCGCTTGCGCGAGCGGGCCGTTCACGACGATGCCGCCCTTCTGGTAGTTCCACACCACGTTGTTCTTGATGTCGCCCCTGGCCGCGCTGGCGAAGGCGAAATAGATGGCGACGCCGTGCTGGGTCCCATTGAGAGGCGTCTCGCCGATATCGTAGACGGTCGAGTTCGCGATATCGACCTTGCCACCATTGTTGACGACACCGTAGTAGTTGGCGCCGTGGACGCTGGCCTGGTCGAGCGAGCCGCGCGCGCCGGAGCCGTAATAGACGCCGATATTGCAGCCCGTGGCGTCGACGTCGCCGTCGATCTCGCCCGACGGATTGATCAGCGCCGCGGTGAGATTGATGCCGTCGCGGACGAAACCCGTCGCCGTGCAGGCCCGCGCTTCGGCGAGCGACAACCCGAAAATCGCCGTCAGAGCGAGGACGGAACCCGAAAGGCGCTTGTCCATCGTTCCCTCCAATGTTCTTGCCGGGCCGCTCACGCAGGCGCGAGGCGGCGCTCCCAAAGGTCAACCCGGGGTTGTCAGCTTGCGCCCTTGGCGCCGCCGTGACAAGCGTCGCGCGCAGCGCGGTGGCGCACCGTCGCGTCCGGTCCCTAGACCGATGCGCTCGATTTCTGCGCCGCGTCGCCGGCCTCGTTGACGGCTTGCCGCACCGCATCCATCGCCGCATCGACGGTGCGCTCGGCGACCTGATGCGCGCGCTCGACCGCCTCCCGGCCGAGGTTGGCCGCGCCGTCGCGGATCTGCTCGCCGGCCGGGCCGACCAGCCGCTCCTCGGCGTCGCTGCGCGGCAGCAGGGCGGCGATCACTGAGCCGGCAAGCAGGCCGAGCGCGCCCATCGCGAGCGGATGGTCCTCGACCAGCCGGGCCAGCCGGTCGCGCGCGTCATGCACCGTCTCGCCGGCCTTCCCGGCATAGGCGCTCGCCTGCTCCCAGGCGGCGCTGCCGGCCTCCTGCGCCCGTCGCGCCGTGTCCTGCACGGCGCCGCGCGCCTCGCCCATCGCCTCGCCGGATTTCTGGCGAGCATAGGCGTAGCCGGCGGATTCCGTCGGGTAGGGCCCGGGAGCGCTGGCGGCGGCGGCGCTCGAGGTCATGCCCGCCACCTTCTCGCGCATCTGGCCCGCCAGCGCGCCGGCGCGTTGCCCGGCGCCGTGCAGCGCGCCCGAGACGCGCTCGCCGAGGCGGCCGCCGCGGCCGGTCATCGACATGACCATCCAGCCGACGCCGATGCCGAGCAGCGCCAGCGGTACCGGGTGACTGCGCAGGGTCTCGCCGAGCCCGCCGGCCTCGCCGCTCATGGTGTCCTTCAGCATGTCCACACCCCTTTCCAAGATTTGGCGCGGCGCCAGCTTGCGCTCGAGCTCGTCGAGGATCGCGCCGAGCTCGGCGCGCGTTTCGCCGATATCCTGCTCGATCTCGTCGGGCGACTTGCCGCTCGCGTCATAGCCGCTGTCGGCGACGCCGACCGGCGCCGGCAGCAACAGGTCGTCGCCCTCGCTGTCGACGCTCATCGCATCTGCTCCCGCGCCCATTCCGCATCCTCGCGCAGGGTGCGCAGCGTGCGGTCGGGCACCAGCTTCTCCGCTTTCAGGTCGTGCCGGCCCTTCAAGGCGACGCCGAGGCCGACGAGCAGGACGACGACACCGACGATGAGCGCCGCCGCCCAGGACGGGACGACCTTGCTGAGGCCGAGGACAGCCGCCGCCAGCAGCACGAGGAAGCCGGCATAAAGGATGAGCCCGCCGGCGACGAGCTCGCCCGCGCCCCTGCCGATCTGGCTGAGCTTGGCCAGCATCTCGGACTTGGCGAGAGCGATCTCCTGGCGCAGGAGGCGCGTGCTCTCGCGCGCGAGGTCGCCGAACAGGCCGGCGATGCTGCGCTCGCTGCGCGGCGGGATCGTGGTGTAGGTGTCGTCGCGCGTCACCATCAGAGGCGCTCCCCGCCAATGCCCGAACCGGCGCCGTAGCCGGCCATCGCCTCGCCGCCCGGGCGATAGCCGGGGCGATAGCTTTCGCCGGCGGCGGTGCGGTGGTCCCGCCGCGACGGACGGGCGAGCAGGCGGCCGATGACGAAGCCGGCGGCGACGGCGACGGCGATGAACAGCGCCGGCTGGCGCCGCGCGAAATCCTCGGCGTCCGTCACCATCTCGCCGAACTGGCGGCTGCGCACCGTCTCGGACAAGCGATCGATCTGCGCCGCGGCCCGATCGGCGTAATGCGCGGCGGTGGCGTTGTTCTCGCGCTCGAGCGTATCGGCGGTGCGCCGCAGCATGTCGGCGACCCCATGCACCGCCGCGGCCATGCGGTCCTTCTGCTCGTCGAGCAGCGATGCCGCGGCCTCGCGCATCTGGTCGCTGAGCCGGCCGACCTCGCGCTGCGCCGCGGCGCTCGCCGCCCCGGCCTGCGCGCCGACCTCGCGCGCCGCGTCCTTCGCCTGCTCCTTCATCGTGTCGAGCGTGTCGCCGATGTTCCGGGCGCCGCGCCTGCCGCGCCGCTCGCCCGCCATGTCGTTGCGCTCGTCCATCTGAATTCTCCCGCCGGACCCGCCGGCCGCCTCACCCCGAAGTCGCGGCAGGGCTGTCGCGATACCGGGCCAACGTCCCCGGCAGGGGCCGGTTCCACGGCTCTCCCGGGGCGCGAGGCCCGCCGCGGGATCGCTTCGGCGCCGGCGATTTGCGCTGCCTTAGTCCGGCCAGCGGCGGTGCAGCCACAGCCATTGCTCGGGCCGGGCGCGTACCCAGGCCTCGATCACGGCGTTGACGCGGGTCATCGCCGCCGGCACGTCGGCGGCGGCGTCGCCGGTGTCGACGATGGCGAGCGGCGGCTCGACGGTGAAGCGGAAGCGCGCGCCGACCAGACGCTCGACGCGGACCGGCACGATCGGGCAGGCGAATTGCAGCGCCAGGCGCGCGATCGCCGGTGCGGTCATGGCCTCGCGGCCGAAGAACGGCACGGCGATGCCGTCATTGAGCTTCTGGTCGACGAGCATGGCGACGTGGCCGCCACGGCGCAGATGGCGGATGAGCTCGCGCCCGCCCGGGGCACCCTTGGCCACCGCCTGGCGCGCGCGCAGGCCGCGCCGCTGCAGCCGGTCGACCCACGGATTGTTGGCGGCGCGATAGATCGAGAGCAGCGCGCTCCCCATCATGCGATGGATCGTCGTCGGGCCGACCTCCCAATTGGCGAAGTGGCCGCCGAAGAACAGCGACGGATCGCCCTTGGCCTGCAATGCGGCGATCGCCTCGCCATTGACGATCTCGACGCGGCCCGCGCCCTCGGCGCAGATGCGGCGAAGATGCGGATGCTCGGCGACGGCGCGTCCGAGATTGTCCCACATGCCCTTGAGAATGCGATGGTTCTCGGCGTCGCTGTTGCCGGGCATGGCGCGGCGGAGATTGCGCAGGGCGATGCGCGTGGCGCTGAGGCGCGGGCCGATGGTGCGACCGATGAACCCGCCGACCGCGGAGGCCCAATCGATGGGGAGGCAGGCGAAGAACGCCATCACCGCGATGAGCGCGGCCGCCTCGCCGCCGTCGGCGATGTGGCGCCCGACGATGCGCAGGCCGGCGATCCATGGACGCGGAGGGGGCGGCGGCGCTGCATTCTTCGCAGCGGCCGCGATCGGTGGCTCGGACAAACGGCTCCCGGACGGCAAGCGTTGCACCGGCGACGATGCTAGCCGATCACCGGCGCGGACGGAATCCGCCGGGCGGTCGCAGCTCTCGTCACCGGCGCTCGTCGAGGAAGAGGTCGATGCGCAGCTTTTCGCCGCGCTTCATGGCGTAGCGCTCGAAATCGCTGACGCCGGCCTCGCGCAGCACGTCCTCGTCGAGCAGGAAGCGGCCGGTGAGGCTGCGGCTGTCGCGCGTCAGCACGACATGCGCCGCGTCGGCCATGATCTCGGGCTTGCGGCCGGACTCCGGCTGCGCGCCCGGGATGATCTGCAGCGCCGCGGTGGCGATGGTGGTGCGCGGCCACAGCGCATTGACGGCGATGCCGTCCTGGCGGAATTCCTCGGCCATGCCGAGGACGCACAGGCTCATGCCGTATTTGGCGATGGTGTAGGCGACATGCGGCCCGAACCAGCGCGGGTTCAGGTTGAGCGGCGGCGACAGCGTCAGGATATGCGGGTTGGCCGCGCGCTTCAGATGGGGAATGCAGGCGCGCGAGCAGAGATAAGTGCCGCGCAGATTGATGCCCATCATCAGGTCGAAGCGCTTCATCGGCGTCTCGAGCGTGCCGGTGAGGCTGATGGCCGAGGCGTTGTTGACGAGGATGTCGATGCCGCCGAAGCGCTCGACCGCCGCCTCGACCGCGCGCATCACCTGATCTTCCTCGCGGATGTCGGTCTGGCAGGGAAGCGCCTTGCCGCCCGCCTTCTCTATCGCCTCGGCTGCCGAGTAGATCGTGCCCGGCAGCTTCGGGTGCGGCTCGGTGGTCTTGGCGGCGATCACGACATTGGCGCCATCCGCAGCGGCGCGCAGCGCGATGGCGAGGCCGATGCCGCGCGAGCCGCCGGAGATGAACAGGGTCTTGCCCTTGAGATCGGCCATGTTGCGCTCTCCTCTAGCTGCGGCCGAAGCGCGGTGGGCGCTTGGCGACGAAGGCGTCGACCGCTTCGGTGAAATCGCTGGTCGCGGTACAGCCGGCAAAGGCCTCCGCCTCGGCCTGAAGCTGCGCGTCGAGCGTGCGGTCGAGCGAGCCGCTCAGCAGCTGCTTCGTTGCGGCGATCGCCTCCTCCGGCCCGTCGGCCAGACGGCGCGCCAGCGCGGTCGCGCGCTCGGCGAGCGCCGCGGCCGGCACGATCTCGTTGACGAGGCCGAGTGCCAGCGCCTTGGGCGCGTCGAAACGGTCGCCCAGCAGCGCGATCGCCATCGCCTGCTTGGCGCCGACATGGCGCGGCAGGAAGAAGGTCGAGCCGCCGTCGGGGCTGACGCCGAGATGGATGTAGGCGAGCGTGAACAGGCTCTCCGCGCTGGCGATAGCGAGATCGCACGCCATCATCAGGCTCATGCCGAAGCCGGCGCAAGGCCCGTGCACGGCGGCGATTACCGGCTGGCGCAGGCGGCGCAGGCGCACGATGCTCGGATGCACGCTGCGGATGAAGCGCGCAAAGGCGACGCGCCGCTCCGCCGGCGGCGCCGCGGTGAAGCCGGTGAAGAACTTGATGTCGCCGCCGGCCATGAAGCCGTCGCCCGCGCCGGTGACGATGACGGCGCGCGCCGTGCGGTCGCTCTCGATGCGGTCGAGCGCGAGCGCCAGCCCCTCCGCCAGGTCCGGATTGATGGCGTTGAGCGCCTTCGGCCGGTTGAGCGTGAGCGTGACCACGCCGCGATCTGCGGCATAAAGCAGGGCGTCGTTCATCGCGTCCTCCTCGGCGGCGGCTGCGCTGTCCTAGAACGCCTCGGCGGCGAGCTCCATGAGGGGCTTGGCGCCGGCGGCGATGTTGGCGAAGAGGGCGTTGGTCTCAGGCAGCACGCGCGCCATGTAGAAGCGCGCCGTCGCCACCTTGCCCTGATAGAACAGCGCGTCGTCGCCGCCGAGCTTCGTCAGGCTCGCCTCGGCGATGCGTGCCCAGAGATAGCCGATGGCGACGAGGCCGAAGGCGCGCAGGTATTCGCTCGCCGCGGCGCCCGCCTCGTCGGGATCGCTCATGCCTTTCTGTGCCACCAGCGCCGTCACCTGCTGCAGCCGGCCGAAGGCCTTCATCACCGGCAGCACGAATTCCTGCAGCTCCGGCTTCTCCATGCGCTGGCGCAGATAGGCGTCGACAGGATGGAAGAAGCGGCGCAGCAGGCGGCCATTGTGCTGCGGCATCTTGCGCCCGACCAGGTCGAGCGCTTGGATGCCGTTGGCGCCTTCGTAGAGCATGGTGATGCGCGCGTCGCGCACCAGCTGCTCCATGCCCCATTCGCGGATGTAGCCGTGGCCGCCGAAGATCTGCACGCCGAGATTGGTGACGGCAAAGGCGTTGTCGGTGAGCATCGCCTTGATGATCGGCGTCATCAGCGAGACGAAATCGTCGGCCTCCTCGCGGGCATCCGCATCGGGATGGCGCTCGGCGCGGTCGAGCGCGAGCGAGACCCAGGCGGCCAGCGCGCGGGCGCCCTCGGTATAGGCGCGCATGGTCAAGAGCATGCGCCGCACGTCGGGATGGACGATGATCGGGTCGGCCGGCTTGTCGGGGAATTGCTCGCCCTTGAGGGCGCGGCCCTGCAGCCGGTCCATCGCGTATTGCCGCGCCGTCTGATAGGCGGTCTCGCCCAGCGCGAGGCCCTGCAGCCCGACGCCGAGCCGGGCCGCGTTCATCATCGTGAACATGGCGCGCATGCCCTTATGCGCCTCGCCGACGAGAAAGCCCTCGGCCTCCTCGAAATTGATGACGCAGGTGGCCGACGCCTTGATGCCCATCTTGTGCTCGATCGAGCCGCAGCGCACGCCGTTGCTCGGGCCGACCGCGCCGTCCTCCTTGACCTTGTATTTGGGCACGATGAAGAGGCTGATGCCGTGGATGCCCGGCGGCCCGCCGGTGATGCGCGCCAGCACGAGATGGACGATGTTGTCGGTGAGGTCGTGCTCGCCGGCGGAGATGAAGATCTTGGTGCCGGTGATCTTGTAGGCGCCGTTGCCGGTCGGCTCCGCCTTGGTGCGGATCTGCCCGAGATCGGTGCCGCATTGCGGTTCGGTCAGGCACATGGTGCCGCTCCAGGTGCCGTCGACCAGGCGCGGCAGGAATTTCCGCTTCTGCTCGGCGCTGCCGTGGCGGCGGATGGCGCTGTAGGCGCCGCTCGACAGGCCCGGATACATGCCGAAGGACATGTTGGCCGAGGACACCATCTCCTCGACGAAGAAATTGAGCGTGTGCGGCAGCCCCTGCCCGCCGTAATCGGGATCGGCGGAGAGCGCGGTCCAGCCGCCCTGGCGGAACAGCGCGTAGGCATCCTTGAAGCCCTTGGGCGTGCGTACCGTGCCGTTCTCGTAGGTGCAGCCCTCCTCGTCGCCGCTGCGATTCAGCGGGAACAGCACTTCCTCGGCGATCTTGGCGCCTTCCTCGAGCACCGCCTCGAACACGTCGGGCGTCGCCTCCGCGTAGCCCGGCAGCTTCGCCAGCTCGCCGACATCGAACAATTCCTGCAGCACGAAGCGATACTCGCGCAGCGGCGCCTTGTAGAGGGTCATGCTCTTCTCCTCGGCTGGAAAGGCGCCATTGCGTCCTTCGACAAGCTCAGGATGAGGTAAATTTGAGAATGCCATCTCCCGTTAGTCATCGATGCCATCATCAATCTTCTTCATCCTGAGCTTGTCGAAGGACGCAGGCTGCCAATGCAGCCCCTTTCAATTCCTCAGCGGCCGGCCCGTCTCGAGCGTGTGCTCGATGCGGGCGAGCGTCTTGGGCTCGCGGATGAGCGCCTGGAAGGCGCGGCGCTCGAGCGCGAGAAGCTGATCCTCGCTCGTCTCCAGCGTCATGTCGGTGTCGCCGCCGGAGAGCACCTCGGCGAGCTTCTCGGCGACCACCGCGTCATAGGCGGTGGCCTTGCCCTGGTGCACGAGATCGTTGACACCGAGCTTGAGCGCGGCGGCGCCGGTCGGGCCGGGCAAATTCACGGTGATCGGCTTGGGCGGCTGATAGTCCTTGGCGAGCGCGAGCGCCTTGGCCTTGGCGTCCGCCAGCAGCCGGTCGCGGTTCATGGTGATGGCGTCGCTCGGGCGCAGCACCAGCATGTCGCGCGCCTCGGCAGCCGAGCGCGACACCTTGGCGAGCGCGATCTGCTCGAAGGCCTGCATCAGCGGCGGGATCGGACCGCCCGGGCGCTTCGGGTTGGCGACGAGGCGCGTCACCATCTCCTTGCAGCCGCCCCAGCCCGGCACCAGTCCGACGCCGGTCTCGACCAGGCCCAGATAGCTCTCGGCATGCGCCTGCACCGCGGCGCTGTGCAGCAGGATCTCGCAGCCGCCGCCGAGCGCCATGCCCGACGGCGCGCTCACCACCGGAAAGGCCGCGTATTTGGCCGCCTTGTAGGCGTTCTGCCCGGCGCTCTCGCCCTCCTCGATGAAAGGCCAGAGCGCGACATTGGCAGCGAACAGCGCGAGGCCGACATTGGCGCCGACCGAGAAATTCTCCGCCTCGTTGTAGACCACCAGCGCCTTGAAGGCGCCGTTGCTCTTCTTCACGGCGTCGAGGCCCTTCGACAGCATGGCCATGATGTCGGGATCCATCGCGTTCATCTTGCTGTGGAACTCGAGGCAGACGACGCCGTCGCCGACATCCCACAGGCTGGCCGAGCCGTTGCGCGCGAGCGGCTTCGAGCGCCGCTTGATGTCGGCGAGCAGGAGCACGCCGGGTCGCCGCTCGACCGGCGCGTAGGTGCCGTCGGTCGTCAGATATTCGAGCTGCCCGTCGGCGGTGCGGTAGAACGATTTGCCCGCCGCCTTCTGCAGCAGGGCCGGCACTTCGATGTTGCCGGCCTTCAGCAGCGCAGCGACGTTGTCGACGCCGATCTGGTCGATCAGCTCGAAGGGCCCGAATTTCCAGGTGTAGCCCCAGCGCATCGCCTCGTCGACCGCGACGATGTCGGAGGATATCTCCGGCACCAGCGACGCGGCGTAGGCGAGCGTCAGCCCGAGCACGCGCCGCGCATATTGTCCGCCGCGATCCTCGTGCTGCAGCAGCGCCTGCGGCTTGCGCTCATGCGTGCTGCCCAAGGTCGGATCGGCGCTCGCGCGGTAGGCGCCGGTCTGGAGGTCGATCGCCTCCTTGACGCGGCCCTTCTCGGTCTTGGTCATGCGGTAGAAGCCGCCCTTGCCTTTGCGGCCGGTGTAGCCGTCGGCGATCATCTTGGCGATGAGCGGCCGGTCCTGGTAGATGCGCAGATAGGCGTCGCCCGGCTTCAGCGTGCGCTGCATGCTCGCCGCCACCTGCGGCCCGAGATCGATGCCGACGAGGTCCATGAGGCCGAAGACGCCGGTGCGCGGCATGCCGAAGGGCCGCCCCATGATCGCGTCGGCCTCCTCCACCGTGAGCTTCAGGTCGAACGCCGCCTGCAGCGCCGACTGGATCCACATGCCGCCGATGCGGTTGGCGATGAAGCCCGGCGTGTCCTTGGCGTGGATGACGCCCTTGCCGAGCCGGAGGTCGCAGAATTCCTCGATCGTCTCGACCGCGTCGGCGCGCGTCTTGGCGCCGCTGACGATTTCCAGGAGCCGCATGTAGCGTGGCGGGTTGAAGAAATGCGTGATGAGGAAATCGCGCTGGAAGCGCTCGGGCATGCCCGCGGCGAGATCCTTGAGCGGGATGGTCGAGGTGTTGGACGAAACGATCGACCCTGTCTTGCGGTGCTGTTCGATCTTGGCGTATGTCGCGTGCTTGATCTCGAGCTTCTCCAGCACGACCTCGACGATCCAGTCGCACTCGGCGAGCTGGGCGAGGTCGTCCTCGAGATTTCCGGCCGTGATCAGCCGCGCATTGTCGCGATGCATGAGCGGCGCCGGATCGGTCTTGAGCAGCCGCTCGATCGCCCCTTCGGCGACGACGTTGCGGTTCTTGGCACCGGCCGGGACGATGTCGAGCAGCAGCACGGGAACACCGGCATTGGCCACATGCGCGGCGATCCCGCCGCCCATCACGCCCGAGCCGATCACCGCGACCTTGTTGATGGGCATGGCAGTCTCCCCGTTCACGCGCTCTCGAGAATCGTGGCGATGCCCTGGCCGCCGCCGATGCATTGCGTGGCGAGGGCGTAGCGCTTGCCTTCGCGCTTCAAGAGCGCCGCCGCCTTGCCGGTGATGCGCGCGCCGGTGGCGCCCAGCGGATGGCCGAGCGCGATGGCGCCGCCGTCGAGATTGGCCTTGCCCTCGTCGATGCCGAGTTCGCGCATGCAGGCGATCGCCTGCGAGGCGAAGGCCTCGTTGATCTCGACGATGTCGATGTCCTTGATGGCGAGGCCGGCGCGCTTCAGCGCCTTCTGCGCCGCCGGCACCGGGCCGATGCCCATGAGCTCGGGCGCGCAACCGGCGACGGCAAAGCTCTTGAGCCGCGCCAGGATCGGCAGATTGTTGCGCTTGGCGTAGTCCTCGGTCGTGACCAGCACCGCGGCGGCGCCGTCGGTCAGCGGCGAGGCGGTGCCGGCGGTCACCGTGCCTTCGGCGTCGAAGGCGGGCGGCAGGCCGGAGAGCGTCTCCTGCGTCGTGTCGGGACGGATGCAGCCATCCTGGTCGACCATGCCCTCCTTGGCCTTGATGGCGACGATCTCGTCCTTGAGCTTGCCGGCGGCCTGCGCCGCCGCCGCCTTCTTGTGGCTCTTGACCGCGAACTCCTGCTGCTGCTCGCGCGTCACCTGGTATTTGCGCGCGACGTTCTCGGCGGTCTGGCCCATGGAGATGTAGGCCTGCGGATATTCCTTGGCCAATCCGGGATGCGGCGACGGGTTGAAGCCGGTCATCGGCACGCGCGTCATCGATTCGATGCCGGCGCAGATGAAGGCCTCGCCGGCGTCGAGCTGGATGGCGCCCGCGGCCATGTGGATCGCCTGCATCGACGAGCCGCAGAAGCGGTTCACCGTCGTGCCGGCGACGTTGAGCGGCAGATGCGCGAGGAAGGCGACGATGCGGCCGATATTGAGCCCCTGCTCGCCCTCGGGAATGGCGCAGCCCATGATGACATCCTCGATCTCCTTGGGATCGATCTTGCTGCGCTCGACCAGCGCGGCGACGACCTGCGCCGCCAGCTCGTCGGGGCGCACCCGCGCCAGCGCGCCTTTCTTGGCGAAGTGGAAGGGCGAGCGCGCGTAGCCGGCGATGACCACGTTCTTCATGAGGGGGTTCCTTTCCGGCCGCCGGAGCGCGCGGCAGCCTCCTTCTCAGCGATGCAATCGACGAGATGCGCCTCGATCTGGCGCAGCTCCTGGAGGGTGAGCGCGATCTCCTCGCGCTGCCGCTCGAGCTCGGCCATGCGCGCGCGGCCGCTCGCCAGCGTGGCGCGCATCTGCTCGAGATGATCGGCGTCGACGTCGTAAAGGTCGAGCAGTTCCTTGATGTCGGCGAGCGCGAAGCCCAGGCGCTTGCCGCGCTGGATGAGCTGCAGCCGGGCGCGGTCGCGCGCGCCGTAGACGCGCTGGCCGCCGATGCGCTGCGGCGCCAGCAGGCCGTGATCCTCGTAGAAGCGGATGGCGCGGTGCGACAGCGCCAGCTCGTTCGAGAGCTCGCCGATCGAGTAAAGGCGGGGCGGCGCTTCGCTCGTCGCTGCCGGATGCGCAGCCATGGACCTACCGTTAACGTCAGGAGAATTACGCTAAGGTAAGGCCGGGCGGATCGCTTGTCCAGGGCAAAAATTCATGCGCTTCACGCGCTTTCGGCGGGCGTGGTGTGACAACCGAGCGGTCGCATGGCGTCATTAACAGTCCGGCAAGCTGCACCTTATTTACTAGCGCCCACGAGCTTCAATCTGCGAGGGAAGATCAAATGCGTGGGAAATCAGAGAGAGGCGCCCTGCGGGGCGCGATGGTCGGAGTGGGTTTGGCGGCGGCTTTCGGGCTGGCGCTCGCCGCGTGCGGCGGCGGCCAGACCACGGTGATGGCGCCGCCGGCCCAGCCGATGAAGGTCAGCGCGATCACGCTGCTGGAGGGCAAGGCGATGGTGTCCTGCCCGCCGGAAATCATGTCGGAGCTGCATGAAAAGCTGACCGCCAAGCTCTACAAGCCTGGCGCCTTCGGCAAGGGACCCAACGTCAAGCTGGCCTATCGGGTCGTCGACTACAATGCAGGCGACGCCGCGCGCTGGTCGTTCGGCAGCGTCACCGGGCAGGCCAAGGGCTCCCTCGCGGTCGAGGCGGTCTATCTCGACAAGAGCGGCAAGGAACTCGGCAAGATCCGCAGCGAGGGCAAGGTCGGCAGCAGCCTGCTCGGAAAATCGATGGACGACGCCGTCGAGCACGTCGCCGACGAAGTCGCCGTCTACACCACGAAGACGTTCAAGTAAGCCTGAGTTAGGGTCGAGGAGCGTGCGTTGCGCACCGCCCGGCGGGTGAACCGCCGGGCGGCCGCGGCGCGACAATCACAGCGCGTCGATGATGCCCTTGCGCTTGGCGTCGTATTCGTCGGGCGTGATGAGCTGTTGCTCCTTGAGCACCTTGAGCCGGCGCAACCGCGTCACGGTCGCATCTCCCGGCAGCTGCTCGACGGCCGGCTGGACCGTCGCTTCCGCGGTCTTCGCGCTGTCGATCTTCGCCTCGGTCACCGGCTGCCGCGGCGCCGGCGTCGGCGGCGTCTCGGGCTGCTGCGCCGCCGAGATGACCGGCTGCTGCGTCGAGCCGGCGGCGGCTTCCGCGGCGGTGCCGGCCGGCGCCGCCGCTTCCACCGTGCTGGTGCCGACCGAGGCGATGAACTTGCGCGCCTTTACCGCATCGGCGTCGGAGGCAGCGGTCGCCTTCACCGACAGGCTGCAGCGCTGGTAGAAATTGCGCCCGACCAGCAAGACGTCGCCGGCATCCTGCCGCGCCTCGTAGCGCAGCTCCTTGCCGAGCTCGGGCGTGTCGTCGAAGGTGGCGATCTGCAGGGTGAAGCCGTTCCGCTCGACGGCGCTGCGCGCGTTGTCGACGGCGTCGAACTGCGACAGCCGGGTGTAGTCGACATCCTTCTTGCACGAGCAGCTCGCCGTCTCGCTGTAGGCGCCGCTGGCGTAGCGGTATTCGATGAAGCGCGTCGCCGCCGGCACGCCCGGCAGGTCCATGAGCGCCGGCGTGCCGCTGAAGCTGACGCGCGAGCGGCATTGCTCGATGGCGACGGCCTGGCCGTCAGCGGCGGACGCCGCGGCCGGCGGACTTGCTGCCAGGGCAAGCGGTGCCGCCGGCGCGGCGTTGGCGGCACTCGCCACGCGGGTCGCGCCGTCGCCGACGCGGACGTGGGACAAGATATCGACCATTTCCGCCCTTACGCCGGCCAGATCCTTCGCCGCCTTGGCGTAGCAGACATTGCCGTAGGCCTGCCGGCTTAACGGTGCGCCGGCTTGCGGCAGCTTGCCGCGGAAGATGACGCAGTTATACATCGGCGAGGGTTGCGCCAAGTAGGTGAAGGGGCCCACCCTCTCCAGCCTGGCGGCGTCGAAGGCGATGCCGCGCTGGCGGAACGCCGGCCAGTCGAGGTCGGCGCGGAGCAGCTCGGCGTCGCTCGGGCCGGTGAAGGCGCCGCTGTCGAGCCGCTCATAGACGAAGATGCCGCCATTCTTGAGCGTCAGCCACTCGACGCGGCGGTTGGCGTAGTTCGCGACGGCGCTGCGCCGCACCGGGTCCCCGGTGGAGAAGCCGAGCTCGCCCGGTTGCGCGCCGCCATCGCGGAAGGGACCACCGACCAGGGCCGGTGGCGTCGCGGCGAGGCCGGGCGCCACGCCGGCACGCTGCGCGTTGAGCTCCATCTCCGTCGGCGGTGCCGCGGGCCGCGCCGCCACGGGGACGGCGGGACGGCCGGGGTAGTAGCCGTAAGCCGAATATTGGGGATAGGGGTAATAGGTCTGGCAGCCCACCAGCGCCAGAAGAAAGACCACAGGGAGAACCCGGTGCGACATGGCAGCTCTCCGTTTCGAGCCTGCCCCCAATGAACGATTTGGCCCTATCCGCGGTTGCGAAGTCGAGCGGATTCTTTTCGGCTAGCGCGAATTTCCGGGCCGCGCAGAAAGGGGTGGAAGCGCGCCCGAACGGGTCGGGGTGGCGCGGCTCAGCCGCCCGCCTGCCGCGCCGCCTCTTCGTCGAGCAGCGCTTTTTTCGACGGCTTGCCGATCAGCGTCTTGGGCAGCGCCGCGCGGAATTCGATGATCTTCGGCATCTCCATCGGCGACAGCCTGCCCTTGAGGAAGGCCAGCAGCTCCCTCTCGTCGAGCACGGCGCCGGCCGCGCAGGCCACATAGGCCTTCACCGTCTGCCCGCGATAGGCGTCGCTGACCCCGATCACGATGCATTCGGCGACCTTGGGATGCTTGTAGATCGCCTCCTCGATGTTGCGCGGGTAGATCTTGTAGCCGCCGGCGATGATGATGTCCTTGATGCGGTCGACGAGGAACAGATAGCCGTCGGCATCGACGTAGCCGACATCGCCGGTGCGCAGCCTGCCGCCGCTGAAAACCGCGGCGGTGGCCTCGGGCTTGCGCCAATAACCCGCCATGACCTGCGGGCCGCGCACCGTCACCTCGCCGCGCTCGCCGGACGCCGCCAGCCGCGACGGGTCGTCGAGCGAGACGATCTCGACGATGGTGTCGGGCAGCGGCAGGCCGACCGAGCCCGATTTGTTGACGCCATGGAGCGGGTTGCAGGTCACCACCGGCGAGGTCTCGCTGAGGCCGTAGCCCTCGACCAGCGTGCATTGCGTCGCCGCCTCGAACCTGCTCTTGACCTCGAGCGGCAGGGGGGCGCCGCCGGAGATGCACGATTTGATCGAGGTGAGGTCGACATGCCGCGCCGCGGCCTGGGCACAGACGGCGGTGAACAGCGTCGGCACGCCGGGCAGGGTGGTCGGCCGCTTGCGCCGGATCGCCGCGAGCAGCGATTTGATCTCGAAGCGCGGCAGCATCACGATCTCGGCGGCCGACGCGATCGACAGGTTCATCGCCACCGTCATGGCGAAGACATGGAAGAACGGCAGCACGGCGAGCGCGCGCTCGCCGCCGGGCTCCATGTCGGGAAACCAGCGCAGGCATTGCAGCGTGTTGGCGGTGAGGTTCTGATGCGTCAGCATCGCCCCCTTGGGCGTTCCCGTCGTCCCGCCGGTGTATTGCAGCACCGCCAAGTCGCGCGCCGGCTCGATCGCGACCGGTGTGTAGACCCCGTCATTGGCGACGAGCTCGGTAAAGCCGATATGGGCGCCGTCGCGCGGCACCTGCACCGTGTCGCCGCGCTTCAACAGTCGGTAGAGCGCGCCCTTGCCGAAGGGCAGGATGTCCGCCATCGCGCACAGCACGATCTTGCGCAACCCCGCCTCGCCCAGGAGCGGCGCCAGCGGCGCGTAGAGCTGTTTCAGGTCGAGCGTCACCATGATGGCGACCTCGGCGTCGTCGACGAGGTGGCGAATCTCAGGCGGCGCGTAGAGCGGGTTGAAATTGACGACGATGCCGCCCGCCTCGAGCACCGCGTAATAGGCGATGACGTAGTACGGCGTGTTGGGCAGCATGAGCCCGACGCGCACGCCGCGGCGCACGCCGAGCGCGGCGAAGCCCTTGGCGGCGCGCCGCACCAGCCGGCCGATCTCGGCATAGCTGTAGGATCTGCCGAGGAAATCCAGGCAGGGACGGTGGCCGAAACGGGCGACGCTGTCCTCGAGGAACTGGTAGAGCGGCTGCTCGGGGAAGCGGGCGCGCCAGTCGATCCCCGGCGGATAGGCCTTGAGCCAGGGCCAACTCGCCTCGACCGTTTCCATGCCACGCACCCGGATGCCCCTTGCGGCTCTGTGTTCGATGTTAGCGGCGCGGCTGCGCCAAGGCCAATGCGGCGCGCTCATCTGCTGAACGAGCACCCGCCCGTCCAGGAATTCCGCGCCGATTCTGCGCCTCGGGCGTGTCGAACGCCCAGGCGGTCCGCGACGAGCGGTAGGCGAGGAACCCTTCCACCAACGCCACCAGCCCGCAAACCGGGCGCTCGACGCTTCGACGAAGCGATGATGACGCATCCATTGCCATGTCCCTGCCCTTGTGCAACACAGTGGAGGCACTCGGCGTCATGGTAGATTCGGCGGGGATAATGCCCGGTTAAATCGCCCGGATTTTGCAGCCAATTTCGCCAAAATCCGGCGGGTCGGCGCAAGCCCTTGGCGCAGCGCGACAAGATCGCGGGCGGCGGCCACGCCCCGGACATGATTGGCCCCCGCCCGACCACGACGGGCAGGGCGAGGGGTACGTTTCGGCGGGGTGCTTTCGCGGCGATCCTACTGCTTGACCTCGGGATTCCCCTGAGCGGCGTGGCGCTTGCCCACCAGCTCGGCGTCGCGGAGTTCCTTGCCCTCGGTCCCCTCGACCGCCCTGCGCGCCTCCCGGGCCTCTTCCTCGACCTTGCCCGAGCGGGCGAAATCATGCTGGGCCTTGTTGTACTCGCGCGCCGCGGTGCGGTTGCCTTCGCCTTCGTTCTGCTGGGTTGTGTCGTTTTTCTCGGCCATCAATGCCTCCAGGGTGCCTGTTAACCTGCAAACAGGAGGCGCCTAGGCGGGTTCCGGTTTTCTTCCCTCGCGTCCCGGATGATCCAGGCGACGGTCTATCACGCCTAATGCGCGAGAATGACCGGCATGGTCGCTTCCATGATGATGTGCCGGGTGGCGCCGCCGAAGATCATCTGCCGCAGCCGGCTCTGGGTGTAGGCGCCCTTCACCATGAGGTCGGCGCCGATCGCCTTGGCCTCGTCGAGATAGAGCTCGCCGGGCGTGCGGCGGTCGCGCGCCGCGACGTGGCGGCCGAGCGCGGCGACGCCGTGGCGCGACAGGGTCGCTGCCAGATCCTCGGCCGAGGGACCCGGCGTCATGCCGCCCTCGACGCTGACCACCTGGACGCTCTTGGCGCGTTTCAAGAAAGGCATGGCGAAGGCCACCGTGCGCGCCGTCTCGGTGCTGCCGTTCCAGGCGACGAGAACCTGCTCGCCGATGGTCGAAAGCGCGGCGGGCGGCGTCATCAGCACCGGTCGGCCGCTCTCGAACAGCGCGTCCTCGAGCGTCGCCTCGGCCAGCGATGCAAGCTTGGCCGGGCGCTCCACCGCGATCAGATCGAAGACGCGGCCGAGCGTGCCGGTGACGGCGTTCTGGCGCCCGGATTCCTCGCGCCATTCGGCGCTCGGACCCTCGCCGGCTGCGCCGCCCACGGACACGCCGTGCTGGCGCATGAAGGAGGAAAACAGCGCCCGCGCCTGCTCGCGCCGGTCCTGGCCCTCGCGCTCGAGCGTGCGGTCGACCTCGGAGGAGATGGAGAAACCCATCTCGCCGCCGAACACGACGGCGTACTCGCTGGTGAGGGCGTTCAAGCCGGTGATGCGGGCGCCGAAGCGGCGCGCGACCAGCAACGCCGTCTCGAGCAGCGGCGCCGCGGTGCCGTCGCTGACGACTGCCAACAGGGTCTTCATGGCGATCCTCGCCTGCCCGTCAAGTGCATGTTCCGCAGCGATCATACCACGCCGCGAACCCAGCCCGAAGCGGTGGAAAGCAGCGGTGGTGTCTCAGTTTGAATTGTGACAGCACGGGCGGGTGAGTCAGCTCAAGCGGGAATCCTTGCCTTGGCGCGGCGCTTCCGCTCGCTCAGCTGGAACGTCGTAAACTTTGGCGACGTGACGTATAGTTGTCGCGCGCGTTAGGATCTTTGGCGATTTCAGCCGCCAACCGGTACTCCTTGGCCCGGTGCCTATACTGGTCAGCGGCCTTCTCGGGGTCGCCCGTGGCAGGACTCCCCTCCTACCTATGCCGGATGGGCCGTATGCCGGCGCTCGTCCCAGATTTCATAGAGAGCCAACGCCAGCACTAGCAAGCCGACAATCACGAAATTCACCGTCGGCACCGAGGCGACGCCCAAGACCCAGGGCGAGACGACAAGCCACGCTCCGAGAATGACGTTGATCCATTCCTCCCAGACACTAAAGGCGGACAACGCCACGAACTCGGTCGCGATGAGCAGAAACCCAACAAAAACAGCATTCTGACTTGCTGTCATCTCGCCGTATTCAAGCACCCAGGGCGACGCTAGGAGCCAGAGGCCGAGGACCGCGCCAACCCAATCTTCCCAGTGCTTGGGAGGAGAGAATGCGATCGTTGCCATGGTGCCTCCTCGAACCGGCAGGCGGTTCCAGAAAGCCGCCGAGCGGTTCCAGAATGAAGCAGCTGTATTCTTAGAATGAAGCAGCTGTATTCTTATAGGTGTGCACCCACCGCGCTCGGATCAAGATCAACGCGTCCTGCTACAATTCAAACTGAGACACTACCAAAGCAACCGCGGCGCCATCGGTACCCGGCCCGCTCGGCGCGCCATGCATTGACAGCGCCGCCGCCGGGCGGGTTAGCTGGCGGGCGTCCCCTCCTCGGAGCCCTTCGATGACCGACCCGATCGGCCTTGCCCGCGGCCTCACCAATTACGGCGACCGCGACTTCGCCCTCTACCTGCGCCGCTCCTTCGCCAAGTCGATGGGCTATTCGGCCGCGATGCTGGCGAAGCCGGTCATCGGCATCGCCAACACTGCGAGCGGCTTCAACAACTGCCACCGCCTGGTGCCTGAGCTGGTCGACGCGGTGAAACGCGGCGTGCTGGCGGCGGGCGCGCTGCCGATCGATTTCCCGACCATCTCGCTGGGCGAGGTCTATCTCAACCCGACCAGCCTGATGTTCCGCAATCTCATGGCTCTGGACACCGAGGAGATGATCCGCGCCCAGCCGATGGACGCGGTCGTGCTGGTCGGCGGCTGCGACAAGACGGTGCCGGCGCAGCTGATGGGCGCGGCCTCCGCCAATGTCCCGGCGATCCAGCTCGTCACCGGGCCGATGATGACGGGCCCGCATCGCGGCGAGCGGCTCGGCGCCTGCACCGATTGCCGCCGCTTCTGGGCGCGTTTCCGCGCCGGCGAGATCAGCCGGCAGGAGATCGACGAAGTCGAGGGCCGGCTCGCCACCACCGCCGGCACCTGCGCCGTCATGGGCACGGCCAGCACGATGGCGTCGCTCGCCGAGGCGCTCGGCATGATGCTGCCGGGCACGGCGGCGATCCCTGCCGTCCATGCCGACCGGCTGCGCGCCGCCGAGGCGAGCGGCGCCGCGGCGGTCAAGCTGGCGCAGGCGAAGCTCACGCCCGACCGCATCATCACGCAGAAATCGGTCGGGAACGCGCTGCGCGTGCTGCTGGCGATCGGCGGCTCGACCAACGCCCTCCTGCACCTGACGGCGATCGCCGGCCGCGTCGGCGTCGACATCCCCCTGAAGCAGCTCAATGCGCTCAGCGACGCGACGCCGGTGCTGGTCGATCTGAAGCCGACCGGGCCGCATTACATGGAGGATCTGTTCGCCGCCGGCGGCATAGGCGCGGTGCTGCGCGAGCTGAAGCCCATGCTCCATCTCGACTGCGTCACCATCACCGGCGAGACGCTCGCCCAGCGCCTCGCCGAGAGCGACGGCGACTATGTCGACCGCAAGGTGGTGCGGCCGCTCGACGCGCCGCTGCAGCCGCAAGGCGGGCTCGTCGCGCTGTTCGGCTCGCTGGCGCCGCGCGGCGCCATCCTCAAGCGCTCCGCCGCCGACGCCAAGCTGTTCGAGCGCGAGGGCCGCGCCGTCGTGTTCTCGTCCCTCGAGGATCTGGCAAAGCGCATCGACGATCCCGCGCTCGACGTGACACCAGAGGATTTCCTGGTGCTGCAGAATGCCGGCCCGACCAGCGCCTCGGCCATGCCGGAAGCGGGCTACCTGCCGATCCCCGGCAAGCTCGCCCGCGCCGGCATCAAGGACATGGTGCGCATCTCCGACGCGCGCATGAGCGGGACCGCTTACGGCACGGTGGTGCTGCATGTGACGCCGGACGCGGCGAGCGGTGGTCCGCTGGCGAAAGCGCGCAGCGGCGACCGCATCCGCATGAGCGTGAAGGAGCGCCGGCTCGACCTGCTGGTCGACCCAGCGGAGCTGGCGCGGCGGGAGGCGCCCGTCGCCGCCGCGCCGCCGCGCGGCTATGCCCGGCTCTATCGCGAGCAGATCCTGCAAGCCGATCACGGCTGCGATTTCGATTTCCTGCGCCAGGCGCCCCTGAAGGGATGAAACACGCGCGCACAGGCAGCCCCCTCACCTCCCGTCGCTACGCGACGGGCCCCTCCCTCTCCCACGAGGGGAGAGGGGAAGGGGCGCCGTTCTTCTCCCTCTCCCCTTGCGGGAGAGGGTTGGGGTGAGGGGGCTCCGGCTACGAGCTTTGACATGGGAGGAAACGCATGAAGACCCACAACCCCGGCACCGTTTTCGCGCCGACCGGGCCGTTCAGCCACGGCGTCGAGACGCAAGCCAATGCGCGCTGGCTGCATATCTCCGGGCAGATCGGCGTGGCACCCGACGGCAAGGTGCCGGCCGAGTTCGAGGCGCAGGCCGAGCAGTGCTGGCGCAACGTCAAGGCGGTGCTCGCCGCCGCCGGCATGGGCGTCGAGAACCTGGTCAAGTGCACGCATTTCCTCACCCGCGCCGAGGATGTGGCGACCTATGGCAAGGTGCGCGCGCGCCAGCTCGGCGAGGCGCGCCCCGCCTCGACCCTGCTCGTTGTCAGCGCGCTGGCGCGGCCCGGGCTGCTGGTCGAGGTCGAGGCCGTCGCGGCCAAGGCGTGAGCGGCGCGGTGCCCGCCTACGATCTGGTCCTACGCGGCGGAAGCGTGCTCGACGGCACCGGCGCGCCTGCCACCAGCGCCGATGTCGCGCTCGCCGGCGACCGCATCGCCGCCATCGGCCGCGTGCCGCGCGGCAGCGGGCGGCAGGAGATCAATGTCGCCGGGCTCGCCGTCGCGCCCGGCTTCATCGATGTGCACACCCATGACGACCGCGCGCTGCTGGAGACGCCTGCCATGGACGCCAAGGTCAGCCAGGGCGTGACCACGGTGATATCAGGCAATTGCGGCATCAGCCTGGCGCCGCTGCTGCCGCGCGGCGCATTGCCGCCGCCGCTTGACCTCATCGGCGACGAGGGGAGCTACCGCTTCCCCCGCTTCGCCGCCTATCTCGACGCGCTCGACGCGGCGCCGCCGGCGACCAACGCTGCCTGCCTCGTCGGGCATTCGACCTTGCGCGTCGGCGCGATGGA
>WNEZ01000177.1_pt1 | contig 49359 bp, 48 predicted proteins | sample 5400521 | NCBI WGS metagenome assembly WNEZ01 (sample SAMN13153339, study PRJNA577476) | soil metagenome | isolation source: 120 cm saprolite under Douglas fir tree site 2 hole 1 replicate 1 | place: USA:California | collected 2015-04-18
CCCCCAACACCCCCGGCTACGATCGCCACGCGTGGGGCTTCGCTGATGTATTGGCCCAGCATCTGCGCGATGGTTTCGCGTTGCCGTTCGAGCCCCTCGGCATGCACCGCGTGCCCCGGTCGCAGGGTGACGATCCGCCCCTCGACGGCGACGACCTGGGCCTCCGCGAGGAGACTGCCGAGCACCGGAGTCTTCGCGCGGGCATCGGTGACGACTCGGGACCAGACGGAGCGGACGTTTTCGACGGTCGGTTCGAGCTTCTGACCTGATACAGGCGGCGAAGGGGCGGCGCGTTGAGGCGGCGGCGAAGGGGCGGCGTGTGAGGCCGACGGCTTGGCTGTTTGCCCGCCCTTCAGCGCGTCGAGGACTTCCGATAGCTCCACCGTCCGATCGAGCATCGCCCATCGCAACAACAGCACCTCGACCAGCAGGCGTTGATTGGCACTGCGACTCAGCCGTTCCTCCGAGTCACTCAGAATCGTCAGCAGCCGCACGATGTCCGCAGGTGGGAGCTGGGGTGCGTACTCGCGCACCACCGCCATCAGTCCCTCGGTCAGTCCTTCGGGCTGGCCGCCGACGCCGGCAAGAAGCAGGGCGCGCAGCGTTTCGCCGGCGCCGTTCACGAACTCGCCGAGGTCCGCGCCGGCCTCGAGTAGGCGGTCAACAAGGGGGAAGATGGCGGCGGGGTCGCGCTCGACGATGGCGCGGAGCATCTCGCCGTACAGCTCGTCGGGAATCAGCCCCAGGACCTCCCGCACGCGCGCCGCGGTGACCGGGCCTTCCCCGAACGAGAGGACCTGATCGAGCAGCGAGAGCGCGTCGCGCATGCCGCCGTTGGCGCTCCGCGCAATGAGGTGGAGCGCGTCGTCCTCGACCTTGAGCTGCTCGGCGGCCGCCACCTGCTTGAGCCGCGCGACGATGGCGTGCGGCCCGATGCGGCGGAAATCGAAGCGCTGCAGTCGCGACAGAATCGGCGCGGCGGTATTCGCGATCTTCTGCGGCTCGGTCGTCGCGAACACGAACACGACCCGGGGTGGCGGCTCCTCGAGAATCTTCAGAAGTGCGTTCCACGCCTCGCGCGTGAGCATGTGGGCTTCATCGACGATGTAGACTTTGGAGCCCGACTCCGTGCTCGCGGCATACATCGCGCGCTCGCGCAGATCGCGCGCGTCGTCCACGCCGCGATTGGATGCGGCGTCGAGCTCCACGACATCGAGGCTGGCCGAGCCAGTCCAGATGCGGCGGCAGGCATCGCACTCCCCGCACGGTTCGCCGGCATCGCCTGGCTTGCGCCGCTCGCAATTCAGCGCCATCGCGAGGATCCGGGCGGCGGTCGTCTTCCCGACGCCGCGCGGCCCGGCGAAGAGGTAGCCGTGCGCCACACGGCCCTGCGCGACGGCGCCCCGCAGGGCGGCCGCGACGTGGTCCTGCGCAATCAGGTCGGAGAACTGCTTGGGGCGGTACTTGCGAGCGAGGGCGATCATTGAGGACGGAATCTAACCTAGGTAGCTTTCGCGTGCCCCAGGTCCGCAGGCTTTCCGCTCGTGAACCGCGTCAGGCCCCCGCAGGGAGCAGCGCTAAACGATGTCGGGATTCGTTGCGGGGTGCCTGGGGCATTCCACATCCAATAACAATGCTCAGCGCTCATTGATCACTGATCATCGATCATTCGCCAAGGCGCACCATCCCTTACCGACAATCGATGTTTCCAGGTGCGGCGCGGGGTGGGACCGTTACCGTGAGATATTGGCGCATCCCATTGGCGATGACGGCGAGGCTCGTTGTGCCCGGCTGATCGGGCTTCAGCGTCACCGTGCCGGCGGCACTGTCCTGCGCCACCGCGAGCACCCGGAAAATCCGCGCGTCAGCCACGGCGGCGCGAAGCCCCAGCAGGGGCGTGGGATTCGCAAAGGCGTCCTGCGCGGAGACTCGTAACGCGATCACGCTGTCGGGGCGAATAGCGAAATGTCCGGACACGCTGGACGCCCCACACATCACCACGAGCTGCGCCGCCGGCCCTGCCGCGACATTGAACGCGACCTGCTTCTCGACGACCCCGATCGAACCGATGACCGTCGCCGATCCGACGCGCTGCCCCAACATGACTCCAACGCGCGCTTGCCCGGCGGCATCGGTGGCCACCGCGGCGGACTGGATGCTCGCGTTGATCGCGGTGAACGTCACCGCCTGGCCGGGGAGCGGCGCTCCGGCGGAATCGCGCGCCTCGAACACCAGCGCGCGCGGAAGTTGTGTGCCGACGCTGCCTCGCTGCCCACCGCCGGCGACGAAGCCGCTGCGCTCTGCGGAAACCGTGACCATGATGCGTTGCACTTGGAAGACGGCGGGCGGCTGTGGTGCCGGTGGCGGCGGAGGTGCTGGCGCTGACGGCGGGCGCGTGGCCGCGCGCGTCGCCGTGCCGGAAGCCGTTGGACGTGGTGCCTTGCGACGCGCACACTCATCTACCGCTGCGAGGAGCGACGCATCGGCGCCGAGCATGCGAAGGTCGTTGCGATCGCGTTCGGTGGGCTGGAAGGTCAGGCAGTTGCGCCGTACCAGGTGCGACAGGTCCACCGGAGACATCCCCGCTCCGGAAAGCAGCCGAACGAGATCGGTCTTGCGCAATGACGCCGGGCCCCCGCCCTGCAGCGCGAGGAGCAGGGCGAGGAATCCGCTCAAGGCCGGGGACATCCCGATTGCTCGAAGCGGCTTTCGACGGAGTCCACGGCCGCGTAGACCGCTTGATCTTGGGACGCCCGGCGCTGATCGAACGAGGCCATGCGCACGCGCCGCTCCAGGTTGTACGTAGGCCACAAGTTCTCGACCGCCACGAGCCCGGTGGCCAGGCCGCCACAATCCATGCGACCGTCCGCAAACAGCGCCGCACGATCCTGGAAGTTGCGCACGGCGCCCCTGAGCGAGTCACTCAACCGATCGAAACGCGCCAACGGAGACGGCGGCGCCACCGGCTGCGGCACCGGGACTGGTGCAGCGGGGACGGCGGCCGCCGGAGGCGCAGCGGGCGGGGGCGACCCTGCCGTGGGCCGGCGCCGTGGGCCGGCGGCCGGCGGTGGGGGGGGCGCCGGACTCCGTTTCGTGATGCGTGACACGAACTGCTTCCCACGATCCAGCAAACCCGGGAGCAAGGTTGGATTGCGGATCGCGAGGTACCAATAGCCCCCCGCTCCCACGCCCGCCAGTAACAGGAGAATTGCCAACCGCCGCAGCCACGGCCCCAGCCACGGCCCGCGCCGTTTGCGGCGCCGCGGTTTGGGGGGGGGAGCGGGCGCAGCTTTTTTCCCTTCCTCCTCGTCCAGCAGCCGGAACGGGGGCGTCGGCGTGCGGCGCGGAGCGGGCGGCGGCAGCGGTGGCTCCGGCATGCGAGCCCCAACCTCCGCCGGCGAGATCTGCCACGGAATGTCGTCCGAGGACGAGGACCGCGCCGGCGGTTCCGGACGCGGCGGTGGTGGTGGAGGAGGCTTGGGAGGGGGCGCAGGTGCTGGTGGCTCCGGAACGAACACCGGCGCCGCCGGCCTGGTGTGTGCCCCGCTTTTGCGTGCTGGCGGCGGCGGAGTCGGCACCGGCGGGGGCGCCGGCTCGTCGTCCGCGCTCGTCTTGACGACGGGAATGTCATCCGCGCTCGAGCGCATGATGCGGAAGCCGCGGTCACCAGCCGCCGGCCGGGGGGGGGCCTTGGCGTCGACTTCTTCTTCTTCCGGCTCTTCAGCCTCCGGACGTGGAGGCGCCTTTGGTGGCTCGGGCGGCTTCGGTTTGGGGCCCGTCAGCGTCGGGCCATACGGCTTGTAGTTCCTCCAGACAATGAATGAACGTTTCTTCCCATCGGCTTTGATCGAATCAGGTTGCAGCAGTTCGTAGAACGGCAGCGGTGTCTTGTGCCAATCAGTGTTGCCTTGCGTCGCGCGAAAGAATCGTCCGGTGACGCCACCCGCTTCCGCGGCGACTAGAATCGCAACGTGCCATGGCTCCGTGAAGAACTTCTCGTGGGTCTCGACGTCGTGCGTGGTGAGGAATCCGCCCTGGCCCGGATGGCTGTGGTACCAGCCCAGGAGCGTTCCGGCCGCCTTCTTGAGCTGTTCCTGCATCCGGTCCCACAGCCGCGACACCACGACTTCAGTCTTGTCGCCGTAGATCGCCTGGCTGAGCTTCAGCGTCTTGTCGATGACCGTGTAGAGCGCGCCGTTTTCCGGATCGCGATAGACGTCGCCGATCAGGAACCCGAAAATCGCCTGCGTCGGCGAGCTCTTCAGATGGTCTTGCAGCGCGATGACCGCTTCCTGCTGAAAGAAGATCGGATAGGGCGAGCGGCTGGTCGAACGCCCCCCGGGACTCGTGGTGCCCGGCGCAGCCGGCGGGTTCCACAAGATCGACCGATCCATCGGCATCGGCTGCGAGCGGGGTTCGGGTCGGTCGCTCATCGGAGAGTATCGAGGATGATCCGGGCGGCGCGCTCGACGTCGGCACGCGTCACATCGAGATGCGTGACCGCGCGCAGGCGCCGTGGCCCCCACGGCGCGAGGCGAACTCCCGCCTGGCCCAGCCGCGGCGACACCGATTCTGGGGTATCGCGCTCACGCAGCAAGTCGACCATGACGATGTTCGTCTCGGGGTCGGACGGTCGGACGGTCGGACTGTCGGTCAGCATTGCCGCGAAGCGTTTGGCGTTGGCGTGATCTTCGCCGATACGGCTCAGATTGTGATCCAGCGCGTACAATCCCGCGGCCGCAAGAATGCCCGATTGGCGCATTCCGCCGCCGAGGCGCTTGCGAATCTCCCACGCCCGCGCCCGCAACGACTTCTTGAATCCGAGACACGATCCGACGGGACAGCCGAGCCCCTTCGAGATGCTCACCATCACGGTGTCGGCCCCTTGCGCCAGGCGCGCGGGCGGCACGCCGGCGGCGACCGCCGCGTTCCACAGGCGCGCGCCGTCCAGGTGGACCGCCATTCGCGACTCGCGCGCGAGGCGAACCAGGGCATCGACCGCCGCAGCGTTCAGCACGCGGCCGCCCGCCGTATTGTGCGTGTTCTCGATCGCTAGTGCGGTGGCGCGCGGCACGTGCGGTGATGGCGCGCGGATCATGCCGCGCACGACCTCCGGCGTCAGGAGGCCATCGGGGGTCGTGATCGGACGGATCTGGACGCCCGACAGCGCGGCGACGCCAGCGACCTCGGAGTGCACGAGATGCGCGTTCGCCTCGAGCAGGAGCTCGGTGCCCGGCTCCGTCACCAACGCGATGCCGGTCTGATTTGCCTGGGTGCCCGACGGGAAGAAGAGCGCGTCCTCGGTGCCGAGCAATTCGGCGACGCGCTCCTCGAGCCGGCGCGTGGTCGGATCGCCGTCGAGGACGTCGTCGCCGACCTCCGCGTCCGCCATGGCGCGCCGCATCGCGGGCGACGGCCGGGTGACAGTATCGGAGCGGAGATCGATCGGTGGAGATGTCATCCGAGCTGCACGCGTTGCTGGCGCCGCATGCGCATCAGATCGTATGTCTCGGCCACCTCGCCGCCCAGCAAGAACATGTACGCCGTGTAGTAGATCCACAGCACGAACAGCAGGAAGCCGATCAGGTTCGCGTCCGATGCCACGCGGTCGAACGTCACGAAGCGCGCCACATACAGCGCGTAGAGCCGCTTGGCGATTTCGAACGCCACCGCGCAGAACAGCGACGCGACCACGCCTGTCCGCCAGTAGATCCGCCGGCTCGGTAGGTACTTGAAGATCACGTAGAACAGCGCGCTGCTGAACAAGAGCGAGGCCAGCTGCGAGAAGATGCCGCGGGTCGTGGACGCGAAGGCGATCCCGACGAACAGCGCTCCCGCCACGAAGACCATCGCGATATCGACCAGCTTGGCTCTGGGCCAGGATCGGTTCTCCTCGGTGTCGAACACCTCGTTCAATGCCGCACGCAGTCCTCCGAACATACGAGTCGAGAACCACAGGAACAGGGGCGCGGCGAGGAGCGTGAGGTGCCCGCGCCGCGCGACCAGGTCGCCGAGCGCGCGCTCGATGAAGCCGAACTGACCGGTCTCCCCACCGCTGGACTCGGGGAGGAAGCGCTCGAGCAGCTCGTGGACGTTGAGCTGGTGAATGGCGAGCTGATATTGGGCGAGGTAGCCGACGACGGCGAGGACGAGCCCCACGAAGGGGATGGCCGTGAGCAGAACGTCGAACGCCACGGCGCTGGCGAGAAACGGGATGTTGTCTTCGTAGGCGGCCTCGAGAGTGCGCCGGACGACGCCGGTGACCGTGCGGTGCCAGCCGCCTTCAGGATTCACGCGAGCGGCTCGTCCTCCTCATCGGACGCGGGGGCGGGGGACACCGGCGGCCTGGTAGCGCGCGCGCGACGGCGGCGGGCGGCCTCGAGCCGGCGGCGCAGCTGCTCGCGTGTCGCGATCTCCGGCTCCTCCTCGTCTTCATCTTCGGACTCTTCAGACGCGGCGTCCTCTTCCGCTTCCTGCAGCAGACCGCGGACCTCGTCCACCTTTTCTTCGGCGAGCTCCTTCAAGTTGCGCAGGCCCTTGGTCACCTTGCGGCGCGTGCTTTCCCCGCCCTCGGTCGGCGCGAACACGAACCCCGCGACTGCGCCGAGCACGATGCCGAACAGAAAGGCGCCAAACCCACCTCCACGCTCGCTCATTCGCCGGCCTCCGCGTCATCCGGTGCCGACACGAGCGCGGCGCGCGGCGCGGCGTGTGACACGAGTTTCGGTTGGACGTACCGATCGGTCGCCGCGCGCGTGCCCTTCACCCGCAACTGCTCGAACAGGAATGCGAACGTCTTCTCAAGGTCGGCCCCGATGGCGGCGCGAACCTCGGCGGGAAGATCCCAGAACCGCCGCTTAAAGGGTCCGATCGCTTTCTTGCGGCTCTTGTAGATGAACTGCTCCTCGGTGTCGCCCTTCTTCCACTCCTCCTTCGCTTCGCGCTTGACCCATTCGTTCACTTCGCGGCGCAGGCCGTTCGGTAGCGCGGGATGATCCATGACGATGGTCTGGAAATTCGTCGCGAGGTGGATCTCGACGGCCTCACACGCGGGGAACTGCGAGAACGCTTCCGGCGGCAGCGTGGAGGCACCGTGCTGCACGGCGCCGCCCAGCCCGTACTTCGTCCGCGCGTCGTGCGACAGCGCCTGCAGCGCTTGCAGGTCGAGCTGCACCTTCGCGATCGAGCCGTCGGGCAACACGACGCCGCCATGGCTCGTGCCGGTTTGCACGGAGATCTTCGAAATACCGGCCGAGGTCCCCAGCTTCTTCAGCGTCCGGTTGTAGCCGTCCATGAACGCCTTCAGCTCGTGCACGTCGCTGTTCTTGCCGCCGACTTCCCCGATCTCCGCACCGACGGAAACGGTGACGTCGTCCGGCTCGCGGTCACGGATGAACTTCGTGAGCTCGGCGGCGCGCTCGTAGTTCGTCCGCTGTTGCTCGTCGAGATTTGGCTTGGAGAGATCGACGAGCGTGGACGTATCGATGTCGACGTTGTAGAAGCCGGCGTGCAGCTCTTCCTCGATCAATGCGCGCAGCGCTTTGAGCTCGGCCTCGGGATCGGCCGCGTACTTCTTCGCGTTGACCTGGACGTGGTCGCCTTGGATGAACAGCGGCCCCGTGAATCCCTCGCGCAACGCCGCGGCCGTCATCACCGCGACGTACTCGGCGGGCCGCTGGTCGGTGTAGGCGATTTCGCTCCGGGCGATCTCGCAGATGATCGCCCCGGCGTCGAGTCGCTGCGCCGCACGGAAGATCGCGCGCCCGGAGTCGTAGGAGAGAATCCGGAGGTTCATCGCGGGCGTGGTGAACGCCGGCACGTCGCCCCGGCCCCGCGCCATGTACAGCTCGTGAATCGAGGCGGGCCTGACCCCGGCGCGCTGCCCGATCTCCCAGATCAACCAGCGCGCCTGGGCCCTCTCGTCTTCGTTCCCGAACACGGCCTGACGCACCAATTCGTCCATCCTGGTGCTCTGCCGGACGACGGGATTGTCGAATTCCTTGAGCATGCGTCTCCTCGCGGCGGAATTTATGCCCCGGGTAGGTCGATAACCAGCCCGTCATACGCTGGCTCGATGCCGGGGGGCAGCTTCGCGGCAAGAGCCGCGTGCGTGTTCTCGTGCGTGAGATGCGTGAAGAACGTGCGCCGGGCACCGACGCGCTGTGCCGCGGCGACCGCTTCCGGCACGGACAGGTGGAGCGGATGTGGACGCGACAGCAGCGCGCTGAGGACCAGCACGTCGAGTCCCGCCAGGGCGGTGACGACGTCGTCGGGAATCGTCTTCACGTCCGTCAGATACGCCACCGCGCCCACGCGATAGCCGAAGACCGCGTGATCTCCGTGCGGCAAGCACAGCGGCAGGACCGGCACCCCGGCAATGGACACGGTCTTTCCCGACTCGACCACATGCGCCTTGAGCTCGGGTTTGCTCGTTCCCACCGGCACCACGATCGAGGGGTCGAAAATGTAGGGAAACTTCGCGACCAGCTCCGCCATCGTGTCGCGCGAGCCATACGCCGGCAGCATCGCGCCTTGGCGGACGGAGAGTGCGCGCAGGTCGTCGATGCCGTGCACGTGGTCGGCGTGCGCGTGCGTGAACAACACCGCGTCGATGTGATCGACGCCGGCCGCGACGAGCTGGAGCCGCAGCTCGGGTGGCGTGTCGATCAGGAGCCGTTTGCCCGCGGTCTCGATCAGTGCGGCGGTCCGGGTACGCCGGTCGCGGGGATCAACGGATGTACAGACAGCACAGCGACAGCCGATCTGCGGCACGCCAAACGACGTGCCGGTGCCGAGCAAGATCAGCCGCACGTCACACTACCTCGACCTTGATGAGGTTGGTGCTACCGGAGACGTCCCATGGGACGCCCGCCGTCATCACGATGCAATCACCGGGCTTCGCGTATTGCCGTTTGAGAATGAGATCGCGCACGACGGTCAGCATGGCATCGTAGCCGGGCACGTGATCCACGACGATCGGCGTCACACCCCACACCAGGGCGAGCTGCCGGTAGGTCGGCGCCTCGGTCGTGACGGCGAGAATCGGGACCGGTGGCCGCAGCGCGGCGACCTTGCGCGCCGTGAATCCGCCCTTGGTGAGCGTGACGATGAGCGGTGTTTTGAGCATGCGCGCCACCGCGTACGTCCCCCACGCGATCGCATCTTCCGTGTGTACGCTTCCGGTCTCCCTGCGCCGCTCTTCACGCCGCGCCGGGTGGCGTTCCATTTCACGGATGATCCGGTCCATGGCACGCACCGATTCCACCGGGTACTGGCCCACGGCGGTCTCCGCCGACAGCATCACCGCGTCCGTGCCGTCGAGAATCGCGTTGGCGACGTCGGAGGCTTCGGCGCGCGTGGGGCGCGGGTTGTGCACCATCGACTCGAGCATCTGCGTCGCGGTGATCACCGGTTTGCCCTGGTGATTCGCCTCGCTGATGAGCCGCTTCTGCACCAGCGGCACCTGCTCGAACGGCAGCTCGACACCGAGGTCACCGCGCGCGACCATGACGGCATCGGATACCGCCACGATCTTTTCGAGATTGTCGAGTGCGGTGGCCTTCTCGATTTTCGCTACGAGTTTGGTGGCGGCGCCGCGAACCAGTCCCCGCAGCTCCTCGATGTCCTCCGGACGACGCACGAACGACAGCGCGAGATAGTCCACACCGATCTTGAGGGCGTCCTGGACGTCCTCGCGGTCCTTCTCGGTGAGCGCGGGCGCGGAGACCTGCACGCCCGGGAGGTTCATCCCCTTATAGGCCGTCAGAATGCCGCCATCGATCACGCGGGAGTGCACGCGCGGGGGCTTGACGGCGGTGACTTCCACGGAGAGGAGCCCGTCGTTCAGCAGGATTCGCGAGCCGACCCGGGCGTCGTTGGCGAGGCCGTCGTACGTGGTCGGAAGCTCGTCGCCCCGGGCGGTCTCTTCGGGAGCGAACACGACCTCCTGCCCCGGCTTCAGCTCGCGCGGCGCGGGCAGGTGTCCGACCCGAATGCGCGGCCCCTGGAGGTCCAGCAGCACGGCGACCGGCGAGTCGATGCGCGCCGCGACCCGGCGGGCGGCGTCGATCCACTCGGCGCGGAGCTCTGGCGTCCCATGCGAGGCATTGACGCGCAGCACGTTCGCACCGGCCTGGAGGAGGGCAGCGATCGTGGGCTCGTTGCCGGTAGCGGGGCCCAGGGTCGCCACGATCTTGGTGCGGCGGATCTGCGGGACGCCGTTCGTTCGGTTATCCACAAATGCACGCGGCGTTGGAGATGTGGAAAACTAGGCAGACTGAAACAGACCGTAGAAGCGGTAAAACAAGTGACAGTGCGCTCACCAACATCGAAGTGAATACGTTGAATTGACTACGTCTAGTGAAAAACGTTGAAGTACTACGTGAAGCGACACCGTGCCCCCGAAAGGGGACGGTGCGCTGCATAAAGATTCGCACATCTGTATACGCGCTCAGCGTACCACCTCGAGCGACTTCTGTTCCAGCCGCGACTTCAGCTCGTGCAGCACGTGGATGGTCCGCGCCATGGCCGAGGCCGGCATTCCCTCGATCGTGCGGGCGGCGAGGCGCCGCTCGAGCTGTCCGACGCGCAGTAGCACCTCCAGCCCGTGCCGGGTAATGGTCACGCGCACCCCGCGATCGTCGTCTGGATCGGTCGTGGTCTCGACAAAGCCCTTCGCCTCGAGCCGCTGGATGAAGGTGGTCGCCGCGGCGCGCGACACACCCAACTCGCTGGCGACGTCGCTCGGCCGGGCGCCATCAGGGCCGCCCAGGTCGACGGCCTGCATCACGGCGTGCGCCCGCTGCGACAACCCAAACGCCTTGTAGGCGCGATTCCCCGCCCGCTCGATGGCCTGCTGCGCCGCGATCACGGCGTCAGTGAGCTGCAGGGCCAGTTCGGAGCGATCGGACATCGTGGTCGGGCTACCGCTCGGTAGTTGTTAACATGTTGATAGTTAACATACTAAATATTTCCATGTCCGCAAGCACTGGGATTTTTAGGGAAGTCTCAGCAGGTTTCCGACCAGTCCACCTTCGCGTCCGTCTTGCACCGGAGGCATTTCAGCGAGTCGGGTTTGCCGCTGAAATCCTGACGCTCCTGGCATTTGGGACAGACGGCGTACGTGGTGGTGACCTCCTCCCCTTCCCTGCCGCCCAGGGTAGGGCGGAGCAGGCCGGTCCGGACGACGATGCTCCAGTGGTCGGGCGGCGTCTCGCGTACGGCGACATCGATGCGGCTGACGCGCACCGGTTTCTTGCGCACTTCGATGACCACTTTGCCGTCGTCGGTTTCATCGACGATGGGGTACCACGCCCCGCGCCGCAGAACGTCGGCGACGTTGTCCAGGCATCGCGCCCAGCCGCGTGGAGAGAGAGCCATGAGCGGGGCCAATGTAGCACATCCTGCTAGATTTCGTTATGCGCACGATCGGAACGGTCACTCGACTGCAGATCCAACGCGACTCGCTCAAGACGGGCGAGAAGCCCACACGGACATACGACCCCACGCCCCTGCTCGCCGTACCCGCGTTGCACGTCTCACCCGACGGCGCACTCGGCGCGAGCCCCGGCGGCATGTGGGTCGTCGACGTCCACCATCGGTCGCACCCCGTTACTAAAAACGAGGACGGGCTGCACGGCGTCTCGCTCGGCTTCACGTCGCATTACGACGCGATGCGCGAGCACTTCGGGGACCGCGTGGTGATGGGATGCGCGGGCGAGAACATCATCGCGACCAGCGATCGGCAATTCAGTTATGACGACCTCGCGGTCGGCGTGGCGATTCTGTCCCCCGAAGGGAAAGAACGGGTGCGGCTGAAAGTGCTCCAGGTCGCCCATCCATGCAGACCATTTACAGGATGGGCACTCGGAAAACAGGTCGAGCCTGAAGAACTGAAAAAGCACCTGCAGTTCTTGGATGGGGGAATGAGGGGGTTTTATTGCGTGGGGGAAGGGACAGGGATGGTGGCCTTGGGAGATTCGATCGCAGTGCTTTAGGACAAACGCCCCGAGACACCGAGCGGGTTCTAGGAAAAACCAGGGGCCAGGAAATCTTTCCTGGCCCCTTTCTCCTACACATACACACCGCTCGGCGTCTCGGCCTCTAGGCGTCTAGGACAGTTCGTCCCATGCCATCGCGGCCGACTTATGACAGCGGTCACATGTCATTTCATTGGTCCTGGCTTCAATTCCCTGCCGATGTCGACAGGCTGGACAGACCGCGTATGTCAGCGGGAAGATTCGCCCGAGCCGTTCGATCACGCGCGGCTCACAGCGGACGATCGTCCACCGCTCCGGCGGATGATAACGGATCTCGAGGAAGCGACGGTCGACCGGCACGTTGTGCCGATTGACGTCGAGCACCACGATGTTGCTCGAGGAGATGCGAACGACGGGGTACCACGCGCCACGCCGCAGTGTGTGCGCGCCCGCAGGACCGACGCGAGCCCAACCCTTCACCTGCAACCGCGTTGGCGTGACCATTCGGTTGGCGCTTTCCATGGCCTCTAGACTACCCTCATCGTCAAGGGACCGTCGTGACTGGAGTCACAGGGGCCGCGGTCGCGTCAGGGCTCACCCACACTCGGAAAACCCGCAGACGTGACATTTAGCACATCCCTCGATAAAGGCCAACTGGGAGCCGCAATCGGGGCACGCGCCGATGAAATCCTGCTCGGGCCCACGCGCCGCCCGCAGGGCAGCATCGCCCGCGGCCCCCCGCACGACCTCCGCCGGCGCCGGGGCGGTCGTGCCCGAGCTCTCCAGCAGATCCTGCTGGACGCCCTGCTTCTCCTGCATCCACTTCTCGATGGCGATGCCGATCGCATCGGGGACGGACATCACCTTGTTCGGACCGAGGCCCACGGCGCGGTCGGAAGAGATGCCGCGCAGCTGGCGGTAGATCTCGAGCAACGGCACCCCTGACCGCAGCGCCAGCGAGATGAGCCGCCCAATCGCCTCGACATCCGCCATGAGTGCACCGCCCGCCTTGCCGAGCGACATGAAGACTTCGAACGGCTGTCCCTTATCGTCTTCGGTGATCGTCACGTACATCGTGCCGAGCGGCGACTCGATGCGGCGCGTCGAGCCCTTGAGCAGGTCCGGGCGGGAGCGCTTGGCGCGACGCTGCAGGTTCTCCGCCTCGACGTCGTGCAGCCGCTCCTTCGTCAGATGCAGCTCGGTGTCCAGCTCCGCGATGCGGCCGAGCGCTTCGACCAGGGCGTCCTTCCCTGCCCCTTCCTGCACTTTCTTCGCGGTCGAGCCGGTCGACAGCACCTGGTTCTCGCGCGCGCCGTCGCGATACACCGTCACGCCCTTGCAGCCGAGCTGGTAGGCGTAGCGATAGATCTGCTCGACGTCCTCCTCGGTGGCCTCGTTCGGGAAATTGCTCGTCTTGGAGATCGCCGAGTCGGTGAACTCCTGGAACGCGGCCTGCATCTGGATGTGCCACTTGGGCGTTACGTCGTGCGCCGTCACGAAGACGCGCTGCCACTTCTCCGGCACCGCGGCGAAGTGGATGTGACCCGCCTCGGCGATCTGGTTCATCAGGTCTTCGGAATACCAACCCTCGTGCTTGGCGATCGCCACGAAGTCTTCGTTGACGTCGGGCATCAGCACGCCAGCCTGATTGCGCATGAACGCGACGGCGAACAGCGGCTCGATACCCGAGGAGCAGCCGGCGATGATCGAGATCGTGCCGGTCGGCGCGACGGTCGTGAGATTGCAGTTGCGGAGCTTCCGCATCGGACGGATGCGCTCACCGCGCGCGTTCCGCGCGCAGGTCGCGTCCGGTCCCCAGATCGACCGCTCCCATTCGGCGAACGTGCCACGCTGCTCGGCCAGCTTCTCGGACGCGACTTTCGACTGTTCGTCGATGAACTCCATCATCCGGCGGCCGAGCGCAACCCCTTCAGCGGAGTTGTACGGGATGCCGAGCCGTACGAGCAGATCGGCCCAGCCCATGATCCCGAGGCCGATGCGGCGGATGCGCTTGGCCAAATCGTCGATCTCGGCAAGCGGGTACTTGTTCGCGTCGATGACATTGTCGAGGAAGTGGGTGCAGAGATGCACGGCCGTGCGCAGCCCGTCCCAATCCACCTCCCCATTCTTGATGAACAGGCCGACGTTGATCGAGCCGAGGTTGCACACGTCGTAGGGGAGCAACGGCTGCTCGCCGCAGGGGTTCGTCGCCTCGTAGCTGCCGAGGTGCGGCACCGGGTTATAGTGGTTCGCGCGATCGATGAAGAACACGCCGGGCTCGCCTGTCTTCCAGGCGCCGTGCACGATCTGCTTGAAGACGTCGCGGGCGTCGAGCTGACCGACCACCTTGCCGGTGCGCGGGTGGATCACGTCGTAGGACTTCCCCGCCTCGAGCGCGACCATGAAGGCGTCCGTGACCGCGACTGAGATGTTGAAGTTCGTGACCTGAGTCAGGTCGTCCTTGCAGTGGATGAAGTCCAGAATGTCGGGATGATCCACCCGCAGGATGCCCATGTTGGCGCCACGCCGCGTGCCACCCTGCTTCACCACGTCCGTCGACGCGTCGTACAGCTTCATGAACGACACGGGCCCGGAGGCGACACCCATCGTCGAGCGGACGACGTCGTTCTTGGGGCGCAGGCGGGAGAAGGAGAACCCCGTCCCGCCGCCGGACTGATGCACGAGCGCCATCGCCCGCAGCGTGTCGTAGATGCCCGACCGGCCGTTGGAGAGCGCGTCTTCCACCGGAAGCACGAAGCAGGCCGACAGCTGACCGAGGGGACGGCCCGCGTTCATCAGGGTGGGGGAGTTGGGCATCCACACCCGAGTCGCCATGAGCTCGAAAAACGTCTCGGCGAGACCTTCCACAGCCCGATCCGAGGCGCCATAGGTCCGATCTGGAGCCGCGATGGTCCGCGCCACCCGCCAAAACAGGTCCTCCGGACGCTCCACGGGCTTCCCGTGATCGTCCTTCACCAGGTACCGGCGCTCGAGGACGGTGAGCGCGTTGGCGTTCAGGTCGAGACGATGGCGGGCTTCAGATGCGGTCATGCGAATCTCATAGTGGAGCGAGGTGAATTTCGGAAGTTAATGGAACGTGGTGGCCCAAGGTAGATGTCTGTGTGGAGCCGGGCAAGACTGACGACTTGTGCTTGTCGTGTCTCGCACTCCGAGTATTAACATCACAAACTTGCTCTCTCGATTGGAAACGTTCCGCGACGGTGTCGCTCGGCCTCCGCGACGTAATGCTCCCACGTTCCTTTGATCCGCGCGCGCAGACCATCGTCGACGTGACGCACGACACGCGCGGGCACTCCCATCACCAGCGAGCCGGGGGGCACCTGCATCCCCTCCGGCACGACAGCCCCTGCGGCGATCACACTCCCGGTGCCAACCCGCACGTCGTTCAGCAGGATGCTTCCCATCCCGATGAGGCAGTCGTCCTCCACCACACAGGCGTGGAGAATGACGCGATGCCCTACGCCGACCCGCGCGCCGATCAGGGCCGGCTTCCCCTCGTCCACGTGCACGACTGTGGCGTCCTGGAGGTTGGTCGCCTCGCCGATCACGATGGGTGCCATATCGCCCCGTAGCACGGCTTGATACCAGACGCTCGAGCGCGGCCCCAGCGTCACGTCGCCGAGCACGACGGCCGTCGGCGCGATGAAGGCGGTGGGATGGATTTTGGACGTGTGGATTACTGCCGCACCGGCTGGAATCGCCACTGCACCCACGCTTCGGTCGGCTCCCCGTTCTTCTGAGCCGGATTCCAGCGCAGGTTCCTCGCCATGTCGAGCGCTTCGTTGTTGAACGTGTCGACATTGGAGGGGACGAACACCCGCGCCTCCAGCGTCGTGCCGTCGCGCGAGACGCGGATGAGCAGGATTGCCTGGCGGGGGAAAATGGGCGCGTCCTGGGCGACGGGGATGACGGTGGTGGACAGCGGTACCGGCCGCGTATCGAAGCACAGGTTGTCCTGATTGTAGGCGGGACCGAACCGGTCGCACGGTCCCCCCTCGTCCTCGCTGGTCTGCATATCCAGCCGAACGTTATATGTCTCGCCCGGCGTGATAATGACTTGGCGATCGTAGGTCTGGTATCCCGCGGCCCGCACCGTCAAACGATGGACGCCGGGGGGCAGATCGACCTGTGTACCGCGCACCGGCTGTCCCTCGATGCTGATCCGCGCACCGGCGGGCACGTTCTGGAGCACCAACTTACCGGGCTCCCCCGGCGCCGGCGGTGGCGGTGGCTGGGTGACGTGGCTCGTGTCGCCACGCTGTTTGCTCGTGTCGCCCGCCGCGAGCCGCGTAGTATCTCTCGCGGTGTTGCCCGGCACACCCGTCGACTCGCCCGTGCCGCCTTTGTCCTTCGCGAAGATGAGCCCCTGCTTGTACGCGTAGAACCCGCCGCCGCCGAACACCGCGCCGACGATGATGAGCCACAGCAGCAATCCGGAGAGCACCGAGCGGCGCGGCGCCTCGTCGGCCGTCGCGGGTGGGCGGGTCCCCGTCGCGCGCGGGAGCGGCGTCGTCGGCGCCGAGGCGAGGCGCGCGCCGGTCAGCGACGGCATCGCCGTCGTCGCATCGGTCGTGAACGACACCGAGCGGCCGCTCTCGAGCACGCTGACCAGCTCGTCCGCGTTTTGGAAGCGCTGCGCCGGCGTCTTCGCCATCATCTTCCTGACGATCTCGAAGAGCTGTCGCTTCTCCGGATTCTCGAGCGGTGGGGTGGGGATCTCCTCCATGATATGCTTGTAGCCGATCGAGAAGGAATCCTCACCGTCGAACGGCACGCCGCCGGTAAGACACTGATAGGCGACGACGCCGAGCGAATAGAGGTCGCTCCGGCCGTCCAGCGGCTGCGCCTTGGCCTGCTCGGGGCTCATGTAGTGCGGGGTGCCGATAGACATCCCGGTGCCGGTGAGCTTGCCGCCTGACGCCGCTTTGGCGATCCCGAAGTCGGTGACCACCGCGTGCCCGTGCTCGTCGAACATGATGTTGTCGGGCTTGATGTCGCGGTGCACGATTTCCTTCTTGTGCGCATACGCGAGCGCCCGGCCGACTTCGGCGAGGATTTTCTTGATCTCGACGGGGGGGAGGCTGCCGCGCGTGGCTAGAATACTGGACAGCGGCTTACCCCGGAGAAACTTCATCACGAAGTAAATGATCCGGCCCGATTTTCCGACGCGGTAGATCGGGATGATGTTCGGATGCTCGAGCCGGGCGGACGTGCGCGCTTCGCGCTGGAAGCGCTCGACGAATTCCTTATCGAACGCGAGTGAGAACGGCAGCACCTTGATCGCCACTTCGCGTTCGAGCTGTTTTTCCTTCGCCTTGAAGACGATCGCCATGCCCCCGCGGCCGAGCTCCTCGAGGATTTCGTATTCCTCGTTGAGCTCCTGGCGCACCATGTCGATTTCCGCGATGTCCGGCGCCTCGGCGCGCACGCCCGTGGGCGTCATCGCGGTCAGGTCGAGGCCGCAAGAATCGCAGAACTTCGCGGTGTCCTTATTCTGGGTGCCACAGCGGGAGCAATACAATTCGGTCTCCGAGTGAACGGCCTAACTTAGGGTTCGCACGGAGCAGGTGCAACAGACAAGCCCTTCAACGACTTGGCGTCGTCGTGTGCGCGTCAAAAATCCGCGCCGAAGGCCGCGTACACCGTTGTCCCGCCGGTAGCGCGTTGCGCGACGCCGAGCCGCAGCCGCAACGGCACGTCGTAGTTGACGGTCATGTCCCCGATCAGCTCCGCGCCGACGGAACGCAGACGATTGAGCCGCGCGGGCTCACCGGCATCCCAGGCATCGCCTACATCTCCGAACAGCGCGAACGCGAGCTTGTCGGCGCCGATCGGCAGGTGCCCGATCAATCGCCCGAGCAGCGCGAGAGGCATGCGATACTCGGCCGTGAGCGTCGCCGCCCGGCGTCCATGCAACACGCCCGCCGCGTAACCGCGCACCGGGAATGCGCGGAATACACCGACCGTCTGCCCAAGCAGAAATTCGACACCGCCCGACGACGCGCCGCCGACCGAGAAGACGTCGTTGATCGGTCCATCGAGCGCGCCGACTGCGCCGCGCAGGGCGAGCACCGAGTACGCGAATCCGACGCGCGGTCCGAAGCGCAGGTAGAGGTTGCCGCGGGCGCGGACCTCGTTGAGCCAGCGCGCGGTGCCCTGCTCTTCCTTGCGGCGGTAGAGCAGCGACGCGGTGGCACCGTCCTGCAACGAGACGGTCAGCGGCGCCGAGACCACCGAGCCGAGCGAGAGAATCGCCGATCCACCGACACGGTCGCGGTCGATGCAGCCGTTGCAAATCGCAGCGAGGCTCGTATCGGGGATCGAGACGAATCTCCTTCCTTCATATTCAGCCGCGAGCCGCAGGGAAACGAAGCGGCGCCAGCGCTGGGCGACCACGGTGGCCCCGATGGCCGCTTCCGGCCGGTTTTGCGACACGACGTGTCCCGTGCTGTCGATCCCGACCAGGGACCAGCGATTGGAGACGTAGAAATCGAGGGTGGGATCGCCGAGCGCCTGACTAATAAGGAAGAGAGAGCCCTGCAGCCGGGCGGGCGAAAGCGAAAGCTGAGCTTCGGCGAAATACGCATACCGTCCGATCGCGTCGGCGCCGGCCGTCGCGGCGCCAAAGAAGTGCCCCGCCTGGCCGGCGTTGATCCCTAAGGGAATCCAGAAGTGCGGACGGAGCGACCCCCAGGACGAGTATCCTGTTTCGCGGATCGCGACGCGCGGGGCGGAATCGAACGAGGCGAGCGCCAATTGGGCCGGCGGCAGCGGCACCGGGCGCGCGGCGGCGACCCGCAGCTCCCAGCCTTCGTTTCCCAGCGTCGTGAACGCAATGCGGCCATCGGAAAGCGGCGCGGGCGCGCGCGCGCCGAGCGGCTCAGTGGTCAGCTGCGAGATCCCGTCGCTTTCCCGCCAGCGATGAACTTGCGGAAACCCACCGGCGTCGGTCACGAACAGCACGCTCGTCCCATCGTCGGTCCAGACGGGATCGGCGATCGCGGATTCGCCCGACGCTTGCGCGAGGACCGTCACCGACTGCGGCTGCCCGGCCGGCCAGCGCACGAGCTCCCAGTGGCCATTCTGGTTGCGCGCCGCCACGATCCACCGCCCGTCCGGCGACGGCACCGTCGGTCCCCACGTCCCGTCGATCGGGGCAGCCGAGATCGTGGGCGTGTCACCGCCGCCGGCCAGCTTGAGCGCCGACAGCGTGCCGCCTCCCGCGCGCGGCTCGATGAGGCGCGCGTCCGTCGTCAGGCGCGTCCACGCGCCGCCGCGGGGGGGCGGCGGGGGCGCCCAGCGCCACAGATCGCTGCGAATCGTCCAACGACTGCTGAATTCCAGCTGCGCCACGATCAGCGTATCCCCGACCCAATCGTAGCTCACGCCGCCGTTGACGCGGTGCGACCGCAGCACGGACCAACTCTTCGGGTCGACGACGCGCAACCGCCTGGCGCCGCGCCCGTCGTCGTAGAGGTAGGCAAGACTGCGGCCGTCGGGGGAAACGCGCGGCACCGGCTGGGAGCGCAGCCGGCCCGCGATCAGCTGAGCCCGTGCACGCGGTTGCGATGCGGGCACCGCCGTCGCGATCGCGCGCGACCACTCATCGGCCAGCGCTTCGGTCGCACCCGCATGCCGGAGCTGGCGGCCAACCCGGAACGGAATGAACTGACCCGCCGTCTGCTCGACGAAGCGTGGCACGATGGAGTCATTCCCGTTGCGTGACAGGAATTCCCAGAAACGGCTGCCGTACGCGTAGGGGGCGAGCCCGTCCGGCCAGCGGGTGAACAGCAACGCGTTCCACGGCGAGCGCGCGTGCCCGAAGACGGCGTCGGCGGCGACTACCTCACGATGAAAGCTGCCTTCCGCCCGGCCCCCGGCGGTAAAGCGCGATTCGTAGTAGGTCGCCAGGCCCTCGGTGACCCAGGTCGGCTGGTACTGATTGGGAAAGAGTCCCGGCGCCCGGCCGAACACCGACTGCAGCGTCTTCCACAGGCCCCGCGAGCGATCAAGATGAAAGACGTGCGTCAGCTCGTGCACGATCACGAGCCGTTCCCAGCTGTCGTAGGTCTGCAGCGCGGGATCGGTCACCGGCGGGACGAGCAGAACCGTGACGCGGCTGGAGGGAAAGACGTTCGTGAAGCCGTTCGGCGTATCGACGTCGTCCGACAGCGTGACGTCGACGATGCCGCGCGGCGGATGCAGCTCGCTCGAGAGCAACGCGTACGCTCGCTCGGCCTCGTTCGCCGCGAGGACTGCGCGCGCGCGATAGCTCGCGCGAAAGTGGATGCGGAAATGCTGGGTGTGTAATGTGCGCCAGCTCCCTGACGGATCGACTTGGCTTGACGCTACGCTTGGGAAGAGAAGGAGTGCTAAGAGAGTTACCCGTCTCAACGAGCCATCTCCCTCAAGAATTCCTCGATGCCTCGCGCCACGCCCCGTGCGTATCGCAGGCGCCCGTCAGGGCTCGCCAGCATCGCCTCCTGCTCGGGGATCATCATGAACAATCCCTCGGTGAGCGCGGAGGGAAACCACGGATTACGCACAAGCGCGTAATCACCGCGCCCCATTCCCAAATCCCTAACCCCTAGCTCCCCAACGAGCGCGCGATCGAGATCACGCGCCAGGGCGGCGCTGCGCGGATGGAAGTAGTAGACGCTGGTGCCGTTATTGATGAACGGATTCACGCCGTCGGGCAGCGCATTGGCGTGGATCGAGACCAGCACGTCGGCGTCGTGCTCTTCCGCGAAGCGCGTCCGCGGGAACAAGTCCACCGGATTCGAGTCGGTGCGCGTCAACAACACCGTCGCCCCGGCCTGCTCGAGCAGCGTCTTGACCTGTTGCGCCACCGCCAGCGTCGCGACCGGCTCCCACAGACCCGATGGTCCATGCGCACCGACGGGCGGATGACCGGGATCGATCACGATCGTGCGGCCGACCAGCGGCCGGCGCGGATCGATGACCGGCGGGCGGCGAATCTCGAGCAGCAGATCGCGGCCGCTCCAGCGCGTGCGATATCCCCAGACGGGGCCCGCGAGTGACAGGGTCAGCGTCACCTCGTCCGCGGCGGGCTGCGCGTAGCTCATGCGGGTCACGTAGGGATCGGTGCCGCCGTACTGCATCCAGTTCACGTCGGAAGCGACCCCGTAGAGGCGGAGCGTGAGACTCTTTTCCTCTTCTTCCACTTTGAAGGGAACGTGCGCGGGAAGCGGCACACGCAGCACCAGCGAACGCGGTCCGGCCACCAGTCGCACCGACTCCACGATCCCCCCGGGGGGCGGCGTCCCCGGCGCCAGCGGCACCACGTCCGCGCTGTTTACCCATGCGACCCCGCCACGAGAGAGCTGCAGCCGCGTCTGGCTGCCCCAGCGCGCCGTGGCCACGGACACGGTGCCGAGCGGGAAGAACCAGTTGTAGGTGCCGTACGGCACGGCTTTGCCGACGGTGAGGCTGTCGCTCTTCCCGGTATGCGCGGTGTCATCGTTCAGCACGATCACCGCCGGGTGGGCGCGATCGAGCGTATCCAGCACCAGCGGCCAGACGGCGCGGGCGGTATCTGTTCCGACGATGACCTCGACGATCGCGTCACACAGCGGCTCGGCGGGCAGCCACGCGACGTAGCGATCGGCGGCCGGGGGCAGGCGAAACGCCGTAGTGTCGGTACCGAACGCACGCACGCCCCAGGCGGGCTCTGCGGGGAGCGTGTCCGGGACGAAGCGCACTTGAGTCTTCTTGCCTTCCATGCGCAGTCGCACCTGCGCACCCGGGGTCGCGCGAACGGAGAGACGAATTCCCTCCCCCGCGGGAAAGGCGAGCGAGTCGGTCGGCGTGAAGCTCGTCGTGTCGATCCAGGCGATGGCGCCCGGCGGCGGCCGGAACGGCTGGGCGATGCGCGCGACGAACGTGGTCTCCTGCTGCTCGGACCCGGCGCCGGCGCGCGCCACGATCTGAAATCGCGCCAGTGAGTCGCTCGGCAGCGGGATCCACGCGAGCCAGGTGCCCGTCGCGGACACACGGACGGGGAATCCGTTCACCGACACAGCGACATCGCCGCGACCTTGGCCGACGCTGCCGAACAGGAACGAAGAATCCTGCGCTTGAATCGGCTCGGCGGTGTCGGGATAGACGATGGTGATATGCAGGGGCTCGCGGGGACCGACGACGGAGGGGTGACGCGGTGCGCCGGAGGACGCGCAGCCGCCTCCCGCCGCCCCGGTCGCAACGACGAGGAGCGCGGCGCCGATGAGTCGCATGTGGCGCAAGCTAGCGGCGAGCAATAGATTGGGCCACCTTACTTTATGGCACTGAGCGCTTGCCAGTATTGCGGCCGGCAAAACGAAGCCGACGCGCAATTCTGCTCCGACTGCGGAAAGCCGCTGACCAAGGCCGCAGCCGCGCGGGCCGCAGTGGCGGCAGGCGGCGGCGGAGGGGGTGTGGTCTCCCGCACGAGCGGGCCTGGCTCCCCGGGGGGGGCTCCGCTGGATGCTCCCTGCCCGCTGTGCGGATCCATGGTCACCACACACGGAGCCGGCGGCGGAGGTGGAGGCGACCGACGCACCATTCCCGACAGACGCTCCGATCACTCCCTCACATTGGTTCTGGTTTCCGAGATGGCCACGGAAGTGGCGCGCTTCGAGCGCAAGCAGACCTCCACGACCATCGGCCGGACCGAGGGAGACATCCGCTTTCCGGACGATCAATTTCTCTCGCCGCTGCATTCCAAACTCTCGTGGGAAGAAGGGCGGCTCGAGGTGCGCGACCTCGGTAGCCGCAACGGCACCTGGGTCTTCCTCGAAGGACCCTATCGCCTGGCCGATGGTGACCTGATTCTCATCGGCTCCCAGCTCCTGCGGTTCCGTCGCCTCGGCTATCCCGGGCCCCATACGACCGAAGCCGATGCCACGAAGCGCATGGGCAGCATGACGCCGAGCGCCGACATCGCGAGTCTCACGCAGCTGCGCACCGACGGCAGCTCCCGCGATATCATCCAGCTGTCGCCGGGCCGTGACGTGCACATCGGACGCGAGCGCGGTGACTGGATTTTCCCCTACGACCCCTCGATGAGCGCGCAACACGCGACGGTGCGGTCCGAGGACGCGGACTTCGTGCTGGTAGACGACCACAGCCGCAACGGCGTCGCGATCGCGGCTCGGGGTGCCATGCCGCTGCAGCACGGCTCGCGCATCATGGTCGGCGACAAGCTGCTCCGCGTCGAGCTGCCCGGCGGCGAGGGAGCAGCCGGGGGAGGCGAGGAGGGACCGACTCCGGCATGAAGATCTGCCCCGTCTGTTCCACCGAATACGCCGATGACGTGAAGTTCTGTCCCAATGACGGGCAGACGTTGCGATCCGCCGCGCCGGCGAGCGATCTCGTGGGTCAGGTTGTCGCGGACCGCTATCACGTCGTGAAAAAGCTCGGTGAAGGAGGAATGGGTCAGGTCTATCTCGCCGAGCATGTGAAGATGGGCCGTCGCAGCGCGATCAAGGTGATGAATCCGGCGATGGTGCACGATCCCGACGCCGTGGCGCGCTTCAATCGCGAGGCGTCGAACGCCAGCCGCATCACGCACCCCAATGTCTGCGCGATTTACGACTTCGGTGAGACGCCCGACGGCCTGATCTATCTTGCGATGGAGTTCATCGAGGGCGAGCCGCTGACCGATCTGCTCGAGCGCGAAGGCGCGCTCCCCGTGCCGCGCGCGACCGCGATCTTCCTGCAAACCGCCGACGCACTCCAGGCCGCGCACGATCTCGGCATCGTCCACCGTGATTTGAAGCCCGACAACATCATGTTGAGCCGGAAAAAGGGCGGCGGCGACACCGTCAAGGTGGTGGACTTCGGCATCGCCAAGGCTGTGGGCGGCGACCAGGCGGGCCAGAAGGTCACCAAGACCGGCCTGGTCGTGGGGACGCCGGAGTTCATGAGCCCGGAACAGTTGTCGGGTGACGCGCTCGACGGCCGCAGCGACCTCTATTCACTGGCGCTGGTGTTTTACCGGATGCTGATCGGCAAACTGCCGTTCGAGGCGACGAGCGTGCAGGAAACAATGATCAAGCGGCTGACCGACGAGCCCATCACGCTGGCCGAGGCGCGGCCCGATCTGTCGTTTCCAGCCGGGTTGCAGCCGGTACTCGATACCGCGCTCGCCCGCACGCCGATGGAGCGCTACCAGAGCGTCGCGAAGTTTGCCGGTGACGTCGCCGCCGTCACCGGCCGTCCGACGACCGGGGCCGTGCCGCACACGCGCTCGATGGGCGATCCCGAAGCAAAGACGCAGCTCCTTGATCCGTCGGCTGGAGCCACCCAGCGCATCTCGGTCCCGTTGTCCCCGAGAAAAAAGCGGTCGCATCTCCCCGTCGTCGCCGGCGTCGTCGTGATCCTCGCCGGCGGAGGCGCTTGGATGGCGCTCAAAGGCGGGGGGCAGGCCAATCCGAATCCCGTGGCGCCCGACACGGCGGGCACACAAACAACTCCACAGAATGGTGGACGGGCGGTACGGCAGGTTGGCGGCGCGCTGCCCTCGGCGCCGCCGCCGGCCGCGTCACGCGGGCCCGACAGCGCGACTTACAGCAAACGATTGGATGATGTACTGGAGATGGTACTCGATCCACACACCGCAGGGACAGGGCGCATACAAGCGACGGCGGTTTATGACGACGATCGGGCCCCCGCGACGCTGCGCGCGCAAGCCGCTTTCATGGTGGCCCAGGCATTCTTTGTGGAGTCACGCACCGATCAAGCGTGCGCGTGGAACGCTCGGGCTCTCCACCTGAAGCCCCAGAACGAGGTGTATTTGAAGTTCAAACGCGACCAAGCCTGCGGATCGTGACGCCAATGTTCGGACGCTCCAAGCCCATCCGCATCGAGGTCTTCGCCAAGACCGATCTGGGGCGCGCGCGCGACCACAACGAGGACCGCTTTCTCGTCGCGGATCTGACGCGCAAGAAGGCGTCGCTGCTGCCCGACGTACGGCAGCATGACATCGGACCGCGCGGCACGCTGCTCGTCGTCGCGGACGGCATGGGCGGCGCCGCCGCCGGGGAGTTGGCGAGCGAGATGGCGACCGATACGATCTACGCGCACCTCCTCAAGACGTGGGATGCCGAGCACGAGGCGACGCCGCAACGCTTTGCCTACCGGCTCAAGGAGGCGGTCGAGGTCGCCAACGCCAGCATCCACGCGCATGCAAAGGCGCACCCCGAGGTGCGCGGCATGGGTACCACGACGACGGCTGCCGGGGTGCTCAGCGATCACCTGTATCTCACCCAGGTCGGCGACAGTCGTGCCTATCTGATCCGCGGCGGCACGGCACATCAGATCACCAAGGATCAATCGCTGATGCAACGTCTGGTCGAGGCGGGTGAGCTGACGGAAGAGGAAGCCGCACAGAGCGAGCGCCGCAACATCATCCTCCAGGCGCTCGGCCCGGATCCGAAGGTCAAGGTCGATCTCACGTACCAGGAGGTACGCCGCGGCGACGTCTTGGTGCTCTGCTCCGACGGGCTCTCGGGACAGGTAAAGAAAGAAGAGATCGCCGATATCGTGAGTAAGACTCCCGACCTGAGCGCGGTGTGCGACAAATTGATCGCGCTGGCCAACGAGCGCGGCGGGCCCGACAACATCACTGTGGTCGTGGCGCGCTTCGACGGCGACGGCTTGCGTCTCTCGGACGGCGGCCGGCAGGAGGACGTCGGCCATCAGGTGTATCCGCTGATCGACACGGAGACCAGCACGGAGCCGGTGCCCGTCTACAAGGGCAGCCGTCCACCGGTGCCCAACAAGGAAGCGCGCAAGCAGACCCGTACGATTGTCCTCGCGCTGGTCGCCGTCGTCGCCGCTCTGATCTGGTACCTCATCCGGAATCAGTGAAAGCACAGTTCAAGTTTCTCTCCGGAGCCCGCGCGGGGCAGATCGAAGCCTTCCGCAAGGGTTACATCGGCCTTGGCCGCCACCCGCTCTCGGACGTACGCTTCGACGCCGAGCGTGACCTCGACGTCTCGTCCCGGCACGCGGCGATCGTACGGAAGACCGAAGGTTTCGTTCTTCAGGATCTGGGGAGCCGCAACGGCACGTTCGTGAACGGGCAGCGCGTCAGCGGCGACACGCTGCTGCGCGATGGCGACGTCATCGGATTCGGCGCAAACGGGCCGGCGCTCGAGTTCGCGGTTATCGAAACCGAGGCTGATCTTCCAGCGACGGCCGGCGCGGAGGGGCTCGCGGAGCGGGCATCGTCGCCGCGGGAAGTCTTTCCAGCGGCGCCGCGGTCGACCACCCCGCGTCCCAGTACCGGCGTCCGCATCCGCGCCGAGGTCGCGCGCCAGACCGCGCAGCTGCGGCGCACCACCAAGGTCCTCATCGCGATCCTGCTGATCGTGGGCACCGGTTTCACCTGGATTCAGATAGACGGCAGGCGGCGGGCGCGCGAGTCGCAAACGATGACCTTGCACGTCCAGACAGAGCTGCAGGGGGTCCGGGATGCGCTCAAGGCTGCCCAGGACGAAACCGCTCGCTTACGGCGTGAGATGGAAGCGTCGAGCGGTGACGCGGCCGCGGTGGCGCGGCTGCGCAGTGAGTTGGACGCCGTTGAACGGCGGCGGCGCGCGCTGGGCGGCGTCGACTATCGGGGGATCTCGCACCGCAACCAGGACGCGGTCGCCATCGTGCTGGTCGAGTACGCCGACGGCGAACGGTTCAGCGGCACCGCGTTCGCCTTGGACTCGGCGGGCACCATGGTGACGAACAAACACATCCTGGTGGGCGACGACGGCACCAAGACGCCGCGCCGGCTGGGCGTGATCTTCTCCGGGAGCACGCAGTTCTGGCGCGCCGAGCTGGTGGGGGTATCGCCGGAGTCGGACGTCGGCGTGTTCCGCGTGTCGATCAAAGGGGGAACGCCGCGCGTTGCTGGACTCGCCCGCACCCGCGAGGGTCTCGAGCGCGGCGATCCCGTCGCGATCCTCGGCTATCCTCTGGGGTTCGATCTCCCGATGGAATCGCGGGGCGGACAGCCGATCGCCGAGCCCACGCTCACGGTGGGCACGGTGAGCAAGGCGCTGACGGCGGTCATTCAGGTGGATGCGTACGGCGCGCCGGGGTCCTCGGGGAGTCCGATCTTCGATCGCGAAGGGAAAGTGATCGCGATGCTGTATGGCGGGGAGCGCGAGTCGCAGGGGAAGATCATCTTCGCGGTGCCGGCCTACGTTGTGGCGGATTATCTGAAGAGTCTGAATCTCGCGCGCTGAGCCTCCTACAGTTGGCGCACGTAGTTCGACACTTCGACGAACCCCTTTTGTTTGAGAGCTCCCGCCCGTCGTCGAAGGGTGCCGACCCCCGCAAACAGCGTCGTGTACTCATCGTGATCCGCGAAGAGCACAAATGCCTGCGGACTTGGCTCGAAAAAAAAGTCCAGCCAGTCGGCGAGCAACGCGTTGAGCAGTGCACTCGACTCCGCCCCATCGGCGGCGACGATTGTGCGACCGACATGATACTCCGGAACCAGTTGATGGCTGGTCAGGAGGGCGTCGAGATGCTTCGGGGTGAAGACCACCTGCTCCACGATCGCCGAGGCGCAGGCGAGCGGCGGATCGCTCGTCAACAGACAGTCGACGAAGTCCGGCAGGCGGTCCAGTGGTGTCCGGAAAGTCCGCTGTTCCAACGCGGCGACGTTGCGCCGGATACGCTGGAGCTCTCCGTTGGCATCCAGAACCTGCATTGCATTCAATCCGGGGGTTATCGGATTGGTCGGAGATACACCGGCGGGCAAGAAGACTGCAAGGGGATGCGCGCCAAACGTCATAACAGGCGCTGGAGCGCCGATGCTTAGTAGCTCGCTCGTCCGCTGCTGACGACGCGCAGCACGGACTCCTGCCTGAACCGGCGCTTGTATTCGGCGATGATCGCGACGATCGCCGCTTCGCTTGTGGCCGAGCGCGCCGCATGCACGACCTCGAGGACGAAGCTGGGCTCGCGAGTAGGGCGGCCGTCCGCCCCGCGCCACCCTCCGGTAGCGGCCCAGAACGTGAATCCGTTGGGCAGCCGAGCGCTGACGACATCGCTGACAAACACCGCCCAGGCAGAGTCAGTGACGCCGAGGGTCTGCGCGACGTTGCGGCCGAAGTAGAGTCGCTCCGTCACGACCTGTTGCATCCCGCGCGATTGAATCGCGGGGGCGCAGGCGGCCGCGCCCAGCAGCGCCGCCAACGCCAACGCTCTCATCAGGGACCTAACCGCTCGGACTCGCGCTGCTTGGCAAGCAGCCGCTCGGCGAAGTCGACGCGTTCCTCGAGCTCCGCCACCCGGTTTTGCATTGTCTCGAGGTTCTGCCGCAGTTCGTTGATCTCGTCATCGGACGCCGGTAATCCGCGATGACGGCCGGGGCCGCGGCCGTATTTCCCCGAGATCGCGCGGCCGATCTGAATCGCAATGAGAATGACCGCGGCACCGAGCGCCCAGCTGGGAATGACGAACATCAGTTAATAGCCTCCGCGGATCACCGCATCGCACTCGTGGTCAGGATCGACTCGTACTGACGCCGCAGATCGGCGAGCGCATCGGGTTTTGCCATCTGTTCGTACACGTGCTCAATCGCCTTTCCGTGCGCGCGAATCCGCGTCGCCACGCGATCGTAGGCTCGGGCGTCGTGCGCGGCATCCGCCCGGCGCAGCTCGGGCACGAGCGCCGAGATCGCTGCTCGGTGCGCGCGTAACGAATCGGCCAGCGCCGAGTCCGCGTTGGCTTGCTCGATCAGATAGCCGTTCTCGAGCCGAGCCCCATATGACTCGCCCAACGACAACGCCAGCTCGCGAGTCTGCCGAAAGCTCACGGGATCAAGCATGCCGGACATCGCTGGAGGCGTCAGACCCAGTGCAATGAACGGCAGCGCCGGATTGTCGTGGCCGTACACCCCTTCGGGATTCGCGACATCCGTCCACACGTGGATCATGACCGTCTTCCGCGGCTGAGGTTCACCGCCGCGCGTGCGGCACACCGCCGTGTCCGGCACCTGATCTACAATGGGGCGCCCGGACGCCGAGCTAAAGTGGCACAGGACGTGGACGTGCCACATGGCGGAGGAGTCGCTGCCCAAACCCTCCGGTGTCGGCGACTCGAGACGGAGCCGCGCCGCGTAGGCAACGGCGATACGCCGGAGCGTGCCGTTGACGGGAGAGAACATCACGAAGGACGGGGCTTCGAGCGAGACGTCGGGCAACGTGTCCGATCGGGCTCTGCTGAACCAATGCTGGCCCTGAAACGGATTGCGGTCAGGAATGCCAAGCTCTTCGATCGGACGATAACCCGCGGCCCGCGCCGCGGCCGTGTCCGAGATCGGCGCCACCGCGTTGCGAGCTGCCGAAAGTACACGCTCGACAGCCGGTCCGTGATGCATCGCGGCGTGTTGGGCTACAGCAGATGAAGTCGCAGCCACGAACCACAGAAGTACCGTTAGTGCGCGCATAAACCCCCCAGTGAACTCTACCGAATCTGCACTGCGGCGCTGAGCTGCGAAACGCCGTTTTCGTCAAAGCTCTCGATCGCGACCCAATACGCCTGCCCCACCGTCAACGCGCGCAGTTCGAGCATCGTACCCTGATCCGCAAAGCGCTGGTAGCTCTGATACAGCTTCGCCGGCGCGATGCCCCAGCGCACATTGTAGCCGACCACGCCCGGCACCGCCCGCCACGTGATCACGACGTTGCGCGCGTCGACGTCGCGGCGCGCCGTGAGGCCTGTGGGCGTCCCAGGGCGCCGTGCCTGCACGCCCCACTGATGGCCGAACACACGGATATCGCTGATCGCGAGGTTCGCGGCACCGACGTGAATGTGCTCGTAGCGCACGAAGCGCGCGCGCACCGGCGTCGCCATCTCGATGTAGGCGTTGGGCCGATCGCGCCGCTCGCCCGAGAGGTCCGCCACCACGCCCCACTCGCGGCCGTCGAGCGACGCCTGCAGGCGGAACTGCGTGACGACGTTCGAGTCGGTCCCGTAGAGACCAGATTTGTAGTCGGCGTAGTTCACCTGGATTGCTTTCACGTCGTACGTCCCGCCTAGATCGATGGAGAGCCATTCACCGGGGCGATTCTGCTTCGCCACCCAGAACGTCCGCGGATTTTCATCGGTGACACGACTCGCGGGAAAGCTGTCGAGTGTCGACGATGCCGTCGCGGGCTTGCGGTACGACAGGAGCATCCAGCCCGTGAACGACTCGTCGCTCGACTGCCCCGGCTTCGTCGGGAGCCAATGCGGGAAGTCGCCGAAGCGCGTGTCGACGTACATCTGCCCGTCCGGGTCGAAGCCCGCGGGATGCAGGCCGATGCGGCGCTCGAAATTCCAGTTCACGCCGATCCAGGGCGTCCCGGTATTCCACCAATTCCCGTACACATCCTGGAAGGTGTTGCCGTGCCCGGCACCTTGGACGAATCCGCCGGGCCTGTAGGCGACCGGATTGTACGGCGCGTACGTGAAGGGGCCGAGGGGATCGTCGGCGGTGTATACGCCGGTCGCGTAGACGTTGTACTCGGTGCCCGGTGCGCCGTACTGGAGGTAGTAGCGGCCGGCGTGCTTCGTCATCCAGGAGCCTTCGATGAACGGCTTGATCGTCGAATCCCGATGATCCTGACCGAAGCGTTCCCACCCGTGGTGTGCGGGGTCGAGACCGAACAACCAGTGCGGCGTGCCCTTGTAGACGAGGCGCCTGCTCTTGTCGAGCTCGATGGCGTGCAGTGGATACGCGTTGGACGAATTCCAATAGAGAAACCAGCGCTCGGTATCGGGATCGTGAAAGAACTGCGGATCCCATGGCCCGGCCTGCACCGAATCCGGCCTGGCCAGCACGTCCGCTTCGCGGTAGCGCGCAGCGGCAGCCATGGGAGGAGCCGATTGTAGAACTCCACTCGCCCACTCGCCGGCTCGGTCAGCATCAGAATCGGCAACGGACTCGTTGTACTCGGCAGGAGATAGATCGTGTCGCGCACGGACAGCACCGCGGGTGCTACGACGTCGGTGAGCGACCACCGCGACGGCGTGATGTGCCGCCAGGTGCCGAGGTCCGCCGATTCCCAATAGCCGTCGCCGATGGTCTCGAAGAGGTAGTACTTCCCGCCCTGCACCACGATGACGGGATCGGCGCCGGAGCGGTACGAGATCCCCTGGTTGAGCTGCTCGAAGTTGTAGCGGTAGTCGATGTCGATCGGGTTGGCGTACGTCCGCTGCTGCAGCGCGTGCGCCCGGGGAGCGGCCGCGATGCTTAACAGCGCCGCGGTGAGACCCCTACTCAGCAGGCTTATCGGTTTGCCCTTCGGTCGGTAGAGCCTCGACATCCGCAGCGCCTTCGCGGAGCGGAATCGGCGTGGCGCCTTGCGGCATGCCGATGACGAGAGTCGTCCCGGTCTGCTACCCGGCCACCTGCAGGAGCCGCAGCTGCAACAGCTGAGGATTGCGCTGCACCATCTGCGCGGCGTTGGCGAGATTGCGGAGTGCCGCTGTTTCACCGCGGGCGCGCTCGAGCGCCGCGAGTCCCTCCTGCCGCGCTTTCACGACCTGCGCAAAGATCTTCTTGAGATCGCCCGGCAACGTCAGATCGCGGATCGCTAACCGCTCGAGCACGAGGCCGAGTCGCTCCGCGGCGGGTTGACAGGTCTGGAGAATCTGCGGGCCCAGCTCGGCGCGATTCTGGAGCAACGTCTCGACCTCGCTCGCGGACACGGCCGCGCGCAGCGCCTGCTGCAGCTCCGTGTACAGCGCCGTGATGTAGTTGTCGGCGTTGAGCGTGGCAGCCCGCGCATCGGTGACGCGATAGCCGGCGGACAGGCTCACCTTCACTGCGACGCCGTCTTTACTCAACACTTCCTGCCCATTCACGGGCAACTGCACCTGCCGCGTGTCGACCTTGCGGATGACGGTGTAGGCGCGCAGGTAGCGGTAGAGGCCGGGCCCTAATTCGTTGCGCAGGTGGCCACGCACGAAACGGAGGCCGCGCTCGTATTCGAAGATCGTGATGGATGCGAGCTGCGTACGCCACACGATGTACAGGAAGAAGGCGCCTGCGATTGCGAGAATGAGTTCCACCTTAAGGGCCCTCCCGCGCTCGGCGGAGGCGTGAGCCTGCAGGGCCGGGCGAGGGATGCGGTCTCACCGCTGGACCCTTAAGGCAGAACAAGATGGGAGTCGAACCCTGGTGACCAGTTGGGATGGCTACACGCGGGACCAGCGGACGTATACGCGTCCGAGACCGCTTCCGTCTCCCATTTTCATAATAGCGGCCGCGGTCCTAGAGCGCACCCACTCCTGGAGCAACTGCGCTCCGTCGGCGCTCGAAGAGTCGCGTGATGACCGCTCCATAAATGAACCCGCCAACATGGGCCGCATACGCCACACCACCGCTCGCGGCGGTGCCGCTGTTCACCTGATGCACTACCGCACCCAGGTTCAGGCTCTGCAGCACAAACCACACGCCGATGAGCAGGACGGCGGGGATGTATGTGACCCGCACGAACACGAAGATGATGAGGAGCGAGCGAATCTGGTCACGCGGGTAGGTGACCACGAAGGCGCCCATCACCGCGGCAATCGCGCCACTCGCGCCCAGGTTTGGAACCGTCGACGTAGGATCGACTGCGATCTGCGCAGCAGTCGCCGCCAGCCCGCCGACCAAGTAGAAAACGAGGTAGCGCCCGCGACCCATCAAATCCTCGATCTCAGGCCCGAAGGCCCATAAGAACACCATGTTGCCGAGGATGTGTGACCACCCGCCGTGCATGAACATCGACGTCAGAATGGTGATCCAGTCTTTCCCGGCGACGATGTTGGCGGGGACGAGAGACCACTTGGTGACGAACGCCTCTCCGCCCACGAGCTCGAAGATGAACACGAGCGCGTTGACTGCGATGAGGGAGGCGGTGACAGCAGGAAACCGAGTGGGACGGCGACTCGCGTCGGTGAGCGGAATTACTCCCATACCACCTCCGCCATGGCCAAAGGGTGAGGCAGGATAATGTCACGCGCGGGCTGTCAGCGCCATGCAGCCAACCTTGCTACAATTCGCCGCGTGTCAGACGTTCGACGACATAGTGGCACGCGCGGGCGGTCAACGCCATGTAGGTGAGGGACGGATTCTGGCAGCCACTCGACGTCATCGCCGCCCCGTCCGTCACAAACAGGTTCGGCACATCCCACGACTGGTTCCAGCCATTGAGCACCGAGGTCTTGGGATCCCGACCCATCCGCGCCGTCCCCATTTCATGATAGGTCCCGCCCGGTGTGCTCGGCCCGCGTGTGCTCGGCCGGATGTCCTTGGCGCCAGCCGTCTCGAGCAGCTCGGCGGCGGTGACGTTCATATCGCGATGGATCGCCAGCTCGTTATCGCTCCACTTGCAGTCGATGTGCAGCGACGGAATCCCCCACGCGTCGACCAGCGTAGGATGAATCGTCGCGCGGTTCTCCGCGCGCGGAAGCATCTCCCCAAATCCCTCGAAGGTCATCGACCAGGGCCCCAGGCTGTTCAGCCGCGCTTTGAAGGCACGGCCGATCCCAGGGGCGTGCAGCGATGTACGCCAACCATCGCGATCGGCGCCGCCCTGAAAGCCGTACCCGCGGATGAAGTCGGGATGGCGCGACGACACGTTGCGGAAACGCGGCACGTAGATCCCGTTGGGCCGTTCGCCGATCTCGCGGCGATCCGTCCAGCCACCGATCTCGCCGCTCGCCCCGCCCCACTTGATGTGATCCATGATGTTGCGGCCGACCTGATCGCTCGAGTTCCCGACGCCGGAGTTGAGCAGGATGCGCGCGCTCTCGAGCGCCGAGGCGCACAGAAACACGACGCGGGCCGTGTACTCGCGCTCGGCTTTGGTCTGCGCGTCGACGATCCGGACGCCCGCAATCCGATTCTGTCCCTTGTCGTAGATCAGGCCGCGCACGATGCTGAACGGTCGCAGCGTGAGTCGACCCGTGGCGCGGGCCGCCGGCAAGGTCGCGTTGATGCTGCTGAAATACGACCGCGTGATGCAGCCGCGGTGGCACGGACCACAGTAGTGGCACGGTGCGCGACCGTGGTGAGCCTGCGTCAGGTTCGCGACGCGACCGATCGTGAGGATCCGTTCGCGCCCGAACTGCTGCGCCATCCGCTCGCGCACGTGCTGCTCGACACAGTTCATGGCCATCGGCGGCAGGAACGGGCCGTCGGGGAGATGCGCCAGTCCTTCCTTCTGGCCGCTCACGCCGATGAAGCGCTCGACGTGATCGTACCACGGCGCGATGTCGGCGTAGCGGATCGGCCAGTCGACGGCGATGCCGTCGCGCAGGTTGGCCTCGAAATCGAGATTGCTCCAGCGGTACACCTGGCGTCCCCAGATGATCGACTTGCCGCCCACCTGCCGCGCGCGGAACCAGTAGAACGGCCGATCGGCCGGCGTCGAGTACGGGTTGTCGACGTCGTCGGTCCAGAACACGTGGCTCAGCTCGTCGAACGACACCGAATGGCTCTGCATCGGCTGCCGGGCCGCGACCGTGCGGCGATCGCCGAGGCCGCGGAACGGCAGCTCCCAGGATGGTTTGTGCTCGGTGTAATCCTGCTCCGGCGTGATCGGCCGTCCCGCTTCGAGCACGAGCGTGCGCAGGCCGAGCTCCGTCAACTCCTTTGCCGCCCAGCCGCCGGTCATGCCGGAGCCGACGACGATCGCGTCGAAATCAGTGGGCGGCATCGACCGGCGCACAGCCGTCATAGCGCCACGGTTGCGGCCACAGGCCGAGCGCGCGCTGGCCGACTTCGGACGTGCAGTAGCCGTACACGGTGAGATACTTGAGCCTGTCAAACCACTCCTCGTGTGCCGCGTCGAGCGCGGTGAGGACGGCTACCTGATCGGCTTCAGCACAATTGATGAAGTCGCGGCCTGAGCGGGCGCGACACCGCGCGTCGAGATCGCTGAGCCCGGCGAGGAAGTGTTCGCGCTCCGCGGGCGTGTGCCAGTCCATCAACATTTTCTCGATGAAGTCGCTAACACCGGCGGCGGTGGCACCCGGTGTGTCGGTCGCCGGGATGATCCGTTCCGCAGCGATCGTGACGGTTTGCTCGGCATGCGCGGTGAGCGTCCGGCCAGCGGCGTGCGGCGTTGCGCGGCGGTGCACGTCGCGGCCCAGGGCCAGCAGATCCGCTGGTGCAAGCCCGTCGAGCGCGCGGAGCCCCGCGGTCGCGACCAGCCAGCGAATCAGCTCGCGTCGCTTCATCGCGGTTTGGTGAGACCTTGTGCGTCCAGCCAGTTGTAGAAGTCGTCGATCCAGTGATCGCTGGTGGTTCCCTGCTTCTTGAGACCGAACCCATGGTGGCCGGCGCTGTAGATGTGGACCTCCGGTTTTTGACCGGCGCGCTCCAGCGCGTCATGAAACTTGACGATCGCATCTCGCACGACGGGGTCGTCCTGCGCCCACGCGAGAAAGAGTGGCGGCAGCCTCTGGGGAATGGTTGGCATCACGCCGAACGGCCCACCGTAGATCATGGCGGCGAAGCTCTGACGTGCCGCGGAATCCGGTTGCAGCACGGTCCCGCTCGTCACCATCGCTCCCGCCGAGAAGCCCACGAATCCGATGCGGTCGGGAGAGACGCCCCATGCCGCGGCGTGCTGCCGGACGACCTTGATCGCCTGAATGCCATCGGCGATCCCATAGCGACCGGCGGTGTCCATATCCATTTGCGGAATGCCTTCGCCCCGTTTTGCCACGATCCGGTACGTGAGTACGAAGGCGGCAATGCCGCGCTCCTGCAACCAGCGCGCGACAGTGGTGCCTTCCAGGTCGATGGCGAGCGCGACGAAGGCGCCGCCCGGCGCGATGATGACCCCGGTGCCCGTTGCCTTGCGGTCCTCTGGGAGATATGCGGTCAATGTGGGGGTGACCACGTTGAAGATGACGGTGCCGACCGGCGTGTTCTCGATCGTCAGTTCCTGCTGGGTCCAATGCTCGGAGCCTGGCGCGACCCCGGGCCACACGTTCACGGTCTGCGCGTGCGCCGTGCAGAATGCGATGCCCATGCCGACCGCGCTGAACCACAGCGTTCGCCTCATCTTCGTCTCCCTGGACACAGCCAAGCCTAGTGGCTGGACGTAGCGTCGATAGCGCCGCCACCGCGCGACGGTGACGATCACGAACACGAGCAGGATGAGGGCACCGAACAGTGAGGTTCGCGACATGACTGAGGTATCAGACCGCTCCGTCACCCTCGAGTTGGGAAGGACGCAGCATGATGAGCGCCACGATCGACAACGTGGCAACGGCAGCCGGCACGATCCCTCCGGTCATGACATAGCCGACCCATGAGAGCAGTCCGGCTCCTTCAATCATCGCCCAAATAATGATAGAAGCGCCGCGACTCTCGTTCGTACTCCAATAATCGTCGGGCGATTGTTCGATGCCGCGCTGTCGTTGCTCAGAATCGCAGCGGGTTTGGATGACACCTGGACGCGAACGGGGCGGCGACTCAGCGCCTCGATGCGCAGGGTGGTCGGTTGTGTTCCACTCGGGCCAACGAGAGGAGCGCAGAGAGCGACAATCGCGAAAGCCGCGGAGCGGACCATAGATCCCTCAATTCGCCTTTAAGACGGCGTCGATAAAGCTCAGGCTCTTGGTTTCGACAAACGCTTCCGATACCGCCGCGATGCCGATCGTGCCGAGTCGATCTCCTGTTCCCGTGGGCGGCCGCCCCTTCCAGGGGGCGTGCTTGACCTCGCGCTGGACCACGATGCCGTGGCGGGGGTCGTAGCGGAAGATGAGCGCCGAGGCGAGGCCGCTGCGCGGTGTGAAGGAGAGGGCGACGCTGGGGTACGCATCGTCGCGCTCGATGTGCTCGCGCACGGACGCCTCGTGCCCCGCGCTCTTGAGCTCGGCCATGAGCGCTTCGAGCACGGGGCGCACCACGGAATGGAGGCGCTCCCCGCACATCCGCCGATCCGCGTGATCGCGCGTGGTCCTGTCGGCAGGCTGCTGTTTCGCCGCCTGAGCGGCGTATCCCTGCAACAGGGCCTGCAGCTTGGCTTTGAATTCTTCAGTCATAGTGTCGGTTACCGGCGCATCGCGCGACCCAGACGATGAGGGTCTTCTACCCGAATATACGTCACGGGTGGCGTATGCTTCTTGAAGCGCTGGCGCAGGTCGGGTCCCAGCTGACGGAAGGCCTCGGCAGACAGGGCGACACCGCTCGCGTCGAGACGGGCGGTCACGTTGACGGTCTTCCCGAGTATGTCGTACCGCTTGTCCGACGCGACACCAAAGTGACCTGCGACGACCGGGCCGAAATGCACCTTGACGGTGAGCCGCGATTCCCAGCCGCGGTCGGCCATGAGCCCATCGGCCGCATCCTTCAGCTCGAGCAGCGCCAGGACCCCGCGATCGACGGCCTCGGCGGGAAACACGGCGAGCGTGGCGTCGCCGATGAACTTCACGACACGGCCACCGGCCGCGGCAATCGTTCTGCCGGCCAGCTCATAGTACGCATCCATGACGCGCGCGACTTCGGCGTCGTCGAGTCGCTCGGCCTGGACGGCAAAACGGGTGAAGTGCGTGAACGCGACCAAGAGAGAGACTTCGGAGAAGTCCGGCATAGTGCCTCCGGCAATTTGGGATCTGACGTCGGCCCGATGTCCGACAGTGACGGAATTGGAGGCGCAGGCCCAGAGTCCTGCAGTGCCAAACAATCTACATGCGCGAGCGCAGCTATGTGGAGGAACGATCGACGTTGCTGCGCCGAATCCCAAGCCCCTTCCAGAAATCAGGCGGGTAGCTGAGCTCGGGCTTCTCGCCCTTCGGCCTCACGACGTCGAGCGCATATCCATCCGGCAGTCTCTCATATCGGAGGCCCTTCACGAGCGAATGACGATCATACGCGCTCAGGAATGGGAGGGCTTCGAGGGAATCGGGATAGGTCCCAAAGCGCAGCCGATAGAGTTCGATGAACGCGATCGCGAATGCGAATAACTGATCAGCCGCATCTGGATGTAGCGATCGCCGTCCGGTGAACGGCCGCACCGGGGTGACCGGAAGCGCTTTGCTTTCACCCAAGAGGCGAAGGACCTCCTCGCGGAGCATTGCGAGCGTAATCCCAGCGTCGTTCAGCACCTGAGCAGCAATTCCCTTCTCCTCCCTCAACACCCCGAGCAGGAGATGCTCGGTCCTGACGTACGAGTGATTCTGTTCCCGAGCCTCGCTCATCGCGAACTCGAGAATCTTTTTGGCTCGCGAGGTATACGGCAGGTCCTGACTCTTGGCTTGATTCTTCCCTACCTTGACCGTTTCGTTGACCGTCGCCCCCACGTCCTCGAAATCCACATTCAGATTGGTCAATGCAGCGGCCGCCACACCTTCCCCCTCGCGCAGGATGGCCAGAAGAATGTGCTCGGTGCCGACGTACTCGTGCTGCAGGCGCGCGGCTTCCTCACGCGCCATCTGCAGCACCTTGCGAACGCGATCGGTAAAGTTGTAGCCGTTCACCTAAGTCTCGGAATTGTGACGACGAAATCGTCTTGTCGAGGACGGATATCAATACCTCTGAAATCCGCGATCGTTGCGTCCGCCCCCGGCAGGTCGGCTGCGGCATGCGTCGTGGTCACCCCCACGACTCGCGCCCCTGCGGCTCGCCCCGCGACGACGCCGGCCGGCGCGTCCTCGAACACCACGCAGTCCGACGGCGCGTATCCGAGCCGCTCCGCCCCGAGGCGGTAACTGTCCGGTGCAGGCTTGCCGCGCTTCACCTCCTCCGCGACCATCATGACGTCTGGTATCGGTAATCCTGCGGAGCCGAGCCGGAGACGTGTCAATGCTCGCCCATGCGCAACCTGCAGCAACGGAAGCGGATCGAGCTGATGGCGCTCGGCCCACCGTCGCCACGTGCGCTCGACCAGGGAACGTGAATCGACGAGGACCCCGTCGAGATCGAACAGAAACGCCTTGCAGCGGAATTCCAGTGTCAGTTGAGTCGACCTGTGCGCCGCAACGCCCCGCACGTGAGCGTATCCGTCGACTGACCTCGGAGGGGCCGGCGCTGATCGACCGTCGCTGTATCCGAAGGGGTGCGTGCTTGCTCATAGGCGCGCTCGCAATCACGCCGCTGCAGCAGGTTGGTGGGCGCCTTCCGCATCTGCACGAACCAGAGGATCAGAGCCACAATGACGATGACGGCCCCGAGCTGACTCGCCCACACGCTGGGTTTCCTAGTCGAGTCCTCTACCGTACTCGGATCGCCGTCAGAAAGGCATCCTGACCATCCGGCGCCCCGTAGATGCGAAGGGTGTCGCCGTGGACGTCCACATAGATCGTTTGCAGGTAGTGCTGCGATACGTAATCGGCGAGAATTCCCTGACAGTTCCGCCGACGAGCTCCTTGGCGGACGAGGGCGGATCGGGTGGCCAGCAGCCGAGGCAGACGATGAGGACCAACCAGGTGCGGCGCATAGCTCCAGGATAACGTCGAACGGGTCTCGCTCGTAAGCTAACTGTCAGGTGAGGCACTTACTTTTCGAGCCCATGCCGGCCCGGCTTGTCGCGCTCGCGACATTGATATTCCTCGTGGTCTCCTCCCCGGCCGCGGCGCAGGACATTCCTGCCACGGGCGGCGAAATCCGCGGCCACGTCATCAACGCCGCCACCAAAGCTCCAATCAGCACGGCCAAGGTGGCCGCCGCGACGGTCCAGACCTCCACAGACGTCGACGGCGCCTTCCGACTTCAAGGACTCCAGCCCGGACGCTATCGTGTCCGCATCCTCGCCCTCGGCTACGCACCGCGGGAGCTTGCCGTCGAGATCAGTCCGGCAGCGCCGAGTGTCGACGTCGGAAAGGTGACGCTCACTGCGGCAGTGGTCGTGCTGCAGCCGCTCCAGGTCACCGGGCAGAAACAGGACGTGGAGCTCGCCCCCGACCGCAACATCTACGTCGTACGCGACATGCCGACCACTCGCGGCGGCACGGCGCTCGACGTGCTGCGAAACGTGCCGGCGGTGGACGTGGACATCGACAACATCGTGAGCCTGCGCGGCAACACGGGCGTGGTGCTGCAGATCAACGGGCGCCCCAGCCCGCTGAAGCCGGCGCAACTCGGCAACTTCCTCGCCCAGCTGCCAGCCGACATGGTGGACAAAGTGGAGGTCGTGCCCAACCCGTCGGCGCGCGAGAATCCGGAGGGCGTAGCCGGGATCATCAACATCGTGCTGAAGGAACACGCCGATGAGGGACGGAGCGGGGGCCTCACTGTCGGCGGTGGGACCACCGGCCACGCCGACATCGGCGGCAACCTCGGCCTCGAGCGTGGGCCGCTCTCGCTGTACGGCAGCTACGGCTTCCTCCGCGACAACCGCCCACGCCGTGACACGATCTTCCGCGAGAACAACTACCAAAGCCCGTTGACATATCTGGAGGAGGCCGGGCTGCGCACGCAGATCCCGTTGGCGCACACGCTGACCGGCAGCGCCGGCTACCAACTCGGCAAGCGAGATGAGCTCTCCGCCGACATGGACTACAGCACCCGCAACGAGGCGGAGACCTACGGTCTGCTGTACCGCGACCTCGACTCGGCGCGCGCGCTGACGGGACTGAGCGACCGGTTCACTCGCGGTACGAACCACGAGTTCAACTTCGAAGCGACGCTCGCATACAAGCACGGCTTCGCCGCGAAAGGCCACAAGCTGTCGAGCGAGCTGCGCGTCGTGCGGGCGCGCGAGGGCGGGCCGAGCCGGATCGTCGCGCGAACGCTGGCACTCAACGGGACGCCGAGCGATACGTCGGCGCTCGAGACGCAGGACGCATGGGAGCACCCCAACGAGAATTCGTGGAAGTTGGATTACGTGCGGCCGCTCTCGAGTCTGCTGCGGCTCGAGACGGGGTACCGAGGATCGCAACAACGCTTTCACACGACGCTCGGCACTCAGGTGTTCGATACGGCGCAGGCTGCGTGGGTGCCCGACTCCACGCGCATCAGCGATTTCACGTACGACCAGGTCGTCCACGCCGGCTACGCCATCCTCGATGCGCAGCGCGGCAAGTTCCTGCTCCAGGCCGGCGTCCGTGTCGAGCGCGCCACGACACACTTTCACCTGAAAACGACCGGCGCTACATATGAGAACCCGTACAGCAGCGTGTTCCCGAGCGGGCTCATCGCCTACAACATCGATGACGCGCACCAAGTAAAGCTGAGCTACTCGACACGCATCCGCCGCCCCGACGACACTGATCTGCTCGATCCCACTGCGCATTACCTCGATCCGCTCAACATCTCGCGCGGCAATCCCTACCTGAAGCCGGAGTATATCCACGCGCTCGAGCTGGGACTGCAACGCACCGAGGACCGGCTGACGCTCCAGCTCACGCCGTTCTTCCGGCACACGGTCGATGCGGTCCGAACGATCCGCTCACTCGACAGCTCGGGTGTCATGACGCGGACGTTCGCGAACATCGCCACGAGCGATGCGTACGGCGCCGACGTCACGATCGCCCGGAGCGGCGGGCGGCTCAGCGGGTTCGCAGGCGCAAGTGCCTTCCAGCAGGTCAGCAACGCGTCGAATCTGGGGCCTGGTCTCTCCGCCAGGACCTTCGGATGGACGACCAGGATAAACGCCACGGTCCGAGGCACGAACACCTTCGATCTCCAGGCACTGGTGTCGTATCAGGCGCCGATGACCGTCGAGCAGGGTCGGAACGCCAGCCGCACGCGGTTCACGCTCGCCGCCCGCAAGAAGCTCATGGAAGACCGGCTGAGCGTGACGCTGCGTGTGATCGACCCGTTCAACACGTCGCGCGAGAGCAATACCACGATCGATCCGCGGTTCTACCAGGTATCGGACCGCAGACGCGTGGTCCGTGGACTACTGCTCAGCGTCAACTGGACGTTCGGAAAGCCGCAGGAAGAGCACAATCGCGAACCGGATCTCGGAGGCGATGTCGGTCCGCCGTAAGTCTATCGATTCACTCGCCGCCGCACCGTCTCGATGTCGCGCACCGGACGCACCTCCACGCAGCCGGTGCGGGCCCACGGGAACTCCTTGGCGATTTCGACGGCCTCGGCCAGGTCTTTCGCTTCGATCAGGTTGAAGCCACCGAGCACTTCCTTGGCCTCACTGAACGGCCCATCGGTGACCTTCGTGCGGCCATTGCGGATGCGGACCGACTTCGCGGTCTCGGCGCCTTCGAGCATCTGGCTGTCGGTCAGCCGTCCGTCGCGGCGCAGTTCGTCGGCGTGCGCGAGGCAGCCACGCATCATTTGATCGGTTTCAGACCGGGGGAGCGCGTCGTACAGCGCCGCGTCATTGTAGATCACGAGCACGAATTTCACTCTGGATCAGTCCTCCCTCGGGCCAACGTGGCGGTCACGGCATCGCAGAACGACCAGTCATCGACGACCTGTCCCTGCGAGGGATGCGGACGCGCGCCCCACACCACGATGACGATTTTAGCTACGGGGTTCACATAGAGGTATTGCCCGTGAATCCCGATCGCCATGAAGGCACCGTCGCGCCGTGATGTCGGCGTCGCGCCGGTCCACCAGAGATAGCCATACTCCACCGCCGCGCCGTCGCGCAGCGTCTTGGGCGTCGTCGCCTCACGAACCCAACCCGCCGGCAGAATCGAGTCGCCCGCCGCGACGCCGCCGCCGAGGACGAAGAGGCCAAATCGACCATAATCGCGCAGTGTGGCGCTGAAGCCGCTGCCGCCGATCTCAGTGCCGGCAGGCGAGTCGAGCCACCAGTTGGCATCAGCTTCCATCCCGAACTTGCTCCAGATCCGGTCGGACAGATACGTCGCGAGCGGGCGCCCGACGGCGGCGCGCAGGACCTCCGCCACGACCTGCGTCTCGCCCGTATTGTAGTTGGCTGTCGTTCCCGGCGCCGCGGCCCTCGGCAGGCTCTTCATGACGGCCAACGCGGACCCTGGCACCTGAGAAATCTGCGCCTCGAGCAAGCGCCGGCGGTCGGATGTCGGATCGCTATACGTCTCGTTCCACCGCACGCCCGACGCCATCATGAGGACGTCTCGCACCGACACGCCGTCGTAGGCCGTCCCGTTGAGCAACGGCACGTACCGCGTCACGGAATCGGACAGGCTGCGGATGAATCCGTCTTTGAGGGCCGCGCCGACGAGCGTAGACGTGATCGACTTGGCGATCGACATCGACATCCAGCGCGTCCGGTCGGTGTTTCCGAACCGATAGCGCTCGAGCTTCACGCGCCCGTCCTGCAGAATGAGGATCGCCGCGATTCGGTTGAGCTCGAGATAGGACTCGAGGTCATACTGTTTGCCCCGGTCGCTGAAGTGCACGTCCGTCAGCGAGACGGCCGCCCGCGGCAACAGCAGCGGTCTGGACGAGCCCGCCACCGTTCGCGTCGGAAAGAGGCGGTCGATGTTGCGGAAGGTGTTGACCGCCATCTCCGGCGTTAGCACGCCGTCGTAGATCTGGCGCACCGTACCGATCGGCTCGGTGCCATGAGGATACTGCTGGGCCGAGGCGACGCGGGATGCCGCCGCCGTCAGCATTGCAGTCGACAAGAGAACTAGGCGGTGCAGGCTAATTCTTGTTGTGCTCCACCACCATCAGCATGAACGATCCCGGCACGACGGGCGGACGGCGCCGGGGGTTGGCGGCGGTCGAATCGGGCACCGGCCCAAACTTGGCCGAGACGACGTAGACGCGACGCGTCGTGGGATCCAGGCCCATGTTGCGGCCACCGGGCGCGGTCTGGACGTTTTGCACGACGTGGTACTGGTCGGGGCCGTCCTCATGAATGACCGTCAACGTGCCATCCGCGTTCGACGCGAACACGTCGCTCGCGGCGGCATCGAACGCGGCGCCGTCCACGCCGGCGCCGATGGGCGCGGTCGCGACGACGCGGCCAGCCTGGTAATCCGAGACCGCCAACACCCCGCTGCGACATCCACTGAACAGGCGGTGATGCGTCGTGTCGATGGCCATTGCCACCGGCTGCTGGCAGGGAGCCGTCGGCCAGCGGCGGGTGACGGTGAGCAACTTCCCGTCGATCTCCACGACCTCGCCATTGTCGACGATGTTGACGTAGAGCTTGCCGTTGCCCGCCGCGATCCCCGTCTCGGGCTTGCCGCCGAGCGGGATATTGGTGACGAGGCGCCCGACGGGATCAACGACCGTGGATGAGTGAGCATCACCATTGAATGTGAACACGCGGTTCGACGCCGCATCGTAGACGATCGCGTCGGCGTCTTCGGCGGCGGGGATGCGGCCCAGCACCTGAAAGGTGGTCGGGTCGAACATGACCACCGCGCTGTCGTTTCCCGACGTCGCGAAACCACGGTGTGCCGCCTCGACGAGCGCCACGCCGTGGGCCCCGTGAATGTCGTGGATCTCGCCGAGCAGCTTCCCGTCGTTCTCGTCCACGACCATGACGCGATCTTGCCGCGCTATGAACACGCGGTGGCGCGGCGGGTCCGGGATGACGTAGTCCCAGCGGCCTTCCCCGCCCAGGACGAACGTGTGCGTGATCTGGTACGGCCTCGGTGTTTGAGCAACGAGGCTCGGTACCGCGCACAGGATGAGGACAAGGGCGAGACGACGCATACGAGCTCCTCTCAGGATGCGCCCGGGCCGGGGGGGGGAGTCCGCCGCCGGCGAACGACCACGAGGATCACGACCAGGACAACCACGAAGATCAGGCCCAATTGCCAGTTCATTTGGTCTCCTTTGCGGGGCGAGAGTCATCTGTTTCCCTAGACCGGTGGTCCCAATCGCTCGGTGAGGAGACTCCGGAAAGCGTCAACCTGGTCCGGCTCCGCGAAACACCGCTTTGGGACAATGTTGAAGATCAGATCGGACTGGTACACCACGAACAGCGCGGGTCCTTCCTTCCAGCGAATCAGATGATTCCAAGGCAGGCGGTTGGTGCTGTTGGCGTTGCTCGACTCGATACCGCTGTCGGTGCAGACGGACTCGAATGGGAGCTGGAGATTGCGCTGTTGACTGTAAACCCGACGGACGCGGCGCGGAAGATACAAGAGGCGCACAAAGAGCTGCACGCCGGCGATCAACAGGATGAGCAGCAGGGGAGGCAGTCCGGCATTGGGGTCCTGAATGGCAATGTCGGCGGAGAGGAGTGCGCCAACCCCCAGGAGGACCCAGAACACGATCCACAGCACGCGCTTCCAACCGCGCGTCCGCATGTGCAGCCTGTTGGCCGCGAGGTAATCGTCCGAGGTCAGCTGGCCGCCGAACTTGATCATCGGCTCGCCGCCGGGCTGGGCACGTAGTCGGCAAAGCTGAGTTTCTGCTCTGTGGCTAATGCCTGGAAGGCGCGTACGAAGCCGTCGGTCCGGGTCGACCCAAACCGCCGGGCGCCCGCGCGAAGGTACTCCAGCAGCTGGGGGAGCTCCCGGACTCCGCCGGCGGCCTTCACCTGACACCGGCCGTTCACCACCTCGTACATCAGCCGCACATCCTCCAGCGTCGCTCCGCCCTCGGCGTACGCGGTGGATGTCTTCACAAAGTGCGCGCCGGCCTGAGCGATCCAGTCACAGGCCCTCCGTTTCTCCGCTTCGCTCAAGTACCAATTCTCGGTGATGACTTTGACCACCCTGCCCTCGGCCGCGCGGACGACGCCTTCGATGTCTTGCATAAAAACGCGCTGCTCACCGTTCTTCAGCGCCGGGATATTCATCACCATGTCGATTTCTTGCGCGCCGAGGTGCAGAACCTGCTGCGCCTGGTACTGCTTCATCGCGGGTGTTTCATTGCCATGCGGAAAGCCGACCACGGTTCCGACGAGGACATCGGTCCCGCGCAGCAGCTCCACGGCCAACGGGATGTAATGTGGTTGTACGGTGAGGGTGGCCGTGCCCAACCGGGCCGCGGTCTCGCCAAACTGGATCACCTCGGCCCGCGTCGCATTGGGGCGGACGATCGAATGATCGAATAGCTTGGCAAAGCTGGTCACGTCCATGAGGAATTCTACTCTATACGAAGTCTTCCAGCACCTCGCGGGCCCGGTCGGCATTCTCCGCGGCGACTTGAATTCGCACGGGACCAGTCGCAGCATTGTAGCCGGAAGGAAACCGCCCCAACCCGATCCAGTCCTGGACGACTTCTCCCTGCGCGACGAACGGTATGTGGTCCCCGTCCAGCGCGTTCTTCACCAGCGCGAGAACGACTGTGTCGCTGGTTTCAAAGACGGTGACGAGGTCGTCGGTCACGGCATTGCCGAGTTGCTCACGAACGCCAGTCGCTTGCCGTCCGGCGACCACGACGGGACGTTGATCGTTCCCTGACCACCGTACAGGTACGCGATGACGCGCGCGGGTCCCCCACCGATGGGCATCAATCGCAGCAGCACGTGCTTGTAGAACGGATGATTGTCCGGCGCGACATCCATGCCAAACGCGAGGTAGACGATCCACTTCCCGTCGGGCGAGATGTGCGGGAACCAGTTGTTGAAGCCGTCGTTCGTGACCTGCTCCTGGCCGCTCCCATCGGGTCGCATCCGCCAGATCTGCATCCGTCCGCTGCGCGATGAGTTGAAGTAGATGTACGCGCCGTCGGGCGTGTACTCCGGACCGTCGTCGAGGCCCGGCGCGGTGGTGAGGCGGATCTCGTCGCCACCGGCGGCGGAGATCTTGTAGATGTCGAACGAGTCGTTGCGCTCCCCCACGTACACGAGCCACCGGCCGTCGGGGGACCAGCCGTGCAGGTACGATGGTCCTTTCGCGGTGATGCGCTTGGGTGTGCCGCCGGTTGCGGGAACCGTGTAGACGATCGACGCGCCGCTGTCCTCGACTGCGTGGTTGCTGATCGCGAGCATGCGGCCGTCGAACGACAGGACGTGGTCGTTGTTGTTGCGTGTCGCGAAGCCGGTGTTGATGACCGTGGGCGCCCGCGATGCGAGATCGAAACGGTAGAGCCGTCCCTCCTGCACGTAGATGAGCGCCTTCCCGTCGTGCGTCCAGTTGGGCGCCTGAAACGATCCACGGTACTGGTTCACAATCGTCGCGTTTCCGGTCGCGACGTCGAGAACTTCGAGGTTCGAGCCCAGGTAATCGCGGTAGGCGACGAGCTCCTTCGGCGCCGGCGTCGTGATGCGAACGTTGCTGAAGCTGGCCCGCTCGGTGACGGTATCGTTGTGCGCGCACACGAAGAGGCCGACGTAGACCGTATCAGGGAGGGTGACGCCGGCGAGGCGCTGCGTCACGAGGGTGTCGCCGAATTGGGCGACCGACATGAAATATTCGCCGTCGCGACGCTCGAGCTGGATGACCGCGTCCGCATCCGGGAGGCTGTCCGCCGATTTCTCTTCCTCTGTGGTCCCCCCAGTCTGCCGGCGGAACTGCAGCGACATCAAGCCGTTGCCGTGCAACGCCGCGGTCACATGCGCGCTGCCCGGGTCGAGCGAGGAGCGAATGGTCCAGCCGATCTTGCGATGTTCTTCCGCGCCCGCGCCGATGAAGTGTGCCCGCGTGGAGAGGATGAAGTTGCCGCTGATTCGTTTCCAGACGAACCGGAAATCGTCGCGCGAGTCCCACATGTTCTGACCTGAGCCGGCGATCAGATACGTTTGCTGCTGCGGATCGTACGAGGCTGCACCTCGCGCCCGGCCGACCTGCGCGTGGTTGGGAAAGATGCCGACCGGACCTTGGGCGCCGAGGACGTCGCGGAAGACGGCGGCGCTCAGGACGAATGTCAGCACGCCGAGAAGAATTCGTTTAGTCATGAGCTAGAAGACCCCGTCAGAAGGCCCAGCTTCCATTTTCGCGCATCCAAAACGCGTAACCGAATGCCATCGGACCAGCGTTGCTCAGTAGCAAGCCACCCCAAAATGCGATCTGCGCAACATCGCCGCTCGTGGCCAGGCTGCCCCACGCCAGCACGCCACCGAGGACGTAGGTGAGCGAGCAACGCGGACATGGCTGGCTAGTGGGGTGCGGGAGCCAGGTTCATGATCACATCCGCTGGTCCATCCGCGCGAGGCTTGGTCGTTACGCGGATCGGGATGGGCTTCCCCCGCGCTCGATCGAGCCGGATGAGTCCCTCCCTATCCAAGGGTCGAGCGCGCCTCATCCTCGCCATCGCCTTGAATCGACGAACAACGCTCTGATGCATTGAGGCGGGGAGTTCGAAATACAGACTGCCAGACGCCCCTCGATAGGCACGGATTTCGGCGACGGGCGAGCCCTCGCGCGGCGCCAGGACCTCGAGCCGCTCAAAGCCGCGATCGAGCGCCTCTGCGAGCAGCCCCTTGCACAGCTTGACGACGGGCGATTGGTGGACGAATGGCCCCTCGGTCAGCTGTGGGAACAGCAAACGATCGCTATCTGCCAAGCGCCAACCTGATTTGACTCAAATGATGCTCATTATGCGTGGCGGTCTTGTCGAATTCATCCCGCAACGCGCGCACGCCGTCGACACTATGCACGAACTCGAGGTGGCCGTTCCGCTCATAGTGCACACCGGCATAGTAGATGATTGCGTTGCGAACCGATTCGTATACCTGCCGGGAGAGGTTGAGCGGTACCCGTGAATAGTCGAGTCCCTTCGCCCACGCATCCTGATCCATCACCCAAACGACCGGACGAGGCTCACTGAGCACTCGACGGATGCGATCGAAGAAAACCGTCTCGCTATCCGAGAGGTGGTGAAGGATATAACCGACCGACCACTTGCCCGGCCCGTAGGTTCGCGCGAGGTCGCGAGGCTCGAGCGAGAAGCACTTGAGCGTCTCGTCTCGGGTCCGTTCAAGCTCTCCAATGAGTAGCGTGCTGACTCCAGAGATCCTTTTGCCCGCAGTCTAATGCGCGGGTTCCGGTACGCAAGACACCGCGCTTGTGGACCTCGTCGCGGCCAGAGCTCCTCAGCTTTCAATCCTGTAGACCTCGCGCCGGCCCGATTCGACCAGGTCGTGATAGTCTTTCATGATGTTCTCCATTTCCTTCATTGCCTCGCTCTGCCCTCCACCGCCCTGTACCATTCGGTCGAACTCATCCATGCTTCCCACCTCCATCTCCGCCACGAGCATCCAAAAGCGCTCGCCGCAAAAGTCGGTCATGATCCGCATCTTCGGCATGCCGATCTTGGCACTGAGCTTGTTCATCGCGACAAACTTTTCGACCATCGGGCGCACTTTGCCAGGCTTGCAGAACATGATTTCGCGAACGAGGAACATGGAGGTCTCCCGTGGTCATCGGCGTTGGTTGGGAACGGGCATGGGCCGCCGAACGGAGATGGAATTCTACCACAGACGACGGGCGCCGGGATCTTCCCTCGAATTCGTAGACACTGGTTGTTAGGCAATTCGAGCCTCGTACTCCGCTGGAGACTGATACCGCAAGGCGGAATGCAGCCGCCGGTAGTTGTAATAGTGAAAATAGCCGCTCAGCGCGAGCC
>WNEZ01000451.1_pt1 | contig 49344 bp, 40 predicted proteins | sample 5400521 | NCBI WGS metagenome assembly WNEZ01 (sample SAMN13153339, study PRJNA577476) | soil metagenome | isolation source: 120 cm saprolite under Douglas fir tree site 2 hole 1 replicate 1 | place: USA:California | collected 2015-04-18
GTCAACACGTACTATCCGGGAACGGCCAATGTTGCGGCCGGCGCCAAGTCCATCCCGGTAGGAACCCCAACCGGCGCTGGGACAGCAATCGCTACCGGTGATCTCTTGCTCGTCATCCAGATGCAGGATGCGACCATCAACACGAGCAACAATGTTGCTTACGGAAATGGCAGTACGGGCGCGGGATTTACCGCACTCAATCAGTCCGGCAACTTCGAATTTGTCACCGCGACCGGCCCCGTTGCCGCCAATGCGGTTCCAGTTTCTGGCGCGGGCGCCGGCGGTGGTTTGATCTTCAACTACAACAGCTTTGTGTGGGGTGCGGCCAACGGACAAAGCACATATCAGGTTATCCGTGTCCCGCAATATGCAACGGCAAGTCTGGCCGCGGGGTTGATAGCGTCCGCATGGAATGGCTCAACCGGCGGTGTTCTCGCTATTGATGTAGCCGGCAGCCTCACTCTGGGTGGTCAAGCCGTCAGCTTGGATGGCATGGGATTCCGTGGCGGCGCTGGCATGCAGTTGAGCGGAAACGGCGGAGGCAGCAGCGCGGACTTTCGCCAGGTTGCACCGGCCGCTTACGGCGGAACGCCTGTCGCAGGATTCGATGCTCCGAAAGGCGAGGGTATTGCCGGAACGCCGCTCTGGGTCGAGTCAGGCGGGAGCTTCCTGAAAACCAACACGGATTATCCCAGCGGAACCGCTGGCACCGATGGCAGCATGGCACGGGGCGCACCCGGCAACGGCGGCGGCGGAGGCACCGACGCTAATCCGCCCGGAAACGACCAGAATGCCGGCGGCGGTGGTGGCGGAAACGGCGGCTCGGGCGGTTTTGGCGGCGACTCCTGGAACACGAACCTCAGCACGGGCGGTGAGGGTGGAGCAATCTTCCCCGCAACCGTGAACCGCGTTGCTCTGGGCGGCGGCGGAGGCAGTGGAACACGGAACAACTCCGGTGGGGATAACCAGGCAAGCGGTGGCGCAGCCGGTGGCGGCATCATCATTATCCGTGCCGGCAGTCTCAGCGGGACCGCGACCCTCACTGCCAACGGCGCTGCCGCCTACAACGGAACACTGAATGATGCGGGGGGCGGTGGGGGCGCGGGCGGCAGCATCGTGGTTCTTTCGGCCGGTGGCGGAGAAGGCGGCCTCACCGTGCAAGCCCAGGGCGGCCGGGGTGGCGACGCTTGGGATATCCAGGCATTTACTCTCGCCAATCGCCACGGCCCTGGCGGTGGCGGCGGTGGCGGTGCTGTGATTCTTTCAGGAGCTGCCGCAAGCATCAGCGTCGGCGGAGGACCCAGTGGGACCACATTGAACCCCGGAGTCCCTTACGGAGCGACTGCCGGTAACAGCGGAACGACCATCACCAATGCGTCGATCACGCAGACTTCGGGAACCCAGTCCGGCGCTGGTTGTGTGCCTGACATGACGCTGGGCAAGAGCCATGTGGGCAATTTCGTTCGCGGATCGGCGGCGAGCTATACGATTCCGGTTCAGAATGTGAGTCCGTTCGGGCCGAGCAGCGGAATCGTTACGATTAACGACACGCTGCCCACAGGTGTCACTCCGACGAGTGCGACTGGGGCGGGGTGGGCGTGTGGTGTGGCGTCGCAGACCGTGAGTTGTACGCGATCCGACAGTGTGGTGGCGGGGGCCTTTTATCCGTCGATCACGATTAATGTCAACGTGGCGCAGACGGCTCCGGCGACCGTGACGAACACCGCAGTGGTGGGAGGCGGCGGCGAGATTAATCTGGCGAACGATACTGCCACAGATGTGGCGAATGTGGTGTCGAGCGCGGACATGAGCGTGACCGACGCGGGAGCTCCGAACCCGGTTGCCGCAGGCAGCAACATTACTTATACGCAAGTTGTAACCAACAGCGGTCCGAGCGCGGCTGACAATGCGACGCTGGTGGCAACGGTTCCGACGAACACGACGTTTGTATCGATTGCGTCGCCGGCGGGATGGACGTGCGTCACGCCCGGTGTGGGCGGAACCGGGAACGTAGTGTGCAGCATCTCCAACATGCTGGGCTCGACAGCAGGTACCTTCACGCTGGTGGTCAAAGTAAACAATGGCACAGCGAACGGAACGGTCATTACAGAAACCGCTTCGGTGAGTTCCTCGGCGAACGATCCCAATTCCACGAACAATACGGCGACGGTAAACACAATCGTTGGGACCACGGCGGCGGCGGACCTGTCGGTATCGAACGCGGCATTGCCGAATCCGGTGATCGCGGGCAACAACATTACTTACACTCAGGTGGTCACGAACACGGGAGCGATCCCCGCTTCGGCGGCCACGTTCACGGAGGCAACCCCCGCGAACACAACGTTTGTCTCCATCACACCGCCTGCTGGTTGGAGTTGCGCTGGTTTTCCGCCGCAGTGCATCAACCCGAGCGTTGCGGCTGGCGCGAGCGGAACCTTCACCCTTGTGTACAAGGTGAACGCGGGCACAGCAAGCGGAACGGTGATTACCGATACTGTTACCGTCAACGCGACCAACGATTCCTTTGCCGGAGACAATACTGCCACTGCGACCGATGTAGTCGCCACCGCTGTCCAGGCCGATCTGGCGCTCAGCACGGTGGCGTCTCCAGTCGCAGTTTTCGCGGGCAACGACATCACCTACACGCAAACAGTTACGAACAACGGACCTGCGGCGGCCTCGAACGTCAGCTTCACGGAGCCGATCCCTGCCAACACTACATTTGTCTCCGTGGGAGCGCCGGCGGGCTGGTCCTGCACTGTGACCGCCTCGGTGACTTGCACGAATCCAAACATGAACGCTGGTTCGACGGCGGACATTATTGTCGCTGTGAACGTCGGACCGGCGGTGGCAGTGGCGTCGATCACGGCGAACTCTTCGGTCACTTCCGCGACGAGCGATCCTGCCTTGTCGAACAACAGCACGACAGTGGTAACGAACGTCAGCGTTGCGTGCGACCTGACGGTGACGAACAGCGGCGCTCCGAATCCGGTTGCAGCGGGAAGCAATATTAGTTATACGCAGACGGTTACCAATGGCGGGCCCAGCAACTGCAGCACGGCGACGTTCAGCGAGCCCACGCCAGCGAATACGACGTTTGTGTCGGTCTCGGTGGTAACGAGCGGAGGCGGGACATGGACTTGTCCGAACTCCGCTCCGGTGAGTTGCACGAATCCGAGTGTGCCCCCGGGGTCGACAGGAACAATCACAGCCGTCTATGCGGTGAACGCAGGGACTGCCGCGGGGACGATCATCACCGACACGGCAACGGCGGCAACGACCTCGCGCGATACGAATCTGAACGACAATTCCGCGACGGTCAATATAGCGGTGGCGGGCGCTGCCCAGGCTGATTTGCGGGTCACGAACTCGGGCAGCCCGAATCCGGTGACTGCCGGCAACAACATTACTTATACGCAGTCGGTGACGAATGGCGGACCCGCTACGGCCAACACGATTACTTTCAGTGATCCAGTCCCGGCAAATACAACTGTCGTCTCGTTAACGGGCCCGGCAGGGTGGACGTGCAGCGTCGTTAGCGTGCCACCTGCGTGTACGATTGCCAGCCTGGCAGCGAATGCTACGGCGAATTTCACTTTTGTTGTGAAGGTGAATAACAACGTGGCGTCGGGGACGACTATCACGCAGACGGACTCGGTTTCGGCGACGACCGGTGACCCGACCTTGGGAAACAACAGCGCGTCGGCCAGTGTCGTAGTCGGGAATTCGGCAGATCTTTCTATTACGAACTCAGCCAGTCCGGTTCCGGTGCAGGCGAATAACAACATTACGTACACACAAGTTGTAACCAACCCGGGACCGAGCGCGGCAAGCAGTGTCACAGTGACGGAAACCCTGCCCGCGAATACGACAGCACAATCGCTAACCGGGCCGGCAGGATGGACTTGCGTCCTGGGAACCCTGACCTGCACGAACCCGAGCCTGGCCGTTGGTAGTGCGACGATCACTTTCGTCGTCAACGTGAATGCCGGGACTGCCGCGGGGACTGCGATCAACGATACGGTAACGGTGAGTTCCTCGACCACCGATCCGAACGCGGGGAACAACACCGCGACAGCGGCCGACGTTGTAGCTACAGCCACGCAGGCAGATCTGATCACCACAAACTCGGCTGCTCCGACATCGGTGGCCGCGGGAAGCAATGTCACCTATACGCAGAGCGTCACCAATAACGGTCCGGCTGCAACGACGGCGCCGACCACGCTTACGCAGAGCACTCCGCCGAATACGAACTTCCAATCCATTACGTTCCCGGCGGGATGGTCGTGCGTTACGCCTGCCGTTGGGGGTACTGGGACCATCACCTGCACGGACGCAGGCAGCCTGGGAGTAAATGCCACGGCGAACTTCACCCTCGTGCTACAAGTGAATGCGGGGACGCCTACGGCCACGAATATCGCCGAAACGGCGACGGCGAGTGCTGGCAACATCGTCCCGGGCTTGACGACCAACAGCGCTACCGCAACGGTGGTCGTCGCCAATGCCAACAGTACGGATATGGCGATCACGAAGACGGCGACGCCGAATCCGGTACTGCAGGGCGATACTTTGACCTACACGCTGACGGTGGTGAACAACGGGCCTGCGTCGGCAACGAATGTCACAGTCACGGATACGTTGCCCGCCGCGGTAACTTTCCTTTCTGCCATCACAACCACGGGGACGTGCTCAGAAGCCGCCGGAACCGTAACTTGTCTGCTGGGGACAATGGCAAATGCAGCGACAGCCACGGTAACAATTCTGACGATTGCGGGGACGCCGGGCGTCGTCTTCAACACGGCGAGGGTGACCGCGGATCAGACCGATCCGATCCCGGGCAATAACTCATCGACGCAGACCGAGACCATCACTGCGGCGACCATGGTTCACTTGCACTTATTCACGGCACAGGCTGGGCAAGACAAGAATGGCGCGAATCGCGTGGTGCTGACATGGAAAACAGGCGGTGAGGCGCACAATCTGGGCTTCAATGTGTATCGCGAGGTGAATGGGAACCGGGTGCGACTGAATCCGTCGTTGATTGCGGGATCGGCGTTGCTGATGCGCGGATCGCTGCCGCAACACGCAGCCAAGACGTATGCGTGGATTGATCCATCGGCGGGTGTGGCCGCGGGTGAGTATTGGCTCGAAGATGTGGATGTGAACGGGAGTCGGACGATACACGGGCCCGCTTCAGTACACGGCGCCCCTGCGGGAACGACCGCCGAACCCGCGGCTTATGCAGCGACATTTGCCCAGTTGAGCCAGGCGCAGCCTGCGGCATCGTCAGGCGAGAGTCGCGCGGTCGAGACGGTGGCGCCAGAATTAGTTCGGACGAGTGATCAGATCCAGCGGCAGTTTGAGCTGGCGGCTCATCCAGCGGTCAAGATTCTGGTCCGGCACCAGGGCTGGTATCGAGTGACGCAGCCGGATTTGCTCAAGGCCGGGTTGGATCCGGATGTGGATCCGGATTCGCTGCGGCTGTTTGCGGAGGCGGCTGAACAGTCCATTGAGGTCATGGGCGCAACCCCAGGACGGGGTGGATTCGGGCCACAGGCTGCGATCAATTTCTACGGAACTGGCATCGATACGCTCTACTCGGGAACGCGAGTTTATTGGCTGGTAGCGCGGGAAGGGAGCGGCGCGCGGATTCGACACTTGCCGGCGTCTTCCGGATCGAACCTGCCGCCGGCGAGCTTCCCCTACGTCGTTGAATTGCGGCCGCGCACGACTTACTTTGCAGCGCTAATTACGCCGAATGGCGACAACTTTTTCGGCGCCTTTATCTCGTCAGTCCCCGTGGATCAGGTGCTGCACGCGCCGCATCTGGATAAGACGTCGACAGAGCCGATGTATCTGGAAATCTCGCTCCAAGGGATAATTGCCGGGATTCCGCACGACGTATCGGTCGTGTTGAATGGAACCCCAGTCGGGGACGTTACATTTACCGGACAGGCCAAGGGAACGTTGCGCGTGAGCGTGCCTCCTGGATTGCTCCTCGAGGGCGCCAACACGGTCACGCTGACGGCACAGAATGGGTTGTACGACACCAGCCTTGTTGATTACATACGGATCGAATATCCGCATTTGTACGTGGCGGATTCGGACCAGTTAAAGTTCAGGGCACGCGCAGGAGAGGAAATACGCGTGGGCGGCTTCGCGACGTTGCCTACAGCGGTGCTGGATATTACGGATCCGGAGCGGCCGGTACAGCTTACGCCTCAGGTTGTATCGAAGAATGGCGCGTATATGCTTGAAGTGCAGACGCCCTGGACGACATCAAAAGACTCGGATTCGAAGACGCACACGCTGCTGGCGGTAGGCGAGGCGAGAATAGCGTCGGCGGCAGGCGTGAGGGCGAATCATCCCTCGCACTGGCACAGTGTGCAGGCCGGGGCGGACATCGCCATGGTGGCATACGAGGGATTCGCCTCAGCACTGCCGCCGTTGGTACGATCGCATGAGGCGCAGGGAAAATCGTCTGCAGTGGTGCTGATCGGCGACTTGCATGACGAGTTCAACTTCGGGGAACGGAGCCCGTATGCGCTTCGCCAGTTCCTGCTGTACGCGAACAAGAACTGGAAGACGGCGCCGAGGTATCTGTTACTCGATGGGCGTGCGTCGATCGATCCTCGCAACTTCCTGGGTTTTGGTCATTTGGATTTCGTGCCAACAAAGATTGTCCCGACTGGCAGCTTGATGACGTCGTCGGACGACTGGTTCTCGGATTTCAAGGACAATGGCATGCCGACGATTGCGACGGGGAGGCTACCAGTGAGCACGGCGGATGAGGCCGACACGGTCGTCGGGAAGATCACGGCTTACGAAGAGAATTCTACGAACGGACCGTGGGCCGGTAGGGCGATGATGGTGGCGGATCAGAACGATATTGAGAACTTTACACAGGACGCACAGAAGGTGCAGTCGCAATTGCCTGGGTCAATACACGTAAGTGACGTGTTCACGAGCACCGTAGGAGCTCCGACGGCGCGGCAGCAGATTCTGGACGGCATCAACTCGGGACAGGTGCTGGTGAACTACCTGGGGCACGGGTCGGAGGAGGAGTGGTCAGGGACGAATCTGTTCGATACGAACTCCGTGCCGTCGCTGAGCAATGGCACGAAGCTGCCGGTGTTTCTCATCATGGATTGCCTGAATGGATTCTTCCAGGACGTTTACGCGCAGCCCCTTGGGGTGACGCTGATGTTGGCTCCGAATGGGGGCGCGGTGGCGGTGCTGGCATCGTCGGGATTGAACCAGGCGTCGCCGCAGACGCAGCTAGATCTGCGCGTGGTGCAGAGTGCCTTCAGCACGCCCCGGCCCGCGCTCGGTGACGCGATTGTGGAGGCAAAGTCACATATCGCCGACATCGATGTGCGCAAGACGTACGTGCTGTTTGGCGATCCCGCGATGCAGATTAAGACCGCGGGGAGCGCCGCAGGACACTGAACCATTCCAAACAGATCCAGCCGGGGCCGCTAACAGTTTGCTCAAAAACTCGATTGCCGATCTGTTTTGAAAGGGCGCGGCTTCTAGCCGCGCCGTAAGTGCCGACAAATCAACCGTGGCTTCAGCCACTGAGGTCACTCCGGCGTGCGAAGTAAGTTTTTCAGCAATATGTACAGCCGCGCAGGCTGAGAAGCCGTCCTTTTTCAAAGCTCACGCCAACTTCCGAACCGTACCTGACTGGACAGCCGAGGCGGCTGTCGCCACGTGGGTGCTGACCGCCCGCAGCGGTTCGGCCAAGCCGCGCATTACCTTCTCGAATCCTGCGAAGTCTAGAGATTGGGGACCGTCTGAAAGGGCGCGCTCGGGGCAGGGGTGGACTTCAATGATCAGGCCATCAGCTCCAACGGCCACTGCGGCGCGGGAGACGGCGGCGATCAGGCTCTGCTTGCCGGTGCCATGCGATGGGTCGGCGATCACTGGGAGATGCGATAGATCGCGAGCCAGGGCTACGGCAGCGAGGTCGATAGTGTTGCGAGTTTCGGTCTCGAAGGTCTTGATGCCCCGTTCGCAGAGAACAACCTGGCGATTGCCTCCGGAGAGCAGGTACTCGGCGGCGAGCAGCCATTCTTTTACGGTTGCAGATGGGCCGCGTTTGAGCAGGATAGGCTTGTTGATCACGGCCAGACGGCGCAGGAGTGCGAAGTTCTGCATGTTGCGAGCGCCTACCTGGAGCATGTCGGCGTATTCGCAGATGATGTCAATGTCCTCAGTGCTCATCACTTCCGTGACCACGGGCAGTCCGGTCTCTTCGCGAGCTTCGCGCAGAATCTTCAGGGCTTCGAGGCCTAGGCCCTGGAAGTCGTAAGGAGACGTGCGCGGCTTGTAAGCTCCGCCGCGAAGGATGGTAGCGCCGGCACGCTTGATGGCGTGAGCTGTCTCAAGCAGCTGTTCGCGGGATTCGACAGAGCATGGGCCGGCGATGACAACCACTTCCGGACCGCCAATGTCTACGCCGTTGACGTGAACCACGGAACGTTCGGGCTGCACCTGGCGGCTGACCAGCTTGAAAGGCTGGGCGATGGCGACGACGTTATCGACGCCGGGCGCGACCTGCAAGGCTTCGATTTCGTGGCGGCGGCCGCTGCCGACGGCCGCCACGATGGTGCGCTCGGTGCCGCGCGTGACGTGAGGCTGGTACCCAGCTTCCCGGATGCGCTCGATGACGTGGTCGATCTCGGCTTGGGTGGCCTTCTCAGACATGTTGACGATCATGACGTTGTCTCCCTGAGGTTGATTTGCGCGCTAAAAAACAAGAGCCGCGATTCTGCATCGCGGCTCCGACTGAAACTTGGTGAATCCAGGTGTCCTTAGTGACCCGATGCTCCAAGCTTCGCCGCAGCCGCCGCCCCACTAAACCAGTAGTGGCGGAAGAATGCGATGTTGGAAGTAAATCGTGTCATCTATGTCACTCAATACAGCTCAGACTTGCGTAGACGAAGTGATCTGCAAAACGACTTCAACCGCGTGATTACTGAATCGAGCTGGCCGCGCTGGAGAACACATTATTTGCGTTCGAACCGATGAGGCGAATCGTCCCCACAACCAGCACCAGAATGACGGCCAGCATCACGGCGTATTCGGCGATGTCTTGTCCGGCATCGTCCGACCACAGCTTGCGAATCAACTTGTGCATTCACTCTCCTCTAGGCCGCTGTCCGTTTCCCCGTTGAGGGGAACCGGTTTCAAGTCCACCCATGATGCATGCGGTCTAAGCACCTTGTCAATTGCGGGTTTTGGAAATTTCCACAGAAAACTCACTGCTAGAAGGTATCTGGTTTGCGCAAGGATTCCGTGTCTGCTTGTGCGGGCACAGGATGCAAAATCAGCGCCTGCGCGGAATCCAGCGTGTAACGCAAGACCCGGTTGGGAAGCATGCCGAGATAAATCGTGGCGATCACACTGATAGCGAGTGCGACCCCCAGCGCAGCCGGGATGCGGGTGACAGGTACTTCTTTGCGCGGCTCGCGCATGTACATCATGACGACCACTCGGAGGTAGTAGTAGGCACCGACGGCGCTGTTGACGACGCCGATCAACGTGAGCCAGATCAGGTTCGCCTTTAGGGCGGCGCTGAAAACGTAGAACTTGGCGAAGAAGCCGCCGGTCATCGGAATTCCGATCAGTGACAGCAAAAAAATGGTTAACGTCGCGGCCAGCAGAGGCGATGTGCGCCCTAGGCCTTCATAGTCTTCTAGGGTGACATAGCGTTCGCCGGCGTTGGCGAAGTGGCTTACCACAGCGAAGGCGCCGACGTTCATCGCAGCGTAGGCGGCGGTGTAGAACATCGCCGCAGAAATTCCGGTGACGGAATCCTGCGGCGTCAGCATCGCGAACGCTACCAGCAGATATCCGGCGTGGGCGATCGAAGAGTAGGCGAGCAGGCGCTTCACGTTGGACTGGACTAGGGCTCCGACATTGCCAAGGGTCATCGAAAGAGCTGCGGAAACCCAGACCAGCCAGAAGCGTCCGGGAGCATTGATGGCGAAGACGATTCGCAGCAAAACCGCGAACGCTGCGGCTTTGGGGGCGGTAGACATGAATCCGACGATGGGAGCAGGGGCGCCTTCGTAAACGTCCGGGGTCCAGATGTGGAAGGGGGCGGCAGCGACTTTGAAGCCGAGACCGACGAACATCAAGGCGACAGCCACGTAGGCGAGGACTTCGACCGGGCCGGCTTGAAGCTTACCGCTGATGATATCGATGTTGGTGGAGCCGGTGGCGCCGAACATCAGCGCCACGCCATAGAGAAAGAAGGCGGTCGCAAACGAGCCCAGCAGGAAATACTTCAGCGAGGATTCGCTGCTGGAGGCGTCGTGGCGGCGGAATCCAGCGAGGATGTAAGACGAGATGGAAGAGATTTCAAGGGCGATAAAAATCAGGACAAGTTCGACGGCCGACGTCATCAGGCCCATGCCCACTGCGCCGAAGAGGATCAGGCCGTAGTACTCTCCGGCGCGGATCTTCTGGACCGTCATGTATTCGTAGGAAGTAAGGATGACGATCGCCGCGATGGCGATGACAAGGACGTGGAAGAAGACACTGAATCCATCGATGCGGACCATGTTAGAAAACGCCAAGCCCGGAAATTCAGACATGTACCAGGTTGAAGCGAGGCCAGCGAGGGCACCGACGAGGGCGATCAGGCCGAGGGTCTTCTGACTCGTTTCTTCATCGAGCACGGGGTCGAGCAGCATGATCGCGACGCCGAAGGCAGAGAGGACCAGTTCAGGCAGGATGCGGATGTATTCCGTGCCGGTGGGGATCGTCTGCAAAAGCGCGGCGGCTAGCGTTACGGTCATTGGCCGACCACCTTGCTCGCGAGCTGGGTGAAGGGAATAAGTGCGGATTGCACCGCGGGGTCAATTGCACCCAGCCAGAGGATAGGTGCAACGCCCATGACTAAAGCAGCCACGGCGCATGGCCAGATTGCTGCTTTCTCAAAAGCAACAAGATCGCGCATCGAGGTGTTGACGGAATGCGTCACTTTTCCGAAGAAGACCCGCTGGTACATCCACAAAAGATACGCGGCGCTCCAGATCACACCGGTGGCGGCGAGGACTCCGTAGAGCGCTTTGGCCTGGAAGGCTCCGCTTAGCACGAGGAATTCGCCAATGAATCCGTTTAGCAAGGGGAGGCCTACGGAGGCCAGCACGATGAATAAGAAGGAAGCTGCGTACACCGGCGCGATAGAGGCGAGGCCGCCAAACTCGCTGATTTCGTAGGTGTGGCGGCGTTCGTGCACTACGCCGGCGAGCATGAAGAGCGCGCCGGTAGCGACTCCGTGGGCGAGCATCACGAAGACGGCTCCGTTCAGGCCCGCTTGCGTGAAGCTGAAAATTCCGAGCACGACGAAGCCGAGATGGCTGACCGAGGAGTAGGCGATCAGCTTCTTCATGTTGGGCTGGACCATCGCAACCAGGGCGCCGTAAATGATTCCGATCAGCGCGAGGGTGACGATCCAGGGCGCATTGTGGCGCGACTGCTCGGGGAACAGGCCCAGGTTGAAGCGCAGCATGCCGTAGGTGCCCATCTTCAGTAGAACCCCGGCCAGCAGCACTGATCCGGCCGTCGGCGCTTCGACGTGGGCGTCAGGCAACCAAGTGTGGAAAGGGAACAGAGGCACTTTGACGGCGAATGCCAGGAAGAAGCCGAGGAAGAGCCACTGTGCCGCGGCTGGGAAGTTCGGTACCGCGCCGTGTGTGATCTGGTTGCGAAGAATGACGAAGTCGAACGTGCCAGTTTGCGCGTATAGCCAGAGGATCGCGGCCAGCATGAAGACAGAGGCGATCATCGTGTACAGAAAAAACTTCACAGCAGCGTAGACCTTGCGTTCGTGGCCGAACATGCCGATCAGCAAGGTCATGGGGATCAGCGTAGCTTCCCAGAAGAAGTAGAAGAGGAACAGGTCGAGCGAAGTGAAGACGCCAATGAGCGCGGTTTCGAGGATGAGAAGGATGATGAAGAATTCCTTCACGCGTTCGTGAACTGATTTCCAGGAAATCAGGACGCAGAGCGGGGTCAAGAAAGTGGTCAGTACGATCAGCCACAGGGAGATGCCATCGATTCCCATGTGGTAATGGATGTTGGGACTCGAGATCCATTGTTTATCGACCGAGTACTGAAAGCCGTCCTGACCTCGATGGAAATAAACCGGCAGGTGCAGCGATAGCACGAACGTAAGCAGCGAGATGACGAGAGAAAAAATGCGTATGTCGCGATCGCGTCGGGGCAACAGAACCAACAATAGTCCGCCTGCGAGCGGCGCAAAGGTGACCAGTGTGAGAATGATGGGGTCGAGATAGTTCGTATTCATCGTCACACCCCCAGCCACACCATATAGGCAATGACGAGAGCGGCCCCCGCGGCGATCCATCCAGCGTAGGAGCGTACATTTCCGGACTGCATGTGGCGGACTTCGTCGGAAACATGCCGGGCGCCGTCGGCGGCATTGTTGACGGTGTCGTCGATCGCCTTGCGATCGACACCCTGCCAGAGGATATGAGTTGAACCGTCAACCAGCGGCTTCACGAAGAGCCGGGCGTAAAGTTCATCCACGTAGTACTTGTTTATCACCGCTTCGTAGAGGCCATTCAAGCGATCGGCAATTCTCTGGGGAAGATACGGTTTGCTCACATACAGCACATAGGCAAGCCACAGGCCGAGAAATGCGACCACAACGGAAATACCCATGAGCAATAGCTCGGTGCTGCGGCTTGCGGATTCTCCGGCACCTTCTGCGACCGCTGCCGAACCAAACACTGGTGCAAGGAAATGCTCGAAATGGTTGTGCCAGCCGACTAGGCCACCGACCAGCGAAAGAACCGCAAGGATCATTAGCGGGACGAGCATCACCATCGGGCTCTCATGCGGTTCGCCATGGGCATGATTATCGTGGCCATGTCCGTGTGAGACGCGACCGTGGGCATCAACTTGGGATCCGTGATATTCCCCGAAAAACGTCATGAACAAGAGGCGGAACATGTAGAACGACGTTATGAAGGCAGTGACGATGCCGACCAGCCAGATAACCCAATTCGCCTGATAGGCTTTCCAGAGAATTTCGTCCTTGCTCCAAAAGCCCGCCAAGGGCGGGATTCCAGCGATGGCGAGGGTGGCGATGCCCATGGTCGCAAACGTCACCGGGATATAGGACTTAAGTCCCCCCATCTTGCGCATGTCCTGCTCACCGCCGACGGCGTGAATGACGGATCCGGCCGCGAGGAAGAGGAGGCCTTTGAAGAAAGCGTGAGTCATCAGGTGGAAGATTCCGGCAGAGAAGGCTCCGACGCCGCAGGCCATGAACATGTAACCGAGCTGCGAGACGGTGGAGTAGGCGAGGACTTTCTTGATGTCGGTTTGTGCGATACCGATAGTAGCAGCGAACAATGCGGTCAGAGTTCCGACGATCGCGACCACGGTTAAGGCAGAGGGTGCGCGTTCAAAAATGACGTGCGACCGGGCGACCATATAGACGCCGGCGGTAACCATGGTCGCGGCATGGATGAGGGCGGAGACTGGAGTGGGGCCCTCCATGGCGTCGGGAAGCCAAACGTAGAGTGGGATTTGGGCGGATTTGCCGCAGGCGCCGACCATCAGCAGAATTCCGATCGTGGTCAGCAAAGTTTCAGTTCTGGGTCCTGCAGACAGATGCGTGACCGAATCGAATACCTTTGCGAAATCCAGCGAGTTGAAGTGCTGGATCAGCAGAAACAAGCCGATTAGGAATCCGAAGTCGCCGATTCGGTTAACGATGAATGCTTTTTTCCCGGCGGACGCGGCGGAATCCTTGGTGAACCAGAATCCGATTAACAGATACGACGCGAGGCCTACGCCCTCCCAGCCGATGAACATCAGCAGATAGTTATTCGCCAGCACCAGCGTGAGCATGAAGAACATGAACAGGTTCAGGTAGGCGAAGAAGCGGTAGTAACTGGGATCGTCCCACATGTAGCCGACGGAGTAGATGTGGATTAGGAAACCAACTCCCGTAACAACCAGCAGCATCACGAGGGAAAGCTGGTCGAGGTAGAGCGCGAAATCGGCGGTGAAGCTGCCGGAACGAATCCAGTGAGCGACGAACTCCTGGTAGGGAAGTGATAGCGAAGAAAAGAGCGCGGCGACCCAGAGCGCCCAGGCGAACGCTGCTCCGGAGAAGAACAGCCCGACGACGCTGACGGTTCGCTTTGAAGACTTCTTCCCGAAGAAGCCGTTGATCGCGGCACCCGCCAGCGGTAGTACCGGGATCAGCCAGAGATTGAGGAACGGGTTCATAGTTTGAGCAGGTTCACTTGATCGATGTTGAGAGTCTCACGCGTGCGATATACAGCGATGATGATTGCCAGACCCACCGCGGCTTCCGCGGCCGCGACCACCATTACGAAGAACACGAATACCTGACCGGCAAGCGAGTGCCAGTGCGCCGCGAAGGCAACGAAAGAGAGATTCACGCCGTTGAGCATGAGCTCGATCGACATGAAAATGGTGATGATGTTGCGCTTGATGAGAAATCCAACCACTCCACAGGAAAACAGGATTCCGCTGAGCATGAGGTAGTAGGAAAGAGGCACCATCAGTGTTCTCTCCTCTTCTGCACGGCTTGCGGCTTGCTGGCCAGCACTACTGCGCCCATGATGGCGATCAGGATCAGGACGGAAGTGATTTCAAAAGGCAGCAGGAAGTCGTGAAACAGCAGCTGGCCGATGGTCTTTGGATCGCCGGGGAGCGCGCCAATGGCCACGGAACCCGTTCCGGAGTGTTTCAGCACTACCCACGCGACCAGGACGCTACCCAGCAGGATCCCGGGGACGCCCAGCAGGATCGCGACACGGCTGCCTTTGGTGCGTTCCTCTTCTCCTGCGTTTAACAGCATGATGGTGAAAACGAACAGCACCATGATGGCGCCGGCGTAGACGATGACTTGCACGGCGGCCACGAACTCGGCTCCGAGCAACAAGTACTCTCCGGCAAGCGCGGCCATGACCGCGATCAGCGAGAGGGCGCTGTTGATGGGATGAGTCTGGGCCAGCAAGTTGATTGCGCCAGCGACGCAGACAGCTCCGAAGGCCAGAAATAAAATCAGATGCAGACTCATGAAGTCAGTTCTCAGTTGTGAGTTGTCAGTTCTCAGTAAACCCCGCTGTACAAGCGGCTTCTCACCTGGCTGACAACCGACCTTCCGTTCCCTACCACGCCACCGCAATCGCAGTGGCGATCAGATTCACCAGCGAGAGCGGCAGCAGGAATTTCCAGCCAAACGCCATCAACTGGTCGTAACGGAAGCGCGGCAGCGTACCGCGCACCCAGATGTAGATAAAGAGAAACACGAAAACTTTGGCAACGAACCAGAACACAGGCAGTAATACTTGCAACGCACGTGGGCCGAAGATGGGGCCGTGCCATCCGCCGAAGAACAAGAGCGTCGCCAGACAGGCGACGGTGATCATGTTCGCGTATTCGGCCATGAAGAACATGGCGAACTTCATGGCGCTGTACTCGGTGTGATATCCGGCGACCAGCTCGGTTTCGGCTTCGGGCAGGTCAAATGGGATGCGATTCGTCTCCGCGTAGGCCGCCATCAGGTAGCAGAAGAAGCCGATAATCTGGCCGTGGAAAATATTCCATCGCGGTATGAATCCCCAGAAGTGACCAGCCTGGGAATCGACGATCTCGCGCAGGCTGAAGCTGCCGGCCATGATGAGGACTCCGACCAGCGATAGGCCGAGAGAAATCTCGTAGCTGACCATCTGCGCGCTGGCGCGAAGCCCGCCGAGCAATGAATATTTATTGTTCGAAGACCACCCGGCGAGCGCTACTCCATAGACGCCCATCGAGGTTACGCCTAGGATCAAAAGCAGTCCGATGTTAACGTCGGTGATCTGCAACGGGATGGGATGATCGCCAATCCAGAAAGAATTCCCGATGGGAATTACGGAAATCGACGTCAGCGCGAAGATGACTGCCATCATGGGAGCCGCGATGAACAGCGGCTTGTAGACGTGTGGAGGGGTCAGATCTTCCTTGATTTCTTTCGCCGCTCCGCGGCTGGCTGCTTATCAAATGTTATCCGTGGAACTAGTCGGCTGCGACTTCTGCCGGCTTGATTTCATGGGCTTCGATTACGGAATTCAAGGCACGTGAATAACGTCCCAAGGTGCCTGAAGTAAACAGTGTGTCGTTGGCCGGATGAATGAGCGCGGGCGCCTCTGCTTTCTGCTGCGCAACACCACCGCCCGTCTTGTTCAACCTTGTGTGCTCGCTGTTTCCGGCCAGCAGATTCATCCGCGAAACGTCGTAGCCCGGCACCAGGCGCTGAATCTCATCGAGAATCGCCATGGGATCGAGCGGGCTGAGCTTAGGCTCGAGCCCGTGCATCTCCAGCCAGACGGCGTGACGGTCCGCTTCACCAGACTGGGCTCCGCGGGACTGTCCCATGTCGGCATGCATGCCACCGCCGAATGGGACCAGCTTCTTAACGTCGAAGCCCATGGCGTCGGCGATGCGGACGATCATTTCAAAATCCGATTTCGTGCCCGCGACTTCGCCAGCTTTCTTCACCAGTTGCAGGTCACCGCAGGTGTTAGTGAAGGTGCCTGATTTTTCGTAGGCGTTGGCGGCAGGGAGAACCACATCAGCGATAGCGGCCGTCTCGGTGAGGAACATATCCTGCACGACGACAAAGGCCTTCGACAATACAAATGGGTCAAGGTTAAGGCGCCCTATGGGATTGGAGCCGACTACGTAAAAAGCCTTTAGTTTGCCTTCTTTCGCCGCGGCGACCATTTCGGTGGTGTGAAGACCAGGCGTATCCGGAACACCCCACTCTTCGTGCAGCGGGCTGCGTCCGGCTACCGCGTGATAACCGGGCAGCAGATCGGGATACAAACCCATGTCTGCAGCACCCCGCGAATTGGCATAATCCGCCAGGCAGATAAACTTGGCCTGCGGCAAAGCTGCGACCAGGTTGGTGATGTTGATCCCCTGAATCTCAGAGCCGAAGACAACCAGCAGATCTTTTTCACTCCTCAAGGTTTCGCGAAGCTTCTCCAGCACGCTGGGGGTTGTGTCGCTCGCTCCCAACGGTTCTGGCGCGGGATTGTTCGCAGAGAGGAAATGCACGAACGACGATTCGCCGTTGTCCTCTGACACTTGTGCAAATACAGTCGCCTGGCGGCGCAGCTTGATCGGCTTGGAATTGACCACGTACAGCCGGGAACGGTGCAGGCGGACGTTGTTGCGAATCTGATAGGCGAGCAGAGGATGTCGCTCCGTGGGATCGTTGCCAAGCAGAAGGATTGCCGGATCCGTGAAAACATCTGCCATGCTGGAGGTCACGTCCGGTTTGTCGCGCGATGCGGAAGCGAAAACAGGGAAGTCGGCGGTGCGGTGGTGGTCAACGTTATTCGTTTTCAGTACCAAGCGTGAGAACTTGGACAGCAGGTAAGACTCCTCGTTCGTGGTGCGGGTCGAGCCGATGACGCCGATCGCCTGGCCACCATCCTTGTCGCGGACTTCGGCGAACTTCTTTCCGATCAACTCAAATGCATCTTCCCAAGTGGCGGGACTGAGCTTTCCATTCTTGCGAATAAGCGGTTGCGTGAGCCGGTCTTCGTGATTCGCGAAATCGAAGGCGTAGCGGCCCTTAATGCAAAGGAAGTCGCCGTTGGTGCCGCTCTTGTCGCGGTTGTCTCCACGGACGATTTCCATTCCCGTGTCGGCGCGGCGCACGCCAAGCGTAGTCTTGCACCCGTCACCGCAGTGAGTGCAAATTGTGCCGACGTGCTTCATCTCCCATGGACGCGTCTTGTAGCGGTACGCGCCGGAAGTGAGCGCCCCAACGGGGCAAATGTCGATGCACATGCCACATTCTTCGCACTCGAGGTGATCTTCTTGGTTGGGCGCAATGACGGAGCTCACGCCGCGGTTTTGCACGCCCAGGGCCCAGACGTCCATCGCTTCGCCGCAAACGCGCACGCAACGGTAGCAGAGAATGCAGCGCGGCCGGTCGAAGAAAACCACGGGAGACCACTGCTGCTCGTCCTTGTGGTTCTTCGCCTCCATGAATTTCGACTCGGCGGCGCCGTAGGAGAACGTCATGTCCTGCAGTTCGCATTCCCCACCGGCATCGCAGACAGGGCAATCCAATGGGTGATTGCCCAGCAGCATCTCCACCATAGACTTGCGAGCTTGTCGGATCTCGTCGCTATCGCTGGTAACAACCATGCCTTCGCTGATCACCGTAGTACAGGCGGTCTGCAATTTGGGCATCTTCTCAACCTTCACCAGGCACATCCGGCAAGCGCCCTGCAACGAGAGATTGGGGTAATAGCAGAACGAAGGCACTTCGATGCCCACGCTCTTGCAGGCCTCAATGAGCAGCGTCCCCGCGGGAGCAGTGATCTTCTTTCCGTCGACAGTAAGTGTTACATCAGCCATATCTGTAGCGCCGGCGTCCCGTCGGCTGTCGCGCGGGCGTCCCGCCGGCTGTCGCGCGGGCGTCTCGCCCTCGCAGCGTACCAATAAGTTCAACCCCGCAGGTATTCGCGCGCACTCCGGCCCGGCGCCGCCGCTACGCTATCACTGTCAGTTGTTCGATCGCGCCCTCTTTTTCATACGGGCACGGGCGGCCTTCCAGGTGATCTTCGAACTCCTTACGAAATTTCTTGATGAAACCCATAGTCGGCATGGCGGCAGCATCGCCGAGCGGGCAGAACGTCCGGCCCAGCATGTTTTCCGACAGGTAATACATGTTGTCGATATCTTTCTTCAGCCCGCCGCCGGCATGGAAACGCTGCAGCGTTTTCTTCAGCCAGTCGGTGCCTTCGCGGCAGGGGATACACCATCCGCAACTTTCGTGCTGGTAGAACTTCATGGTGCGCAGGGCGAATTTCACGATGCACTGCGCGTCATCCAGTGCTACCACGCCGCCGGAGCCGAGCATCGATCCAGCTTTCGCGACCGAATCAAAATCCATATTGATGTCAATTTCGTCGGCGGTGAGGCAGGGAGTCGAAGATCCTCCGGGGACGACGGCTTTCAGCTTGCGTCCGTCGGGAATTCCGCCGCCAACCTCGTAAATCATTTTCTTCAGGTTGTAGCCCATCGGCAGCTCGTAGACGCCGGGCTTCGCCAGGTTGCCGCTAAGGCAGAACAGCCGTGTGCCGCCGTTCTTCGGGGGGCCAAGCTTGGCGTACCAATCCGCGCCGCCCAGGATAATGTGCGGTACGCTGGCAAGCGTCTCAGTATTATTGATGACGGTGGGTCCGCCCCAGAGACCGACGACAGCAGGGAACGGGGGGCGAATGCGGGGGATGCCACGCTTGCCTTCCAGCGACTCCATCAACGCAGATTCTTCGCCCACTTCATACGCTCCGGCACCGCCATGCCAGTAGACTTCGAAGTCGCGTCCGCTGCCGAAAATGTTCTTGCCGAGGAAGCTTTTGGCGTAGGCGTCGCGGATTGCCTTCTGCATGATCACCGAGAGATACCGATATTCTCCACGAATGTAGATGTAGCCGCTGGCCGCTCCCACAGCGAGACCCGCGATGACGACGCCTTCGATGACGGCGTGCGGATCGTGCTCGAAGATCAAGCGGTCTTTGCACGTGCCGGGCTCGCTTTCGTCACCGTTGCAGAGAACATATTTCGGTTTGGCCGACTGCTTGGGCACGAAGGACCACTTCATCCCAGTGGAGAATCCCGCGCCGCCGCGTCCGCGTAGAGCGGAATTCTTGACCTCGTTGACAATGGCGTCGGGCTCCATGGCGAGCGCCTTCTGCACGGCCTTGTAGCCGTCGAGTTCGAGGTAGCGGTCGAGATTGTCCGCGCCCTTGCCGAAACGGCGGGAGACAACTCTTACCTCGTCGGGATGGGAAACCAAGTTAGCCATGGGCAATTGTTAGTGCGTTGCTTTCCTCTTGTACTCGTCGAGAACCTCGTCCATTTTCTCGGGCGTGAGGTTCTCGTGAAAATCGTAATTCACCTGCGCCGCCGGAGCCCAGCTGCAGGCGCCGATGCACTCCACTTCTTCCAGCGTAAACAAGCCATCTTCAGTCGTCTGCTTATGGCTGATGCCAAGTTTCCTGGAACAATGATGCAGGATCTCTTCGCCGCCGCGGACCATGCAGCTAATGTTGGTGCAGACTTGCACGTTGAACTTGCCGCGCGGTTTGGTAGTCAGCATGGAGTAGTAGCTGATCACGTTGCGGACCTCCAGTTCGGTCAGGTCGAGCCGGGTGGCGATTTCGGCGATCACATCGTCAGAAAGGAAGCCGACCTCATCTTGCGCGTACAACAGCGTCGGGACGAGCGCAGAACGTTTCGTCGGATAGTGTGGCACCATCTCCGCGAAGCGTTGCTCGAATTCGTCAGAAAATTTCATGCGCAGTTTCTGTTCGCCCCTTCGGCCTGCTGACTACCGATCAATTTCTCCCAGCACGATGTCGATGCTGCCGATCGCCGCCACTACATCGGCGAGCAGTCTTCCTTCGCACATGCTTGGCAGAGTCTGCAGATTGGCCAGGCACGCAGCCCGCATGTGCACGCGATAGGGCTTGGCCGTACCGTCGCTTACCACGTAGTAGCCCATCTCTCCGCGGGGCGACTCGACCGCTTGGTAGACCTCGCCGGCCGGAACCGCAAAGCCCTCGGTAATGATCTTGAAGTGATAGATGAGAGCTTCCATCTGCGTCTTCATTTTTTCGCGGTCGGGAAGCACCACCTTGGGGGCATCAGCTTTAATAGGGCCTTCCGGCATGCCGTCCAAGGCTTGCCTTACGATTCCGATCGACTCGCGCAGTTCCTGCACGCGGCACATGTAACGGGCGAAGACGTCGCCCTCGGTCGCGATCGGGACCTTGAATTGGAATTTCTCATAGCTCGAGTAGGGCATATCGCGCCGCAGGTCGATATCGACGCCGCTGCCGCGCAGGGTCGGACCGCTGGCGCCTAAGGCGATGGCATCTTCCGCGGTAATCGTCGCGACGCCCTTAGTGCGCATCCCCCAGATGGGATTTCCAGTCAGTAGGTTTTCGTATTCGTCGACCTTCTCCGGGAAATATCCGGCAAAGTCGCGGACACGGTCGAAGAAGCCGAGCGGCGGCTCCAGCGCGATTCCTCCAATGCGAAAATAGGAGGTCATCATCCGCTGTCCGCTCACCATCTCAAAGATCTTCAGTATCTCTTCGCGCTCGCGGAAGCAATACAGAAATACCGTCATCGCGCCGATGTCGAGAGCGTGCGTCCCGAGCCATACCAAGTGCGAATTGATACGCGTGAGCTCGTTCAGAAGCACGCGCAGCCACTGCGCCTTCGGCGGGATCTCAAGCCCCAGAAGTTTCTCTACGGCCAACACGTAGCACAGATTGTTGGTCAGAGGGCAGAGGTAGTCGATCCGGTCGGTCAGCGGGACGACCTGCTGGTAAAACTTAGCCTCGCAGGTCTTCTCGATTCCGGTATGCAGGTAACCAATGTCGGGCATGATCCGAACCACGTTTTCGCCATCGATCTCGAGAATCACGCGCAGCACGCCGTGAGTCGACGGATGCTGCGGGCCCATATTCAGGATCATGGTGCGATCCTGGCCGGGCTCGATAACGGGAGTGGGTGCGAGGTGGGCCATACGAAGCCTAGCGGTAGCCCTCCACGGGATAATCTTTGCGGAGAGGATGACCCTCCCAATCTTCGGGCATCTGGATTCGGCGTAGATAAGGATGTCCGGAGAAGCGGACTCCGAAGAGATCAAACACTTCGCGCTCAAAGAAGTTGGCGCCGGGCCACACCGAAGTTACCGATTCGACCACCGGGTTGCCGCTCCCCAGGCGAACTTTCAGGCGGACGCGCTCTTTCTTTGAAATCGACAACAGATGATAGATCACCTCGAAGCGGGGCTCGGCTGGAGTCCAGTCAACGCAGGTAACGTCGGAGAGGAAGTTGAAGGCACACTCGGAATCGTCGCGCAGAATAACGCATGCGTCGCGAAGGTGTGCGCCGTCGACATAGATCGTCATCTCATCGCGATCGAACTTGACTCCCTGAACAGCAGCCGGGTTCCACGCGGTCAGGCACGCCACGGCGGGGTGACTTTTCAGCTCCTCAAGATCCGTAATAGCGGGGGAGAGTGTCATCAAAAATCCTCCCGCTTCATCGAGGCGGCGCCCCAATCGAGAACGCCTTTCTTCCATATATAGAAGAAGCCGACCAGAAATATGCCGATATACACCAGCATCTCCCACAGGCCGAAGTGCTTCAGATCGCGGAGAATGATGGCCCAGGGATAAATGAAAACCGCCTCCACGTCGAACAAAATGAAGAGCATGGCGACCAGATAGAACTTCACCGAGAAGCGCTCGCGGGAGTCGCCAATCGGCGTCATGCCGCACTCGTAAGGCGATAGCTTGGCGCGGGTCGGTTTACGCTGTCCGATCAACCAGGAAAGCACGACAATCGCAGTCGCAATACCGCCGGCAAGCAGAATATGGATCAAAAACGGCAGGTAACGTGCGAAGTAATTGTCGGGCATAGGACGAGGTATATATAATTCGCGCGAAGCAGTGCTTAAACGTTCTAGATTATGGGGTTAGAGTCGGGAGTGTCAAGGGAACGGGCCTGCATTTTCTCGATTTGAGGAAAGAAATTTCGTGATGGTGTAATCGGCTAATTTGGTAATTGAAAAACGCGCTGGATGGTTGTCTGTTAGAGTCTGAGAACGCGGGCGACTTTGCTTTGCAATTGCGAAATTATTCAATTATCAGCTTACAAATTGCTTATGATTTTTGGCTTCAACACCGACGTGAAACACGGTGACACCATCTACCACGTGCAGAGTGAGGCGCGTGAAGGCGAGCTGTTGCTGCAGACGCAAGTTTTCGTGCGTGGACGCTGTGTAGGCAAGAAGGCTGTTTCCTATGCGCCCACGGCAGGGCAGGCACAACTCGGAGACACACAAAGGGAGCAACAGCTGCGCGAGCAGCATCGCCAGGTGCTGGACGCAATCCGGGAAGGGAAGCTGGATAACATTCTGGACCATCCGGAGCCGGAAGCGCTGGCAGGGGTCAAGGAACTCGAAGTGGAATGGCTGAACGCTGAGTCGGTGCATGCTGACCGAAATCTGACCATGCAACTGCGCGTCACCGAGGGCGGCTCGGCTGCCCCTGGCGCGCGCTTGACCTTTCGCTTTGCCCGGCGGGAAGCCGCTCCTTTTTATACTCAGGCTGTGACCGATGCTGGCGGCGCTGCCGAGATCAAGGTCGAAGTTGACGAAGCTGAGTTGCCCGACTCCTCGGTGCTGGTGCAGGCAAACTACGAAGGGCGCACAGCCACACGAAAGTTCCTGTTGCGCCCGGCAGAATAGATTGCCGAGGAACTAACCGTAGTTCGAAAGGGAAGTGGTAGTGCAACCGTCTTCTCCGCAACCTCCGTTGAGGGCCCTCCATGCGGACACTTCGTTAATTCAGTCAAAGATGGACGATCTTTCCCGGATTTCGACGGAGACGCTGTTACGGTCCCTGCAACCCGGGCAGGAGCACGCGCTAAAAGCTCGACCAGATGGAACCATTCTTGATGGTCACCATCGAATAGCGATCCTAAGATCAAGAGGACTCGATGTCGACCTGCTTCCACGCGAAATAATTGTGAGAGAATGAGGTGATAAGTTTTCTGTGAGTCCGACTGTCAGCTGCACCTATGACTCCAAAACTCTACTTCATTGAGGCATCTCAACCCGGACGATTGGCCATTTCGGCGCGTCCAAGGGGCGGAGATTGGCTGGAAGACGAGGTCAAGGGCTGGCGGATGGCCGGTATTGAGACCGTGGTTTCACTTCTTACAGCTGACGAGATCGAAGAACTGGGCCTGAGTGAGGAAAGTCGACTGAGTGCGGAACAGGGAATTCGGTTCGTCAACCTGCCGATTCCGGATCGCGGGCTTCCGACGTCTTCCGAAAAAGCCAGCCGCGTCGTCTCGGACGCGTTTCGCGACATACAGAGAGGTCGAACCGTAGCGATTCACTGTCGGCAGGGAATTGGTCGATCGGGAATGATTGTCGCTGCGCTTCTGGTTGAGCAGGGCAAAGATCCGATTGAAGCGATAACCCTGGTCAGTCGCGCTCGTGGCTTGACGGTTCCAGAGACACCGGAGCAGCGAGACTGGGTTCTCCATCACGTCGCCTCTACGGGTGTGGTCAAAGCGACCCCGATTCCTACTCGCCATTAAATGAAGCTTCAGATCAACGGAGAAGAGCGTACTTTCGACAATTCCCCCGCGCCCTTCACCCTCGCGGGCCTGGTCGAGGTCCTTGGCATGAAGGCTGACCGCGTGGCGATTGAATTGAATCGCGAGATTGTGCCGCGGGACCGCTGGGCCGAGACCAACCTTGCCGAAGGCGACAAGCTTGAGATCGTCCACTTCGTGGGTGGCGGCACGGCAAGTCCGTTGCCTCGCGACTGCCAGGAACTCTCCTAGTCACCCCTTCTGCTCCGATTCTATGCTTGACTCATGCCCTGCCATGCCTACAATGTTTCAAACATTTTGATCGCAGATTGTTTCAAACATTACTGGGGAATCATGCAAGATTCGTTTACATCACGGGACGTCATCGCTCTGACCGGAATTACGGCGCGTCAGTTGCAATGGTGGGACGAGCGGGGAGTGGTAAAACCGGCGCGGGAAGGACATCGGCGCCTGTATTCAATGAATCATCTGACGGAAGTCGCTGTGATCTGCGAATTGCGGCGCAAAGGATTCTCGCTACAAGGCGTGCGCAAGGTAATGCGCTTCCTCGATCGAGAGTTCGGCAAGGGACTGGCCGAGATCGTGAGCCGGAACTCCGAATGCCACCTGCTCACTGACGGTAAACATCTTTACCTGGAAACGTCAGCCCGGCAGATCGTCGACATACTGAAGAATTCAAGCCAGCCCATCCTCGGAATCTGTCTGACCGATGCAGTACGGCAGGTGCGGGCGGAGGTCGTCTCCCGGAAGGCGAATACTTCGGTAACTTCGTCGGATTACCGCAAGCGTGCTAGAAAAGCCTTATAGGCAGGGAAGTTTGGTTCACGGAATACAGGAGGAAGACATGGTCGGCGAACTGGACTTACTCAGTGAATGGATCCCGGAACAGATGGCTCCCGGCACGGTTTTCGTGCTGGAAAACGCAGGAGAAGTCGGCGAGAAGGAAGATCCCTACTGGGCTGTGCTCTCTTGCCCATCGTGCGGCATGCTGGGCCTCATCACGCGCAAACAGATCAACGGACTCCTGCCGGTAATTTGCGGCTCCGAAAGCTGCTCCGCCCAGTTCTTTATCCGTGACGCAGAAGTAGTAGTGCGTAAACCCTTCTAAGAGATGGATTATGTGGCGCGGGCGCCTCGCCCGCGCACTGCCAGTATCGCCTGAAACTCCGGCGGACCATCACGCCAAACCCACAGTGACACAAGATCAAGTTGTTCGACTTCCTGCCTTCTCCGAATTATGGCGGACTCTAAAGCAGGTGAGCCTGAGAGCCGTGGCATAAACTCCCAGCACTGCATGAGCGCGGGCGCCTCGCCCGCGCCACACTTCATGCTTTACGGCTCATTTCTGTTAACTCCACCGGTACCTGCTCGACAATCTCAATCCCAAACCCCTCCAGCGCCGCTACTTTCTTCGGACGATTCGTAAGCAGGCGGATTCGACTCAAATTCAGATCGGAAAGAATCTGCGCTCCGATGCCGATTTCGCGCTGGGTCTGTCTTTCGTTGTCGAGCAAGGATGGAAGTTTGCTGCCGCGGTGGAAGCTGAGCGCATTGCGCTCTCCAGCGCGCTCGATGGAAAATCCCTTGGAAGTCTGATGAAGGTAGATCAATGCGCCGCGTCCTTCAGCAGAGATGCGGCGGAGCGCCCCTGCGAGCGTGGCGTGGCATTCACATGCGGTGGATCCAAACACGTCGCCCATCAGGCAGTGAGCATGCATGCGAACCAGCACAGGAGAATCACTGTGCTCAACATCTCCGCGAATCAGCGCCACGTGCGATTCGCCGCCATCGATCTCGCTCTCGTAAGCGATCAGGCGAAATTCTCCAAACTGCGTATTCACCAGGGCCTCACCGACGCGATGCACATAGCGCTCGTGCGCCATCCGGTAGCGGATGAGTTCCGCCACGGTCAGCATCTTGAGCTTGTGCTCGCGGCAGAACTCGGTCAGGTCGGGGACGCGGGCCATGCTGCCATCGTCCTTCATGATTTCGCAGATGATTCCGGCCGGAACCATCCCCGCCAGCCGTGCCAGATCGACCGAAGCCTCAGTCTGTCCGGCTCGTACCAGGACGCCGCCCTTCCGAGCCCGGAGAGGAAACACATGCCCCGGACGGGCCAGGTCGGCGGGCTTGGTAGCAGGATCAATCGCGACCTGAATAGTACGGGCTCGGTCGTGGGCCGAAATGCCCGTCGTGACGCCGGTTCGCGCGTCAATTGCCTCGCAGAACGCGGTTCCGTACTGAGAAGTGTTCTCCGCCGACATGGGGCCGATGCGCAGGTGTTCGAGGCGTTCCTCGGTCATGGTCAGGCAGACCAGTCCGCGGCCGTACTTGGCCATGAAGTTGATAGCCTCGGGAGTGACTCTCTCCGCAGCTAGAGTCAGATCACCTTCGTTTTCACGATCTTCGTCGTCTACGATGACGATCATGCGTCCCGCGCGGAATTCCTCGATTGCATCGGGAACGTCGGTGAACGGCGCTTGCGAGCTCATTTGTGGCGATTGTAGCAAACGGCCGCGAGAAGTTGGTTAACCACCGAGTTCCCGCTCGGCCCCTCGGAAAAGGGCGCGCAAGGCCCGGATAACCCATCGAATCAGAACAATGATTACGAGGACAAATGCCGCCGCGATCATCCCCGCAATGTAAGGATGTCGCGTCGCCAGCCAAGTCAGACCCACCGCCAGAATATCCTCACCCAGGCTCAGCGTAACGTTGGAGAGTGGTTCGGGAGAAGGCGTTACGGCAGCTCGAACCGCGGTCTTGCCGCCGTGTGCGGCGAAGGCGACCGCGGCGCCTAGCAAGGTCGCCAGCAGCTGCTGCTCGGGAGACAATTGGCGAGTCGCCTGGAAGGCCAGCAGGGCGGCTATCGGCACGCGCACGAACGTGTGCAAGGCATTCCATATCAGGTCGAAGGCTGGAATCTTGTCGGCGACCAACTCAATCGCGAACAGCGCGCTACTTGCGACGATAACCGTCCAGCTTTCCAGCAGTTGCAGCCCGGGTGGAAGCGACAAATGCCCAAAGCGGGCGAGCAATCCGAGGGCTGCAACGGTCGCGTAGACGTTCAAACCAGCCGCAAAGCCAATTGCAGCCAGCAACGCAAATAACTGAGCCGGCGGAATTTGCAGAACGTCTTTCATGTTTGACTTACGGCGCGGCCCGTAAAGCCCGCCAATATCTGGCAGAAACAGAAAGGGTCGCTCGTTTGAGCGACCCTGAAGATGCTAATTGAAATCCGCGCTTACAGCGTGGACTCAATTTCAAAGCCCCAAGCTTCCAAAAGAGGCTCGGGGATGTACTTCGAGTTCTTGTTGCGCCGTGCCCACTCGCGCAGGCGGGTGGACCGCAAGTACTGATCGGGGGAGAGCTTATACTCGCGAACGACCTGCTCAAACTCGGTGATAGTGGGGACAATCGGGCCGATCGGCTCGGGTTTGCCCCAGTTGGGATTTCCACGTCGCTTAGCCATGAAAAGTGCCTTTCTACCTCAGGGGAATGACTTCCAAAATCCGGTCCTGCTTGACCCTAACTATATGATTCTCCGTGGCAACTCCGGGATTCAGGATGTCCGGACATGAGAGCCGCTCTGGGACATAACCTAGGCGAACCAATATCCCCTTGCGACCCAGAAGCTAATCGGAGACTCAGCATGTTACGGCAATATTATCTAAAAGTCAACGGGAAACTCACCTCCCCTGAATCAGCTTTCTCCTCTAATCCACTGTAAACACAAAGCTTGCGGCACTCCAGAGGGCATTGCCGTTCGGGGTTCCCGAACCAACATAGGAACGCCTGGACCCGCCACTCTTGTGCACTGGGATGCCTCATGGAAGGCTTAGGTTACGGACGTAACCCGCATTGCCAAGCCACGATTGATCACCCGAGCGCATGGACGTAGAGTGCGAAAAGGGGTATTCCTTACTCCCCAGACTGGTACTGGAGTCATGAGTTTGAAGTCGCTGCTGCTGTGTTCGGACGAGAAGATCGTGCGGGTGCTCCGCCGGACCCTCGGCGATCTGGAGATTGGGGTTGAGCTTTGCAGCGGCGCTGACGCAGCCCTGCGGAAGCTGACCCGCGAGCGGTTTGAAGCCATCATCGTCGATTGCGCTGACGCTGGCTACGAAGCGGTGCTGCGCAGCGCGCGCTCGGCAGTTTGGAACAAGCGCTCGGTGGCGGTCGCCATTGTCGAACCAGCGACCGGACTTCGCTCTGTGTTCGATACCGGCGCGCACTTCGTTCTCTACAAACCGGTTTCGACCGAGCGTGCAAAATCCAGCTTTCGGGCCGCGCGAGCCCTGATGAAACGGGAGAGGCGGCGGAATTTGCGGCTTCCGGTGCAAATTCCTATGCTGATCAAGAATCCGCAATCCGGCGCCACCTTGAAGGTTACGACCACCGATCTCAGTGAAGGCGGGATGGCCGTTCAGGTGCCGAAAGGCAATCGCCCTTCCGGACGCTGGGATGTTTCCTTTACCCTGCCGGGAACCGAGGTTGTCCTTGCAGGCACCGCCGAGTTCGCATGGGAAGGAACGGCGGCCCAAGCCGGCCTGCGATTTGTCGGGCTTTCCCCGGAGGCAGCACAGCAATTGAGCGGCTGGCTCAAGTACAACTCCCCTGAGACTGAGCAGGATGATCCCCCAGTGCACTGCCAGCTAACGGACCTGAGCCTGGGAGGCTGCTATCTCGAGATCTCATCGCCCTTCCCCGTATCGACCCGCGTAACGCTGTCCATGAGCGCCGGTAGCATCGAGCTGCGCGCCGAGGGCGTCGTAAGGGTGATGCATCCAGAGCAGGGCATGGGAGTCGAGTTCACACAGACGACTCCCCAGCATCGCCAGGCTCTGGAAAAATTTCTGAGCGTGCTGACCGAGAATCGCAGTTTGCTCCCAGAACTGCTCGTAGAACCGGAGGGCTTGGAATCGGAGCCACACACGAGTTCGGCCATTGCGAGCCCGTCCGCTGAAGGCGAAGATCCCCTGCTCGGGCTGTTCCGCAACCAGGCTGCCTTGCCCCCGGACTCCTTTCTCGCGGAGTTACGCAAGCAACGCAGCGTAGCGCTGTCTGTATCCGCGTCGGCCTGAGAGTCTGCCGAAAAACTCAATTGCGATTCTGTTTTGAAAGGGTTCGATTGCGGTTTGTCTTAAAAGGGCGCGGCTTTTCAGCCGCGCCGTAAGTGCCGCAAAATCAACCGTGGCTTTAGCCTCTGAGGCCTCATCCGGTCAGCAAAGTGAGTTTTCAGCAATCTGTTGAGGCCGCGGCCTTCATTTCTCGTCCGAATCACACCAAAAGGCAAACACCCATACCGGTGGACCTACGGCGCGGTCGGCGAAAAACGCCATACGCTAGAATGAAGCGAAATGCCGGGATGGCGAAATTGGCAGACGCAGCGGACTTAAAATCCGCAGGTCCGAAAGGACTGTGGGGGTTCGATTCCCCCTCCCGGCACCAGCATGCTGCTCCGATCGTTCCCCACATCCCAAGCAATTCCCCGGCAACTACCTCACCCTGACCTGCACCCAAAATTAGGCTTCGTCTGTCGGTGTCGCCGATTTTTGGCGGCATACTACAAAGGAGGAACAACAATGACAGCTAGGTTGGGTCGTTTGCTTTTGTCTCTCGTTCTTGCGGCTTTTGCCGTCTCGTGGGCAGTTGCGCTGGATGATTCGAGCAATGGTTCGAAATCCAAGGGAGATGTAAGAACCGTCACTGGATGTCTTAGCAAGGGCGACAGCGCGGACGAGTTCGTGCTGACCGGGAATGACGGCAGCACCTGGGAAGTGCGCAACAGCAAGAGCGGCGTGGATCTTTCCAAACACGTCGGCCATACGGTTACGGCTACCGGCGTGGTCTCGCACGCGAAAATGCACAACATGAAAGAAGACAGCAAAGAGATGGCCAAGGACTCGGGCATGAAGAAAGACAGCACCGAGCACGGGCATCTGAAGATTACCGACGTCCAGATGGTCAGCGACTCCTGCCAGAAGTAGTCGCTGCACAGATGCGCTGATGTCTTTTCTTCAGAGAGCGGGTTCCCCCGGCCCGCTTTCACTTTTTCTCCGCAGGTTCTGGAAACTTCTCCAAGCCTGGTGCTTGCCGCAGACTCCAACCGTTGGGTATAGTCGAAGAGACGACCCAGCCGTCTCTTATCCGTCACAACCTGTTTGTCGAGATTGCTTGGTTTCGATGCCGCTTCTCAAGGAGAGCTGTCCATGAGTGCACCGCTTACGGGAGAACTAGCGCAGATCGGCAAATCCGTCGTGATCAAGGGCGATCTGACAGGTAGTGAAGACCTTTATGTAGATGGTCAGGTCGAGGGCAGCATCTCGCTGAAAACCAACAGTCTTACTGTAGGTCCGAATGGACAGGTCAAAGCCAGCGTGGAGGCCAAGGGCGTAGTCGTCCAGGGTAGGCTCGAAGGCAATGTGCAGGCCAGCGACCGCGTCGAATTGCGGAAGTCCGCAGTCGTCACCGGAGATATTTCGACCCAGCGTATCTCCATCGAAGAAGGCGCTTACCTTAAAGGCAAGATCGATATCCAGGGGAAAGCGGAAGCAAAAGCCGCGCAGAAGTAGAAGTAATGATGGCGTCGGTAACGCAGAACTTCATGAAACTGTTTCGAGGCTCGTCAGGCGGACCGGAAGCAAACTCGCCGGCGCAGGCATCACAAAGACTCACGCGGCGCTCCAGCGGCCTTGGCGAGCTTGCCCGCACCTGGGATACCGAGAAAAGGGATACCGAGAAAAGCCTGTGCGTCCTCGACCTCGGCTCGACCTCCGCTCCCAACATTCGCCACTTCACCGAGCGCGGTCACAGAATCTACAGTGAAGATCTGCTCACGTCTTCGACCGAGCCAGGCCTGGTCACAAAAGATGAGCAGGGCAATGTTGTCCTCGACAGCCGGAAATTCCTTGAGGACAACTTGGTGTATCCCGCGGCGCACTTCGACGTCGTGCTGTGCTGGAACCTGCCCGACTATCTGGATGAAAGCCTGGTACGGCCAGTCGTAGGACGCTTGTGGTCCGTATTGAAGCCGGGAGGAATGCTGCTGGCCTTTTTTCACACACGCGACGCCGGACCGGATTCGCCCTGCTACCGCTTTCACATCGTAGGCAGCGACACGCTGGAAATGCAGCGCATCGTGCTCCGCAAGGAAGCCCGCCGCGGGCCCACGGGCGCGATCCACACCGCGATCACCGATGGCCTCCAACTGCAGCGCGTATTCAACAACCGCCACATTGAAAATCTCTTCCGCGATTTCGCCTCCATCAAATTCTTCCTGGCCCGCGACAATCTAAGGGAAGTGCTGGTAGTTCGCTGAAGCGTGAGCCGCCAAGACCCACGTAGGGACAGCCGCCTCGGCTGTCCAGTCGAGCGAAGCCAGACTGGCTCGTGCCTGCAAGATCAGAACCTGGGTCAAGGCCGGGCTTCCCAGACGATCCGCAACCTACTCCGCAAACCCTGATCTGTCATGCTGAGCGCAGTCGAAGCATCCCTACCCAACCACATCGCTGGAAAGTCGCCACATCGGTTCTCGCGCCTCAGCGCCGCGCTTCCACACAATCACCCCCATCCGGAAAAGAAAATGTCGCGAGATTTCCATCCCCTGATCCGGAGCCATGGCCGGAGCCAGAATCTCCCGAATCTCCTCAGGAACATAAGCCCTCCTTACCGACGCGACCCCGTCCGCCCGCGACACCTGGCTCCGCATAAGCGGAAACCCCGCATACACCAGCGCCAAATGCAGCGGATGCCGAACCAAGTCATTGATCAGCACCGCACACCGGCTGACGCGCAGGGCCTGCTTCACAAAGCGCCGCAGACTCTCAGGATCAAGATGGTGCGCGAACAGGTTGCAGCTGACCACGTCGAACGCATTTTCTGCAAAAGGCAGAGCCAACCCGTCGCCAACCACAGCGCGGCCACCGTCAAACAAGTGGGTCCGTGCCCGATCCAGCAGAGTGACATCAAGCGTGATCCCCGAGTGCCCGACCCTCTCCCCGACAAGCCGCGTAACTTCTCCCGAACCAGCGGCAACCTCCAGCAGCGTGAGACGCCTGCGTCCTGCACGATGAGCGGCGCGCTCAACCAGCGCCGCAGTCGTAGCCACTCCGCCAAACCACCGATTAATCCGGACCAGGTCCCGCAGCGAAGCTTCAACCTCGCCAGGAGGACAAGTGTCAGAGTCAAGAATTTCAGGAATGTCGACCCGCTGCATCAGAATTGGCCAGAGCTGCCGTCGTGGCGCCGGCATCCTGCCGGCTGTCCCGAGGGCGTCCCGCCCTCGGCCCCACAGCGGCAAAGGTTCACCGTGCTATCACCGAGTCTGCCAGAGTAGCAGCCCAAGCTGCCATCCACTCAGACTTCCGCCAGCTCTTCTTCCAGCAGTTGCTTGTTATACAGGTCGGTATAGTAACCGTTCAAGGCGAGCAATTCGTCGTGCGTGCCCAGCTCAACAATCCGTCCCCCATGCAGAACAGCAATGCGGTCGGCATTACGCACAGTCGAAACGCGGTGAGAGATGAAAATGGTGGTGCGGCCCTGCATCACATCCCGCAGGTGATTGAGAATTTTGTCTTCCGTGTGGGTGTCAACGCTGGAGAGTGCATCGTCAAGAATCAGAATCCGCGGATTGCGAATCAAAGCACGGGCAATCGCCGTCCGCTGTTTCTGGCCGCCTGAAAGCGTGATGCCGCGCTCGCCCACCAGCGTCTGATAACCCTCGGGAAAGCTCTCGATATCGGCGGCAATGTTGGCCGCTTCCGCCGCGTCGTGAATCTGGATGTCTGAGGCCGATTCCACTCCCAGCGCAATGTTCTCGCGAATGCGATTGCTGAAGAGAAACGTTTCCTGCGGCACGAATCCGATGTTCTTGCGCAGGGATGGAAGCGTGTAATCGCGTACCGGGCGGCCATCAATCAGCACCATGCCGGGCTGCGCATCGTAGATGCGCGGAATCAAATCGACCAGTGTGGTCTTTCCCGAGCCGGTCGGCCCCACGATGGCCAGGCTGCTGCCCGCCGGGATTCGCAGGTTCAGGTTGTGCAGCACTTCCTTGCCGTCGTAGCCGAAGCTCAGGTTGCGGAACTCAATCTCGCCTTCGATGGGCAGATCACGCGCCTGCGACGCGTCCTGAATCTGAGGCTGCTCGACCAGAATTTCGTTCAGTCTCAAAAGGGAAGCCGTGCCGCGCTGGAAAATGTTAACCACCCAGCCCAGCGCGATGATCGGCCACGTCAGCTGCATCATGTAAAAAGTGAACGAGGCGAAGTGGCCAATGTCGATGTGGCCCAGCAGCACTTCGCGCCCGCCAATCCACAACACCAGCACCATGGCAACGCCAAGCATGAGCTCGAGCGTCGGCCACAGCATGCCCATCAGCCGTACCAGCTTCAGGCTTCGTCCGATGTATTCGTTGTTGGCCGCTTCAAACGAGGCAATCTCCGCATCTTCCTGCGCGTAGGCGCGAATCACCCGGACGCCGGAGAAATTCTCCTGGGCCCGTGCGGAAATGTCGGAGAACATGGCCTGGATTCTTTCGAACCGCTCATGAATGCGCCGTCCGAAATACTGGATCACCACGCTCGCCACCGGCAGCGGCAGAAAAGTGTAAAACGTCAGCTTCGGACTGATGGACACCATGAATCCCAGAGCGGCCGCGGTGAACACGATCGTGTTCGCCGAATACATGATGGCCGGGCCCAGCAACATCCGCACCGCATTCAGATCGTTGGTCGCCCTGGCCATAATGTCGCCAGTCCGCATTTGCTGGTAATAGGAATACGAAAGCGTTTCCAGGTGCGAGAAGAGGTCATTGCGCAGATCAAATTCAATATCACGCGAGATGCCGATCAGGATCCATCGCGTCAGGAAAAGAAAAACGCTGCGGATCACGGCGACGGCGAGCAACCATACAATCCAATGAAGCAGCTTCTGCTCGGTGACCCCCGTCTTAAGATCGTTGATGGCATGCCCGATGACCCAGGGAACCAGCACGAGCGCCGCGTTGCTGACGAAAATGCAAAGGGTACCCACCACATATCCCCAGCGGTAGCGCTTGAGGTAGGGCAGTAGCGGACGCAAGCTCTTAGGCAACATGCAGATTCAGTAGATGAAATTCTAGCAGGCAAGGTGCAAGAACTGCTCATGTGGGGACGGCCGCCTCGGCCGTCCCGCAGGGGCGCAGCCCGGCGGAGCTCTAAGAGACTCCGGCCAGAATCAGCCGCGTTTGCCGGGAATTCTTCTTCCCCGCGTCAGAAGATGCTGCAATTCTTCATTAAAAGTCAGAAAACCGACGCCAAGAAGCGCCAAGCTCCATCCCGCAAGCAACAGCCACGCCGCGTCAAACAGGTAGGTGTACTTCATCAGTCAAGCCATCTTTCCGTTAGCTTATAAGAACTCCGGCGCGAGGCGGCTGGTTAAACAGACCGCACTCGCGCCGGTTGCGACGGGGAAAATCGCCATTACTGCTCGGAAGCAGCAGGAGCGGCTTCCGAGTTCATGTGCTTCTGCATACGCGCTTCGTGACGGGCCTCGAACTCCTTCATCTTGGCCTGCTGATCGGGCGTAAGCATCTGGAACAGTTCGTTGTGGATGCGGGCGTGCTGCACGGTTAGCTCGACGTTGGTCTGCGCCTCCTGCGTGGCGAGAGCTCGAACCTTGGCTTCGTCGAACGTCCCCTCTTCGTATTGGCGGATCTGCTGTCGCGTCTGTTGCAGTTGCTGCATCAGGGGCTTGAGCGTGTCATGTTCCTTCTGCAGGACGCCTTTCATCTGCGCCTGCTGGGCATCGGTCAGATTGAGGTAATCGGCGAAGAATCCCATCATGTGCCCGCCCATACCAAATTCATGACCATGTCCGTGCATAGGCGGAGCATCTCCAGTCTGCGACCTGGCAACAACCGTGCCAAGCAATACGGCGAACGCTGCGATCAGCAAACGAAACCGAATCGATCTCATACGTTGAACTCCTAAAGGGTCTGTTCCCTTAAACCTCTTCCGGTCGAACCGGCGATTTTGCGTACACTGATAGGAACACGGTTCGCAGCCAAGTGACGGTAAAAAGTCGGTCAAGCGGAGTAAAGTTTTGTCAAAAGGGAAGGTGGCAGAGAAATGCAGCGTTGAAGCCGGCAACTGCTCGACGACGTCATCCCGAAGCCCCGCGCTTTTACCAGCGGGGCGAGGGATCTCGCGTGTGCCACCAAGTTGCCCTTTGACAATTCTTTACAGCGCTTTGTTGAACTCATGATGCACAATGAAGACGGCAACGATGGAACAGATTCTGGTCATCGACGACGATGTTGAGCTCTGCAGCCTCGTCTCCGAGTACCTGCAAGCCGAAGGTTTTCGTACGGATTGCGTGCATGATGGCGAACGTGGACTGCAGAAAGCCACGGCGGAATCATACACACTGGCAGTGCTGGATGTTATGTTGCCCGGAATCAACGGCTTCGAAGTCTTGCGAAGAATCCGCGCAACCTCGCGTCTCCCGGTGTTGTTGCTGACAGCGCGCGGCGAAGATGTCGACCGCATCGTCGGGCTCGAGATTGGCGCCGACGATTATCTTCCCAAGCCTTTTAATCCAAGGGAATTGGTGGCGCGAATTCGGGCGATCCTCCGGCGCACCCGCACTGACGGCAAGCCCACAAACACCACTCCCGAGATTCTGCGCGTCGGCGAAGTCGAACTCGATCCCGCAACCCGCACCGTACGCAATGAGGGCAAGCCGGTGGACCTGACCTCGGTCGAGTTCAACTTGCTGGAAGTGCTTCTCCGCGAAGCCGGGCACGTGGTGCCGCGGGAACGGCTGGTCAACGCCGTGCTCAGCCGGAAGTTCTCGCCTTTTGACCGCAGCATCGACATGCATGTCAGCAAGGTGCGCAAGAAACTGGGCGACACCGACAGTGACGAGCACATCAAAACTGTTCGTGGCGTGGGATACATCTTTGCGCGTCCGCGCGAGAACGTGAAGAGCACCTCGTAAGGGCAAATCATGAAGAGCCTTTTCGTTCGAATCTTTCTGTCCTTCTGGCTGGCCCAGGCGCTGTTCGTCGTGCTGGCCATCGTGGTGACCCTTGCCTTTCGTCCTCGTACCTCGACCTGGGAAGCTCTGCGTACGACCGTGTTGACCGAAGCGGTGAGTGCGTATGAGCAGGGCGGGGAAGAGCAATTGCGGCGCTATCTTGAGAATTTGGACCACACCCAGCACGTGCGTGCGTATCTGTTCAACGAACGCGGCGAAGAAATCTCGCGTCGCGGCGCTCCCGACTGGGCGGTTCGCGTAGCCGCGGGCGGACCGCGAATGCCGCACGAAGGGTTTGTTTTCCCCTTGCCGCAGGTGCTGCGGGACTCACGCGCATCTTCCGATGGACTGCATCGCTATACGCTGGTCATCGGACTGCCGCCGGGCCCGCGCGTGTTCTTTGGCCCCCGCGGAATGCCGGTCCCGGGCTTGATCATCGCGATTATTTCTTCCGGGCTGGTGTGTTACGTTCTCGCCTGGCTAATGACGAAGCCGATTGTGCGGCTGCGCGCGGCAACGCAACAATTAGCCGCGGGCGACCTCACAGCGCGTGCCGGAGCTCCCGCGGCCCGCAGACATGACGAGATTGCCGGCCTGATGCGTGATTTCGACGCGATGGCCGAGCGGCTGGAGAAGCTGGTCCGAGCTCAGTCGCGCCTGCTGAACGATATTTCGCACGAACTGCGCTCTCCGCTGGCCCGCCTGAACGTGGCGCTGGGCCTGGCGCGGCAGCGTTCCGGGCCGGAGAGCGCCACCATGCTGGAGCGCATTGAACTCGAAGCCAGCCGTCTGAACGAGTTGATTGGGAGAATCCTCACGCTGGCGAGGCTGGAAGATGGTGAACAAAAAGTTCCGCGCACCGTGGTTCCGCTGAATGAACTGCTGCTGAATGTTGCCGAGGACGCGGAATTTGAGGCGCAGGCGCGCCATTGCCACGTGCGCTGTTCGATTCCCGAAGGAGAGTGGGGCGTGCCCGGAGATGCTTCGCTCCTGCACAGCGCCGTCGAAAACGTGGTGCGCAATGCGATCCGCTACACGCGGGAAGGATCATCCGTCGACGTTCGACTGGAGAGATCTACTGGTCCGGCAGGAGTCGAGGCGGTGTTGCGGGTCAGCGATTCCGGGCCGGGCGTTCCCGAAGACGCTCTGGACAAATTGTTCGAGCCCTTTTACCGGATCGACGATGCTCGCGGCAGACTCACGGGCGGCGTTGGACTTGGTTTGGCGATTACCGACCGGGCCGTCCGTTTTCACGGCGGACGGGTGACGGCTTTCAACCGGGCGGAGGGCGGACTGACGGTGGAAATCCGTTTGCCAGTCGTTTCAGGCGGTCAAACTTCGCCGGCGGCGCCGGAGCCGGTGCCGGCGGGACGGGAAGTGTGAATTCGATGGCGACGTTCAGGTGGGGTTAGAGCGGATTTGTCGCTACCTCATGATATGAAGCATGCCATGCCATGGAGCATGTCATCTCGAACGCGGCGAAGCCGGGTGAGGGACCTTACGACGGTCGGAACCCGAGATGCTGCAGTACCTCCAGCGCATGCACTGAGATTGTGTCCCCCCACCTGCATCGATAGTTCGCTCATATCGTAAGGTCCCTCCGAGAGCTGCGCTCTTCGTCGGGATGACAGTTCTCTTGGGGTCTGCTGGAGGACGTTCTCGAGCTTTGCTAGGGCAGCTCAATGAAACGCGTCTCCCTTGACGTTTCAACAGGATAGGGACATTCGGTGGTGATGTATGTACATACAATAGCTTTTTGATAATATGATCGTCCGACGCGACCTAGGCCCGGCCTATGCGAAACCCGCCTTCGTCCCTCTGTCATGATGGCCATTGCGGGGCCGTAAACGGCCTTGGGAACGACTCCGCTGCCTGGGGTGGAGGAAAACATCGTCCCATGTCTCGGCGTGCGTCCTGCGGCGTTTCTGGGCGGTTTTACGAAGTTTCAACAACTTACACGCAGGATCAATAACTTACGGATATAACGTCGCGCGTGGTGAGAGATTGGCTCCCCCCGTGTTCTTCCTGATTTATTGTCTGCGCGACCGTGGAAGAGTGGCCCTTCCACGGCCTGCCCTGAACTTGCCGAAGGGCCGCGTAAGCGAATCGAGGTGGAGGACGGCTTTACCGTGGTGGTCGTTTTCAGTGGTGGTGCCGAAACAAGCCATCCACCGGGGCTGAAGCCTGTCCAATAAAGGCACGCTTGACGCGACGCTGAAGCGTCTGCTCTTCCAGATCACCTCATGTTCCAACGCTCTGTCCTTCCAACGGAGTCCCAGGCAACTCCGGGCTGGGTTCCCGGTTCCAACCTCCCGGGCGGCGGTTTGCTCTTCGCGCGCATTCCTGATACACAAGTTGTTTGCGAATTTCACGCATCTCTTCAGCAGTGTGGGCCGCTCAGCGGGCGGGAGTGGAGATGTGTGCGCTCGTAAACCTTGGATAACATGGAGATTATGGGACGAATGTCGACACGATGGACCTGGCTGCTCGGGCTGATAGTTTTGATTTCGACAGGCTGGCTGGTGGCTTGCGGCAGCCACTATAAAGCGTCCTCTGACGGCTTGGTGATTGTGCCGAGCCAGGGTTCCGGAGTTCTGCAAGCCTTCAGTTTCAATTTGAGCAACGGCCATACAGCGCAGATCAATACGTCGCCGAGCACCAACGGCACGCCTTCGGCAATTGTTTTGGATCCCGCCGGGGCATTTGCTTACGTGCTGGTGAATCAAGATACAATCGCCACTTTCAAAGTGAATTCAGACGGAACGCTGTCGGGGGTGGGGACGAAGGGATTCAATCCCGCGAGTGTCTCGGTACCAGGTTCGCCGACGACAGAGACGGTGAGCGTCGTACCCGCCGCCTTGGCCATGGACTCGGCTGGTAAGTTCTTGTTCGTGGCGGATCGTGCAACTACTGACACTGCCGGACTGTCCGTTTCGGGATCGGTTTCGGTGTTCTCCATCGGAAGCAGCGCCTCGCTGTCTGAAGTGTCTGGATCCCCTTTCTTCACTTCTCCGCCCATCGCGGGCGGAACTGTCAACGATATGACCGCCCTGGCGGCGACGCCGACTCTGTTCCCGACCGCGAATTCAGCCTGTCCGGGCAAGAGCGCGGCGACAACTGAATATCTATACGTCACGGACGCTCACAACAACCAGGTTTGGGATTTCGCTGTCGATATGTCGTCCGGGGCTCTTGGAATTCCAACCGGTGACACCGCTTTCCTTTCCTTTCCTACTGGCAGCGTACCCTCGGCCGTCGCAGTCGATCCCTGTAATCGGTTTGTATATGTTGCCAACCACGACTCCAACAATGTGAGCGGCTATACCATGTGCAATGCGACCTTGCTGCCAAATTGCCAGAGTGGGGATGGCAGCCTGGTTTCGACGGGAGCGCCGATTTCCGCGGGTACTGGGCCGACGGCGCTGGCGGTGGATCCGCTCGGTAACTTCGTTTATGTGGTGAATCAGCTGTCGAATAACCTTTCCGGGTACAAGATCAGCCCGGTGACCGGGGTTCTGACCTCATTCACTACCATAGGCACGGGTGGGAATCCGGTTTCGATCGCGATCCGGGCGGATGACAGCTGGTTGTTCGTCACGAATAATCACTCGGCTTCGATCTCACAGTTCTCGTTGATCCCGGCCAGCGGGGTGCTAACGCCGGTGGCTGCCACTACTACGGACAACTTTCCCTGGGGCGTGGCAGTTAAGTAGGTCTGAACCAGACCTCAGCCTTCGGACCTCAGCCTTCGGACCTCAACTTCAATCTGAGCGGGCGGAGGTCCGACGTCTGAGGTCTGCTTCTACGTTGGCACCTTCAGAATCAAATATCCACCTACCAGAGCGAAGATCAGATCGGGGGACCAGGCTGCCAACGCTGGCGGCAGCTGGCTTACGTTTCCGATCCCCTCAAACAGCCTCAGGACCACGATGTAGACGACCGCTATTCCCACGGCGGTCGCCACTCCTCCGATGGGGCCCTTCTTGCCGGCAGAAAGCGAGAAGGGAACCGCGAGAATCGCCATGACCAGCGTGATCAGAGGGAAAGAAATCTTCTGGTGTAATTGCACCTTGAGCCGCACTACGTCGAAGCCGCTTTGCTGCAGGTCGTGAATGTAGCGGCGCAACTCTTCATAGTTCATTTCGGAATACTGCTTTACTTCCTTCTTGAAATAAGACGGCGGTTCGCTGACTTCGGGAAACGTGGCCACCTCATAGGGGCGGAAATCGGCGATGGCAGAGCCGCGCAGCGTGCGCTCCCAGCCTTGTTCGTAGATCCAGCGATTGAGGTTGTCGGCCCAATGGGCGCGCTCGGCGTGGATGCGGCGCGTGATGCTGAAGCTCGCGGGATCGAGCTGGAAGATAGTGACGTTGGCGAACTGGTCGCGGTCGGGATCGAAGAACTGGTAGTAGTAAATCTGATTGTTGCGGCCGAAGATCCATTTGCGATCGGGGCGCAGATAGGTTTGCGGCGGACGTCCCTTGATCTGATTGTGCAGCGCTTCCTGGCGTTTGTTGGTGTGGGGAAGGTAGAACTGGTCGGCAAAGAACAGGCCCACAGCCAGGAACGCCGCGGCCACAAGAACGGGAGCGACGACGCGGTAGATGCTCACGCCGGTCGCTTTGATTACCGTGATCTCGTTCGACCGCTGCATGATGCCGAAGGTGATCAGAACGGCGAGCAACATGATCAGCGGGGCGACGTTGTAAAGCAGGTAAGGAGTTACGTTGAGCAGATATTCCGCGACCACGAGAGGGGATGTCTGGTTGCGAAGGATGTCGCCGAGCAGCTCGAAGAGGGTGAATACCAGCGTCAGAACCAGGAAGGTTGCGAGGATCAATCCCAGATAAACGAAGAAGTCGCGCAGGACGTAGTCGTCCAGCAGCGTGGGGAAGCTGGCGCGGAACATGCGACGGCGGTTGGCAACGCGCTCGAAGACATTCTCGGTCCGGCGCGCGGATGGATGGAATGGTTGCATCTTCCAGCGCAAACGCAGCGCGGCCAGTTCAAAGGGACGCCTCTCGGCCTGCCAGAGCAGGAAGATTCCTCCCGCCAGGAAAACCAGGTTTGCGAACCACGCCCCAAGCCAGGGTGAAACCTTGCCTTGGCGGGCGAGCGATATCCCTACCAGAGAGACAGCGTAATAACCGAAGACCAGCAGGATGGTGAGAACGAAGCCGCCGGATTTTCCGCTCTTCTTTGAGGAGAGTCCGAGGGGAATGCCGACCAGCGCCAGCACCAGGCAAGCCGTGGGCAGGGCGAAGCGGCGGTGGAACTCGATCAGATAGTAGCGCGCCAGGACCGGGTCCACGCGTTTGGCCTGCATCTGCAGGTTGTTCGTGCTCATGACCGCGACCGGGACGGAGTCTTCGGGCTTGTTCTCGGTCGACGGCAGGTCGATGGGAATGTCAGTTTGCTGGAAGGTCGAGATCTGGTAATGGTCGGCCCGCTTGGGATCGGCCTCGTGGCTGGCGCCGTCAATCAGGTGCAGGTGGAGGCGATCTTTGCCTTCGCTGACCACGATGCCTTCTTTAGCCAGAGTGACGCGTGGATTGGCGGCATCGGAGACGTCGGCCAGGAAGACGCCCTTCCATACGGCGGCGCCTTGCGCGCTGTGAACGTCCTGCACGTAGAGGACAGCTTTGGGAAAGCCTTCATAGAAAACTCGCGGACGGATTTCGAATGAGACTTGCGAGCCTTTGAGGCGATCTTCGAGATGTGCCAGCGCGGATTGCGAACGGGGAGCGAGGTAGAGTCCGTTGAACAGGGCGATCAGCCAGGCGCCGACCACGAAGACGGAGAGGATGCGCAGAAAAGTCCAGACACCGAGGCCGCTGGCACGCATGGCGGTGATCTCACTGTCGGCGGCGAGGCGGCTGAGGCCGATCAGGATGCCGACCAGCACGCTCATGGGGATGGTGTAGGTGAGCGCGAGCGGCACGGTGAAAAAGAAAATCTCCGCAACGCTGGGCAGCGGGGCGCTGGCGCGGACAACCAGTTCGAGAATGTGTCCGAGATCCCGGGTGAAGAGGACGAAGGTGAAGATGGCCGCGCCGATCAGGGCGTGCGCCAGCACTTCGCGCAGGATGTAGCGGGTCAGAATCCGCATGGGAAACGCGCTTGAGGCGAGGATAGCACGGGCTGGTTAGCCTGACTGCTTAACTCGAGGATTTGGCTGGCGGTTGAGATTCTGTGACGGCCGTTGCGGGACGGGGCGCTACTTTCTTGGGCGGTTTCCTCGCGGCTTCGGCGCGCTTCCGCTCCTGGTAGCGGCGATCGTGGGATTGCTGGTCGGAGGCTTGTTTCTTCATGTTTCCATCATGACATAGATTGCATGGGGCGGGGCGACGGGTTCACCGTAGCGTCCCAAATTCATCAACCACGAAGGACACGAAGTTGCTTGCGTAAAGCGCTAGCAGATTCGTGCAGTGAGTGTGGGGCCTTGGTGCCGTCCCTCCAGGACTTGGGACTCGCGATCTTTGGCGTGCGGACCCAGCGCTTACGCACTGGGCTAACGAATGTTGCCCCTTCGGGGCTCAAGGGCCCGCATTGACCCTTTACGAATTTGCGCAATGAGTCATTTGAAGGTGACCCATTACCACGAATGCTGTTCCTTAGCCGGGGTTGTTTCGGAGGCCCTTCTTGTCATTAGCGAAAGGGAGGGTTGCGAGTCTGTGATGGATATCACAGTCGACGTGAAAATCCTGGTCAAAATTCCGATTGGGATAGAAGGGCCGACAAAACAGCCGGGCTTGGCCGTCCGACCGGAGGGCCGTTGCCGCCAAGTGCGCATTGCTTCATGCTCAATCGAGCGGTAGCAGGTATCCGGGCGTTCCGCCCAGTCGCCCTCCAAGGGCTTGGGCATCCAGCGCGGCCATGTCCCATTGGGTCCACGAAAGGGGCTTGAGCCGTACCGTGACGTCATCAAACGAGGCAAACACAGGCCCAACCTGCGGATCGGACATCGCAGCTGCACTCATGTATCGGCTGTGTATGTGCCGGTTGATCTCTCGTGATCGATCATCTGATAGTAAGTCCGCTCTCCCTGCCGCAGCGACTCCCCGCTCTGCGCCAGGCTTTCGAACGTCTACCATCAGCGAGGCCTTCGCGCGCGCTGCGATATTGCGCGCCTTTCGGCTCTTGGAAGAAGTAGCGACAAACAGACAGCCTTCTTCAAACAAGTACCAGACCGCAGTCAGGTGGATAGTTCCATCTGTGTTTTCGGTCCCGAGGGTAGCGATGTAGCGTCCTCGCAAGAATTCCTGGAGAGTAGGATCCAGCGTTTGAGTCGGCATGTCCACCTCAGCGGCTTGTACCCATTAGCCGGGCGCAATTCTCTCACTTGTCGCTGGTTTTGGGAATCAGAACGGGGCGACGATACGGGCTTCCGTTTGGACAGCACCCGGGCTGCTGAGATGACTCGAGCTCCATCCCTTTTATTCGGCTTTGAAGAACAGCGCGCCCAGAGGTGGTAGCGTCAGGCGGAGGGAATATGGCCTGCCGTGGACGGATTGAGGTTCGGCATGCACGCCGCCGAGGTTCCCCATGCCGCTGCCGTCGTATTCGTGGGCGTCACTGTTCAGAAGTTCGCGCCAGTAACCGGCGTGAGGGACGCCGATGCGGTATCCGGTGCGAGGCACGGGCGTGAAGTTGAAGACTCCCAGCACCGTGTCTTTCGGGTTCTCACTTTTGCGCAGCAGAGAAATCGTGCTGGTGGCGTTGTCGTTGCAATCGACCCACTCGAAGCCGGCGGGGTTGTTGTCGAGCAGGTGCAACGCCGGCTCGCTGCGGTAGAGTCGGTTTAGCTGCTCGACCCAGGATTGCATGCCGCGATGGACTTGGTATTGGGTGACATGCCATTCCAGGCTGGTGTCGTGTCCCCACTCGCGGACTTGTCCGAATTCGTCGCCCATGAACAGGAGCTTCTTGCCGGGTTGGGCGAACATGTAGCCGAAGAGCAGGCGGAGGTTGGCGAAGCGCTGCCATTCGTCCCCGGGCATCTTGCCGATCAGCGAGCCTTTGCCATGGACTACTTCGTCGTGCGAGAGCGGCAACACGAAATTCTCATGAAACGAGTAAATCATGCGGAAGGTGAGCAGGTTGTGCTGATACTTGCGATGGATGGGATCGTTCTGGAAATATTTGAGCGTGTCGTGCATCCATCCCATATCCCACTTCAGGCCGAAGCCGAGGCCGCCGACGTAAACCGGCTTTGAGACCATGGGCCAGGAAGTGGACTCCTCGGCGCAGGTCTGCACGTCGGGATGCTCTTTGTAGACTTCCTGATTGAAGCGGCGGAGGAAGTCGATGGCGTCAAGATTCTCGCGTCCCCCGAATTTGTTGGGAATCCACTCGCCCTCCTTGCGGGAATAGTCCAGGTAGAGCATGGAGGCGACGGCGTCCACACGCAGGCCGTCGATGTGGTACTTGTCGAGCCAGAACATGGCGCTCGACATCAGGAAGCTGCGGACTTCGGAGCGGCCGTAATTGAAGATGTGCGTCTTCCAGTCGGGATGGAAACCCTGGCGCGAATCCGAGTGCTCATAGAGGTGCGTGCCATCGAAGTAGGCGAGGCCGTGCGCGTCGGAAGGGAAGTGCGACGGGACCCAATCGAGAACTACGCCGATGCCGTGCTGGTGCAGGTAGTCGACCAGGTACATGAAATCCTGCGGAGTGCCATAGCGCGAGGTGGGAGCGAAGTAGCCGGTGGTCTGGTATCCCCAGGAACCGTAGAAGGGATGCTCCATCACGGGCAGGAATTCGACATGAGTGAAGCCCATGCGTTCGACATATTCGGCGAGGCGCGGCGCGGTCTCACGGTAGGTCAGCGGGCGGTTATGTTCGTCGGGGACGCGCATCCACGAGCCGAGATGGACTTCGTAGATGGAGTGCGGGGCGCGCAGGGAGTTGCGGGCGTGCCGATTTTTCATCCAATCGCTGTCGTTCCATTCGTAGTCGAGGTCCCAGACTACTGAAGCGGTGCGCGGAGGCTTTTCGTGCAGAAGGCCGATAGGATCGGCCTTGTCGACACGGTATCCGTGGCGCTGCGATTCAATGTGGTATTTGTACAACGCGCCTTTAGTGACGCCGGGGATGAAGCCCTCCCAGATGCCGGAGGAGCCTCGTGGCTCGAGGCGGTTGGGGATCGGGTTCCAAGAGTTGAAGCTGCCGACTACTGCGACCGAGCGCGCGTTGGGTGCCCAGACGCTGAAGACGGCGCCGGGTTGGCCGTTGTGCGTGACCAGATGGGCTCCCATCTTTTCGTGAATGCGGTAGTTGCTGCCTTCGTTGAAGAGGTAGAGATCCTGATCGGTCAGGAGCTGAGGCGTTTTGACCGGGGCGATCACGGAACTGGAGTCGGGGGCCATCGTTAGCAGAACGTGATTCAAACCTAGTGTACCGGAAGATGCCGTAGCGCATCGTGAATGTACATGAAGATGGATATTATGTACATACAATGATAGCCTGATATAGCGTTGGAGGCTTTTCTGTGGCCACGTCAAGAAATCGCGCACACAAGCACTTTCAGCTGGACGCGGGGAAGATCAAGCGCGCTCAAAAACTTTTGAAGGCGAAGACTGAGACTGAGGCCATCGAGCGCGCTTTGGACCTGGCGATTGCCGAACATGAGAAGAACCGGCTCGCGATCGAGGCCACGGAGCGCTTTGTGAAAAGCGGCGTCGACATCAAAGACGTGTACGGCACGCTGGGCGGGTAGATGCAGCCTGCGCTGTTCGACGCTTCCATGTACATCTCAGCTTTGCGCCGGGGGGACGATGCGGTTCTTGCCCTTCGTCGCATCGCCGCGGACGCACCGCTCTGGCTGAGCGCGGTTGTGCTGGAAGAACTCTTTGCCGGCGCCGACGAACGCGCTCGTCGTGTGCTCGAGCGTCTGGAGCACGATTTTGACAGGGCAAAGCGGGTTCTTGTGCCCAGTCTCACCGACTGGACTCAGGCGGGGCGAGTGCTGGCTCGCCTGGCTGCGAAATACGATTACGAACAGATTGGGCAGGGCCGACTGACCAATGACGCTCTCATCGCAAGCAGTGCGGGGCGACTTGGGATCCGGGTGATCACGGCCAACGCGCGGGATTTTGAACGGCTGGCTGAATTCAGCAGGTTCCAGTGGGAAGTGGCGAGCGTGTAGCAAGAGCGATGCTTTGGATTCTAGCGGTACAGGCGTAGCCCGTTTCGGCGGTTCCGATGCGCGCGAGATCCTTCGCCCCGCTGGTGAAAGCGCGGGGCTTCAGGATGACGCACTCGGATTAAGGCTTGGAGTCTGCTCCGTGGGGAAAATCCGCCATGCTAGACTGACTTTCCGCCATGCCAGCGCTCCGCCTGATTCTTCTTTGGCACCAGCACCAGCCGTTTTATAAAGACCTGGTTTCAGGGCGATACCGCCTGCCTTGGGTGCGACTGCACGCCCTGAAAGACTATTACGGCATGGTGAAGTCGCTGGATGAGTTTCCGAATGTTCATCAGAACTTCAACGTTGTGCCGTCGCTGATGACGCAGATTCAGGACTATGTGGAGGGAACGGCGGAGGATCCGTTTCTGAAAGTGGCGGCGAAGCCGGCGAAGGATTTGTCGGCGGATGAGCGGCGGTTTGCCCTGCAGTACTTGTTTCAGGCAAATCCGACGAATCTGATTGGGCGATATCCGCGATACCGGGAGTTGTGGGAGCGGTTTCGTGAGCATGGGGCTTTGCCGGAGCGCGCCGAACGGTATTTCACAGCGCAGGATTTCACGGACCTGCAGGTGCTGTCACAGATTGCCTGGTTCGACGAGTTTTTTCTGGAAGAGAAGGACGTCGCGGCCCTGGTGCAGAAGGGGCGTCAGTACTCGCTGGACGATCAAAAGTTTGTGATTGCCCGGGAGCGGGAGTTGATGGCGCAGGTTCTTCCGGGTTATAAGTCGGCGGCAGAGAAGGGATCGATTGAGATCTCCGCGACGCCGTTTTACCATCCCATCCTGCCTTTAGTCTGCGACACCAATGCGGGGGTGATCTCGTCTGCGGGATTGCCGCTGCCGCAGAATCGGTTTCGTCATCCCGAGGATGCGCGGGAGCAACTGCTGCGCGGGCTGGATCTGCACGAGAAAGTGTTTGGGATGCGTCCCAAGGGAGTGTGGCCTGCGGAGGGAAGCGTTTCCGAGGAGGCGGTGGCGATTGCGCACAGCCTCGGCGTTCGATGGATGGCGACCGACGAGGGTGTGCTGGGGAGAAGTACGGGTCTGTTCTTCGCGCGGGATAGTTCCGGGCGGCTGCCGGCGCAGTTGGGGGAGAAACTCTACAACATTCATCGCTACGAGAATGGCTCGACTGCGATGCACATGGTGTTTCGCGATCACACCATTTCTGACCTAATTGGATTTGTTTACTCGGGCATGCCTCCGGTGGAGGCGGCGAAGCACTTGATCACGAACATCAAGGAAGCAGCAAAGCCGGTGTTGGCGCAGGGGCGCGACGCGGTGGTCTCCATCATTCTCGATGGCGAGAATGCCTGGGAATACTATCCCCAGTCGGGGCGGGAGTTTTTGCGGCGCTTCTATGACGGGCTGCAGCGCGAGGGGGGATTGGAAGCGGTGACGATTTCCGAAGCAATTGCGCGGCATAAGAGTTTTGGGCAGTTGCAGTCGATTGTGCCGGGGTCCTGGATCAATGCGAACTTCAACGTTTGGATTGGTGCTCCTGAGGACAATCGCGCCTGGGACTATCTCTACAACGCACGCGAGTTCTATGCGCAGAATGCGGCGCGTGCGAACGAGACGCAGCGCAAGCTGGCCTTCGAGGAGATTCTGATCGCGGAGGGCAGTGACTGGAACTGGTGGTACGGTCCGGAGCACCATTCGGCGAACGACCGCGACTTTGACGAGCTTTATCGCAAACATTTGTCGAATGTTTACCAGGCGTTGGGAGAGACTCCGCCGGATTACCTGGCGCTGCCGATCACCGGAGCGGAGGTCAGGCCGGCATTCACGCCGCAGACGGCTTACATACATCCGAAGATCACAGGAGACAAGATCCGCTACTTCGAGTGGATGGGGGCGGCGGTTTACACCGCGGATCATCGCGCGGGCGCCATGCATGGTAGGCAGTTCCTGCTGGATTCGGTGTACTCGGGAATCGACAGCACGCACGTCTACGGTCGCCTGGACTTCAAAGACAAGATGCCGGAGACAGACTTTGAGATCGTGGTGAATCTGGAGTCATGGGCGCCGGGCGAGCCGCGTCCGCGACGCGCGTTGCGGCTGGGAGCATCGGTGCACCAGCGCAGCATCAAGGAATGGAAGATCGAAAACGGGGCGGAAGGCCATGCCCTGGCGAGTTCTGCGACGGACGATGAGAACGTGAAGGTCGCGTTACGGCGGAACTTCGAATTCAAACTGCCATTGGCCTGGCTGCTGGCCACACCGGGAGCCGCGACCGCAGCGGAGCGCAAGGCTGCCGCTTCCGCGGCTACCAGCAAACTCCGTCTACGTTTCAGCTTGTGGCAAGAGCGCTTACCGGTAGATGCGCTTCCGCTGGAGGGATGGATTGAGTTGCAGGTGCTCAGCGAGGGAGACTTGCTGTACGCGGTGACGTAGGGCGCGATCTGAGCAGGAAAGCCGGAGGCTTTGGCCTCCGGCTTTCGATTCTTGACGAGAAGGTTTCTAGTTGGAGGTGCTGGAGCCGGAGCAGTCGCCGTGGTCATGGCGAGTGGGCGGTTTAATTCCAGAGTGAGCTCCGTGCCTGCTGGAAGAATTGCCGAGCGATGCTTGCTGAGCCAATGGGCGGTTGCGGAACCGGCGCCGACAGCTCCGCCGATCAGAACGCCGGGGCCTCCGCCGATCAGGCCTCCGATCAGCATGCCGCCGGCTGCACCGCCGCCGGTTTCAAGCTTATCGCGGCGGTCTAGGCCTGAACCCTTGAACTGGCCTTCTTCATTGACGTCACTGCCTTGGCCGAGGTTGGTATCGATGAGCGTGGCGTCGAGGAAGTAGCGCTCACCGGTGGGCATGATGACAGCTTCGGGCAAGATTCCAATGGTGGGCTTGCCGGAAATGCGGCGGGGCTCGCTCAGCTTGGTCACGCGGCCTTCGATCCTGGCGCCC
>WNEZ01000185.1_pt1 | contig 49246 bp, 48 predicted proteins | sample 5400521 | NCBI WGS metagenome assembly WNEZ01 (sample SAMN13153339, study PRJNA577476) | soil metagenome | isolation source: 120 cm saprolite under Douglas fir tree site 2 hole 1 replicate 1 | place: USA:California | collected 2015-04-18
AAGAGTAGTTTCGCCGCTGGAGTTCTTCCAGCATGCGCTGTCGAAGTGGGGTCGTCATAACGCCTCCTAAGCGTGATGACCCCACTTTATGCTTTGGAACAACTTACGGTTCTTCTGCCGCAAAGCGGCTTCGTTCAACAGCCGATAGCGCTCACGATCCGATCAATGAGCGCAAAGGTTATTTTACGCCAACAATCCGCTTAAGTTCGCCCAATCCCCTCCCATTGACTTGCTATACCTTTGCACCTAACATTTCAGCCCAATCATCGACGAGAACATTGCAGCAATAGCAGTGCTGGGCGGCGGCGTGGGTGGGTTTTGTGGGGCTGTATGTCTTTTCCCACAGTAGGTGATGTAGTCGGAGGGCACCATGAATCGAGACAAGGCGCTAAAAATTCTGTTGGTATTGTTCGGATTGCTCTTTGTGGCTGGCGTTTATCCCTTGATTACGTCTGTACGGAGTGGTTGGCAAGCGAATAGGGAGGACGCCGAGCCGATGGCGATTAGTCTCTATGTCACGCTCGGGATTTTCTTGCTGGTGGCAGCGCGTAATCCGTCGGCGAATCGCAGCGTGATCGCCTTCGCCGCATGGGCGAATATTGCTCATGCCGCTGTCATGGCGGTCATGGCGGTCCACCTTCCGAACGAACGCGCAGATCTGCTGATCGCCGCGGCTGTGTTTGGTGTCATCGGTGCAGCCCTGATAGTGCTGGCTCCGGTAAAGCAGCCAGGAGAGCGGGCATCCGCAGCCGGTGCGTAGGGGAAAACGACAACCCCCGACCGGTTCCTATCCTGAAACAAGTAAAACCGACTACCCGAATCTGAAATCGCCTCTCTCTTGTGCCGCCTAACTGTTTAGATCAGGCCATAGCGCTCACTACCCGGTCAGTGAGTGCGATCGCGATATTACGACAGCAACCCGCAGCGAATGCCCCCTCGACCAGAGTAGAATGCGAGCGCGAGCAGATGGGAGGTAGCCGTGGCCTACGTGAGAGTAGAGCTCAGAGCGGATTGGCCGCAACGTTTGTCCCCTTGCTCGGGCCAGGGTTCGTGATCGCCCTGAGGAACATGAACCAGCAAAAGGCAACAGGACTGGCTGCGACCGCAGGGCACCACAGAGGGACAAGTTCCATCGCACGCTACGGTGGATTGGTAAGGACGGAACAGGATCGTACCCGATGATCGTGAACTTCGCCGAGCGGGCGCACAACCACAATTGGGAACTGGATCCGGTCACGAGGTCGCTGCTCGATACCGATTTCTACAAGTTGCTGATGCTGCAGTTTATCTGGAAGCATTATCCCCAGACGCATGTGTCATTCTCGCTGTTCAACCGCACTTCGTCGGTGCGACTGGCCGACATGTTCGCACTCGAGGAACTCGCCGCCCAGATGGAGCACGTCCGTGGGCTCCGGTTTCGAAGATCCGAACTGGTGTGGCTGGCCGGTAACACTTTCTACGGTCAGCGCGGAATCTTTGAACCAGCCTTCCTTGCATGGTTGGAGCGGGATTTCAGGTTGTCGGACTACGAGCTGTCGGTCAAGGATGGGCAGTTCCACCTGTCTTTCGATGGCTTGTGGACGGACACAACCATGTGGGAACTCTACGCACTCTCCATCCTGGACGAACTAAAGACCCGCGCCAATCTAAAGCGGCTGAGCGAGTTCGGTCTTGACGTCTTGTACGCCCGGGCAAAGACAAAGCTGTGGGGAAAGATCGAACAACTGCGCGGCGTTCCCGATCTTAAGGTGGCAGACTTTGGAACCCGGCGCCGCCACAGCTTCCTATGGCAGGAATATGTGGTCGAGGCCATGGCAGGGAATCTCGGTACCAGCTTTACCGGAACTTCCAACGCCTTCCTCGCCCATAAACATGACCTTGAAGCGATTGGCACCAATGCGCACGAGATTCCCATGGTCCTGGCCGCGCTTGCGCCGGATGATCATGCCCTGAAGGCTTCTCAATACCGGGTGCTCGAGCTGTGGCAGAGCACGTATGAAGGAGCGCTGCTGATCATGCTGCCGGACACTTTTGGCACCACGCAGTTCTTGCGGGACGCGCCGGACTGGGCCGCAAATTGGACGGGCCAGCGCATTGACAGCAAGAATCCCTATCTCGCGGGTGACGAATACATCGAATGGCTGAGGGCACGCGGTCGAGAGCCACATGACAAGCTGGTCATCGCATCCGACGCATTGGACGTCGATCAGATACTTGGCCTGCATGCATATTTTGGGGGGACTCTCTCGAGGGGCACGACCGCCGGCGATTTCCGAAGCGCTGCCGATTTCCTGGATCGACAAAAGTGGACTCCAGACCGTCGCATTCGATTCAGCGCAGGTTGGGGCACACTCCTGACCAACGATTTTCGCGGTTGCGATCCCGGTGGCGATAGCGGTTTCGACCCGGTGAGCTTGATCTGCAAAGTGTCGCACGTCGATGGACGTCCGGCGGTGAAGCTCTCTGACAACTATGCGAAGGCGCTGGGCTCGCCGTCGGAAATCGAACGCTACAGGCGCGTGTTCGGCACGGCGGGAGTCAGCAACCTTCCCGTAATCGCCTGAGGCGCTCGGCATCGGAAAAGCCAGAATTGATCGCTAAACTTCGGATGGGTTCAACCGTTTCCGGCGAGTGCTCCTTCTGCCACGAGGTCATCGTCGTCCCGGCCCCGGCCGCCGGGATGCCGGACCAGTCGAGCGACCCGCTCGGGCAAGCTTTCGAGCAACCCATCCACAAGAAATCCGGCAGAATCTTTGTCGCGTAGCACACCCTTCACCCCCTGGGAACAACTCAGCCGTCACTCAGATCTCTTCCATGTGGGTGCGAGCCGTCCTCGGCCGTCCACGTTCACCGCCTCCGATGCTGGAAATGGGCCGGGCCAGGTTACGCTCGTAACGTGGTAGCTCCGGTTGCGCTTAATAAATAATGACACTCGAAGTGGTTTGGCCGGGACTAGGGTAATTGCCCCGCTTTTCCATCTTTTCGCGCAAGCCCGCGCATCGGAGGCGGTATGTTCACGGGAGTTGGCAGAGCACCGGCCACGGACCAGCAAAGTTCTGCTGAAGGGCTGTCGCGAGTCGATGAGACGGTGCTAGCCATGATCATGGCCCGCGCTCCCCTCTCCAAAATCCTGGCTGCGCTGTGTACAGAAATCGAGAAGGAGCATGCAGGTCTGCTGTGCTCGGTTCTTCTTCTTGATCCTGACGGTGTGACCTTGCGCAGCGGAGCCGCTCCCAGTCTCCCCCCGGAATACTGCCAGGCCATTGCGGGGGCGAGGATTGGGCCCAGCGTCGGGTCTTGCGGCACAGCTGCTTACCGAAAGCAGCCGGTGGTAGTTTCCGACATCGCCAGCGACCCACTGTGGACAGAGTATCGCCAATTGGCGCTGCCACACGGTCTCCGCGCCTGCTGGTCGACACCGATTATGACGCAGGACGGTACGACTCTTGGAACTTTTGCCGTCTACTACCGCCAGCCTCGTAGTCCGGACGCTCAACATTTGCGAATCATCGCCCACGCCACGCACCTGGCTGGCATTGCCATCGAACATGATCGGGCGAAAATTGAACTTCGCGCCGCCGAAGACCGCTATCGCACGCTGGTAGAGCGTCTCCCGGCGATTACCTACATTGCGGAGCTCGGCGCCAACGGACCTTGGCACTACGTAAGTCCCCAGATTGAGTCCATTCTGGGTTTCTCGCCCGCAGAGTGGCTCTCGGATCCCACGAGCTGGATGAACCGTATACACAAGGACGACCGCGAAATTGCGCTGGCCGCAGAGAAGCGTTTTCAGGAAACCCACGAGTTGTTTCAAGCCGAGTACCGCATGTTTGCTCGTGACGGAAGAGTTCTGTGGTTCCGCGACGAGGCCGTCATGCTGCATCAGACGGAGGGCCGTCCTCTGCTGATGCAGGGCGTGCTCTACGACATGAGCGATCACAAGCGTCTGGAAAACCAACTCCGCCACTCGCAGAAAATGGAAGCCGTAGGCCAGTTAGCCGGCGGAGTAGCCCACGATTTCAACAACCTTCTGATGCTCATCCAGGCTCACAATGAACGCCTCCGAGGCCGATTCGCTCCCGGCGAACCGGCTCATCAGGATTCGCTCGAAATCGAAGGCGCAGTGACCCGAGCCACTTCTCTGATTCAGCAGTTGTTGGCTTTTGGCCGCAAGCAAGTGCTTCAAACCAAGGTCTTGGATCTGAACGCAGTCGTAACTGAGGTGGTAAAAATGCTGGGCCGCCTGATCACGAGCCATATTGAATTGAGAGTCCGGCTGGCACCGGATCTCGGCTGCGTCAAGGCTGACCCCGGACAGATCGAGCAAATCATTCTGAACCTGGCAGTCAACGCTCGTGATGCGATGCCGCGAGGCGGACAACTGGTACTCGAAACCAAAAATGTACAAGTAGATGAAACCTGCGCTCGGAACCGCGATGGTGTGTGCAGCGGCAAATACGTCATGCTGGCTGTGACTGACACGGGCATTGGCATGGATAGCGAGACTCAGGCTCATATGTTTGAGCCCTTTTTCACCACTAAGGAACCCGGCAAAGGCACCGGGCTGGGTCTGGCCACGGTCTACGGAGTGGTCAAGCAGATGGACGGCGGCCTCTGGGTACGCAGTGAACCCGGAAATGGAACGACGTTCGAGATCTATCTTCCCCGCGTTGAGCCGACAGCAAAAAAAGAAGAAGAAACCGGTTCCGGAACCAGAACGGCGCTGGCCACCGCGCCCACGGGAACCGAGACTGTCCTGCTAGTAGAAGATCAGGAAGGCATCCGGGATCTGGTTCGGGAATTCCTGAAGCGGAAAGGCTACACCGTACTGCATGCCGTGGATGGCGATGATGCCCTGCGAATTGCGGGTGAGCACAGAGATGAGATCCATCTGCTGGTAACAGACGTCGTCATGCCCAATATCGGAGGACGAGAATTAGCCCGCCGTCTCATCCCGCTCCGTCCGCAGATGAAAGTGCTGTTCATGTCGGGCTATCCGGAACTCGGCAGCTTGGGTGACGAGGCTGTCAATCGGAACATGCCTGTCTTGCTGAAACCCTTCCTGTTGGATGCCTTGGCGCGCAAGGTCCGCAGCATCCTCGACAGTCCGGCTGATTCCCACCACGAATAGGGCTTTCCCGCGCATGGTCCCCGGAAGCAAATCCATTCTGGAACTTCCGCTCCTAGGCCGGGGTCACGAAGGGGAGACGGTTCTCCACTCAATTTTTCCACAACCCTGCAGCGTCATTACTCCCGTAACTTCACCGCGACCCGCTGACGCACCATAATAGTCTCCTCATGCTGGACAAACGCAAATCGCAACGCAGGAAAATGGTTTTGCCGGTCAAGGTCCTGATCGACCAAGTCACTCACCTCGCACACACCGTCGACATCACCGATAGCGGGGCGCGACTCGGCGCCTTGCGCACGCAGTTGCAACCTGGAATGATCATAAGCTTGCAACGCGGATCGCAGAGGGCAAAGTTCCAGATCGCATGGGTTCGTCAGCTTGCGCCCAATGAACTTCAGGCGGGCGTTGAATCCTTGCAGCCCCAGAACAGCTTCTGGGGCGTAGACCTGTCCCCTCGAGGCCCGGAAGTGAAGAAAGAGGCCCAGCAGGCACTCATGACCCTTTTGTCCGGCCGCGCAAAAGCAGCGACCCGAAAATAGCAGGATCCTTTCGGGGAAAATATCCCGCAACATCGTTAGCATGGAGTCTCTTTCAGGCTCTGAAAAATCTGAATTGGGATGCGTCCGCTGGGTGTGCCGCCACTGGCGGCCTCTAGGGTCTGGCGTGTGAAAGGGCAAAGAGGACAAACGTGTTCCAGCCAACCACGCCAACGTAGAACAGGTTGACAACCCACACCAGCTTCCGTACCCGCATGGCAATCAATACAGCGATCACCTTACTGCATAGGACACCACCCGTGGGGCCAAGAACTACAGTGAGGTGCCCCACCAGCGGATTCACTTCGAAGGCCCCAAAATGAAACGCGACCAGCGTGGTCACCAGATCAAGTACCTGCAATACGATGAAGCTGGATTTTGTCTGTAGTATTTTCACGATCCCATTCCCCCGAGAGGGTTCAAATCGGAACGCCACTCGGAAAAAATCATTTTCTCTGAAACACTGACCGCTGCCTAGTAACTTTGGTACGCATTTCTCATCGGCAAGGTACTGGTGGCGCGGTTTATCCGCCTCTAGGCCTCTTCGGCTGATGGAGGTCCGGAGCGAATCGACTGAGCTGGTTTCCTCAAAACGAGCCTCCACCCGGAAGTTTCGGGAGTTTCGGTATTTGACTGTGGGGCAGCGGTCGGTTAGGCTTTCATCGTTCGCGGAGGTGCCGGCACGTGAACAAACAAGTTCTTCTCGGAATAAGCGCAATCGTCGCCCTCACTCCCTTAACTGCCTTTGCCCAGGCAGCGGCGGAATCCGCTTTGACCAATGCTTTGTCATCCTCATCAACAATCAAGGCTGGATCCGCCTTGAACCACGCCTTGAACCAGGGTGGCGCGCAGTTGGGTGCCCGTATTCAAGAACGGACGTCAGGCCCGCTGCATCTTGGAGTGCAACAAAGCACGCCCAGGTCGCAACTGAGAAACCAGGCTCGGCAAAGTCAGGCAGCCGGTAACTTACGCGTGGGCTCCACGCCGGGCACGGGCGCGATTTTCATCCAGGGTGGCCAAGTTGCCTGCTCGCCTTCCGCTTCGGTCAGCCAGCCTTCGATCGCTAGAACCACCCCGGGACCAGCCACCACAGACTGTCGCGGCAAAGCATTGGCACCCAACTCCGGAAATCAGGACAAGTACAAGTCATTCGTCACCCTGCCTCCCCCGAGGTAGAAGGGCCGGCACTCGAAGCCGTTCAGCGTACGACCGAACCGTCAATACGCACCTTCCCCTACCGAGGATTGTAGAATTCATCCAACCCAGGTTGCGCCGCTTAGGCTTTTAAGGTTGATTCCGGAGCGAGGCCGCCGACGGTTTAGGAGAAGATTTGAGACCGGTCTGAACAGGTGAGCGAAGATGAGTGGGAGACTTGCAGGAAAAATTGCGTTGGTCACGGCGGCGGCCCAAGGCATCGGACACGCAACCGCAGTCGCCTTCGCCGACGAGGGAGCCACGGTGTGGGCTACCGACATCAACGAGACCGTGCTCAAGACGCTGAACCATGAACGGCCCGGCATTCGCGTCCGCCGGCTGGATGTCCGTGTGTCGCAGGATGTTGACAATATCGCTGCCGAGCTGGGAGCGCTCGACGTGCTGTTCAATTGTGCTGGGTTCGTTCATCACGGAAGCATTCTCGATTGCAAAGAAAAAGACTGGGACTTCTCCTTCGATTTGAACGTCAAGTCCATGTATCGTACCTGCCACGCTTTTCTGCCGGCCATGCTGCAAGCGGGCAAGGGCAGTATCATTAATATGTCATCGGTCGCGTCCAGCATCAGAGGAGCGGCGAACCGCTTCGTCTACGGAAGCACCAAGGCGGCCGTGATCGGACTGACGAAAGCAATCGCTGCCGACTTTGTTCGCCAAGGCATTCGTTGCAATGCCATCTGCCCGGGAACCGTGCACTCCCCTTCGCTGGACCAGAGAATGGCAGCCCAGGGTGACGTGGAAAAAGCCTACGCTGATTTCGTTGCGCGACAGCCCATGGGGCGATTGGGACGTACCGAGGAGGTTGCAGCTCTGGCCGTCTATCTGGCCTCTGATGAATCCGCCTTCACCACGGGCCAGACCCACATCATCGATGGCGGCTGGGCGATTTAACGACACCGCCGTCAAACAGCAGTCGGTTTGGGAAAGAAGCCGCACCGCAATTCCAGAGCGCGCTTAACACCGACTGGCTGGGAGGGGTCGTGCTGCGTGACATCGGCGTGGCCTACGGGAGAGCCGCCTCGCGCAACCCTCTCTACTCGCGCTACCTCAGGAAATGAAGTACCGATTCGCCGGGTTCCACTGACGTGTATCGTATTATGTTGGTCCAACCGCCAACAGACTTCGATGCGGGTCTGGACTCGCGTGCTCCAAGCTTGACGGGGGAGCGCTCGGGGAAACGGCGGGGCGGGACTTGCTGAGCAAAGACACCTGAATCGAGGACGACCGCATTGCTGCGCTGGCGAATCGCCATCCTGGTTAGCGTTGCTATCGCGATCAGCTATCTCGATCGCCAGACCCTTCCGGTTGCCGTTCACGCGATCGGGAAGGACATTCCGCTTTCCAATCAGCAATTTTCGGCTCTTCAATCGGCATTCCTGCTCTCCTACGCGCTGATGTACGCCGGCGGAGGGAAGCTGGCGGACGCTCTCGGCACGCGGCGAGGATTCGTCGTCATCATGACTTTCTGGTCGCTGGCCAATGCCAGCCATGCCCTGGCCACCAGTTTCGCGATGCTCATGGTGAGCCGGTTTCTGCTCGGTATGGGAGAAGGCGGAGGCTTTCCCGCGGCCACGCGCGCGGTTGCGGAATGGTTTCCGGCGAGAGAACGAGCCACCGCGATGGGGATCATCAACGCGGGCACGGCGGTGGGGGCGGTGATCGCGCCTCCACTGATCGCCGCGGTGCTGAGCTATTCCAACTGGCGATGGATTTTCGTGCTCACCGGAGGCTGCGGGTTGCTCTGGGTGTGGTGGTGGAGCCGGTCGTATTTTTCGCCGGAGAATCATCCCGCCCTGAGTCCAGGCGAGCGCGAACAATTTGTTTTCTCCTCTGGTTCTTCTGTTTCCTCACAAAAACCCCGCTGGGTTGATTTGCTTCGAATTCGTGAGTCCTGGGGGTTGGTGAGCGCCAAGTTCCTGAGCGATGCGGCTTGGTACTTCTATCTTTTCTGGCTTCCGAAATACCTTTACGACGCGCGGGGATTCGACCTCAGAGCAGTGGGCACGTACGCGTGGATTCCTTACGCCGCCGCCGGAGTTGGTTGTCTTCTCGGCGGCTGGTTCTCGAGCTATCTGGTGAGCCGCGAGTTTTCGCTGGGGGTAGCCAGAAAGCTGGCGCTCGGGCTGAGCGCTGCGGTGATGCCGTCCATCCTTCTGGTTCCGCGGCTTCCCGTAGCCTGGGCTCTTGTGATATTCAGTTTGGCGTATTTCGGACAGCAATCTTGGTCCACTCTGGTGATGGTTCTTCCCACCGACCTATTCCCTGCTAACGTCGTCGGTTCGGTTGCCGGCTTGGTGGGCTTTGGAGGCGCGATGGGCGGAATTGCGTTTGGACAACTAGTCGGGTATCTGTTGGACCACGGCTTTGGCTACGGTGTGGTGTTCACCTTGGCCGGCACTTTTCATGTCGCTGCTTTCGTGGTCATTCTCGCTACAATTCCTGCGATCCCGTCTTTGGCCGTGGAACGAAAACTGGATTATCTCGGAGCTCGATGAGAATTCTCGATGAAAATTAGAGACATTCGTACCCGCGTAGTTCGCTGGCGTGGAAAAACTACTCCTTTGCCGCCCCACTTTTGTACCAACCCCATGGACTTGCTGGAGCTGCCTGAAGCTTCGATGCAGACGTTTACCTTCCATGGATGGCTTGTGGTCGAAATCTTCACCGACGATGGCCTGGTGGGAATCGGCAATGCCGCGTTGGCGCCCCAGGTCACGAAACAAGTGATCGACCTCTATCTCAAGCCTCTATTGATCGGTCGCGACCCGTGGGACAGCGAATTCCTTTGGCAAAACATGTTTCGCCAGACCATGGCTTTCGGCCGCAAGGGAATTGGGATGGTTGCGATCAGCGCCGTTGATATTGCCTTGTGGGATGTTCTGGGCAAGTCTGCTAAGCAGCCCGTCTATCGGCTGCTCGGGGGCAGAACCAAGCCGCGCATTCCGGTTTACGCCAGCCGGCTGTATAGCGTCGAACTGAGCGATCTCGAGGCCGAAGCGAAACGCTACAAGAAAGAAGGCTACAAGGCGATGAAGCTGCGTTTTGGCTGGGGGCCAGTGGACGGCGCCGCCGGCATGCAGCGCAATCTCGCCCTGGTTCGCACCGTGCGTGAGGCGGTGGGCGACGGCATCGACGTCATGGCTGACGCCTATATGGGCTGGACTCTCGACTATGCAAAACGAATGCTGCCACTGCTCGAGGTGTTTAACCTGAGGTGGTTGGAAGAACCCGTCATCCCCGATGACCTACACGGATACGCCGAACTGAAGTCGTACGGGAGAATTCCGATTGCCGGGGGCGAACACGAGTTCACAGCGTACGGTTTTCGCGACCTGCTGGAAGCCCGCGCGCTGGACTACATCCAGTTCGACACCAATCGCGTAGGCGGCATCACCCAGGCTCGCAAAATTGCCGCGATGGCAGAAACATATTCGGTCCCGGTGATTCCTCACGCCGGCCAGATGCACAACTATCACGTCGTCATGGCCAGCTTGAACTCACCCATGGCCGAGTATTTTCCCGTCGTCGACGTAGAAGTTGGTAACGAGCTGTTCTGGTACATTTTTAACGGCGAGCCTAAAGCAAAGGACGGCTTCATCGATCTCGATGAGAGTGCCCCAGGCTTGGGCCTGACGATCAACGACTCTGCGCTCGAAGAGTTCGAAGTCATTGAGTGAATTTCGAAGACCAGGAAACAATCCGATTTGATGACCCGGCTTATTCAGATCAGACGAGGCGAGGTGCGGCGAGTGGCAAGCGTGGAGGAGCCACAGCTCCGGCTGCTTGATGGTTGCTGCTCGATTTACGAACTGGCCAATTTAGCCCTCGCCAAAGGCTCGAAGCTGAGCGAAGCGGTAGGACAGAGGGCGGCGGGCGATCGGCTCGATTATGACCCTATCTACCGTGGACAATCGGAATGGCGGATTCTGCCGCCGATCGATCATCCCGACGAGCCCGCTCGCTGCTTGCTTTCCGGAACCGGACTGACCCATCTAGGCAGCGCTCGCAACCGCCAGAGTATGCACGCTACGACCGAAGAGAAACTAACCGATAGCATGAGAATGTTCCGGTCAGGAATCGAAGGAGGCCGCCCGGCACCAGGATGTATCGGGACACCACCGGAGTGGTTTTACAAGGGTACGGGCGCCGTCCTGCGCGCGCACGGCGAGGCGCTCGAAAGTCCGCCCTACGCGCAGGATGGTGGCGAGGAAGCGGAGATTGCGGGCGTCTATCTGATTGCTCCCGACGGCCAACCTCGCCGTATCGGAATGGCGGGCGGCAACGAGTTTTCGGATCATCGTTTCGAAAAGACTAACTATCTCAACCTGGCGGGCTCGAAGTTGCGCACCTGCGCGCTCGGTCCCGAGTTGGTGGTTGATCCTGTCTTCGAGTCGGTGCCTGTCGAGGTGAAGATTGAACGCGCCGACGGTCTACTTTGGTCGAAAGCATTCCGCAGCGGGGTGGCGGAAATGTGCCACAGCCTGGAGAACATCGAACATCATCATTTCAAATTTGAAGCTCATCGCCGTCCCGGAGACGTCCACGTTCATTTCTTTGGAACCGACTGCCTCAGTTTTTCAGACGGCATCCAATTGGCGGACGGAGATGTGATGCAAGTCGCAATTGAGGGTTTCGGGCGTCCGTTGCGAAACCCGGTTCACGTCGCCGGGCCGCCCGACCATATCATCCGTGCGACCCCCTTGGGGTAAGGGACTCGAATGTCAAAACCACGTATGGCAATTCTCGGACTCGGAATTATGGGGGCCGGCATGGCGAGCCGCTTGCTCTCGGCAGGGTTTCCCGTCGCCGTTTACAACCGTAATCCAGACAAGGCTGGGCCATTCTCCAATGCCGGCGCCTTGGTCGCAGGTTCGCCGCGTGAAGCGGCATCCCAGGCTGAAATCATCATCAGCATGGTTGCGGATGACCTTGCTTCCCAAGGTGTCTGGCTGGGTGAAAATGGCGCCCTGGCGGGCGCCGCTCGCGGATCGCTGTTGATTGAATGCAGCACTCTTACCGTGGGTTGGATCAAGGAGCTATCGGCGGCTGCGATGCAGCGAGGATGCGAGTTTCTCGATGCTCCCGTCACCGGCACCAAACCCCATGCGGCCTCGGGCGAGCTTCTGTTCTTGGTGGGAGGCTCGGCCTCGGCACTTGCCACGGCGCAGCCCGTGCTCTCGGTGTTGGGTCGCGAAACAGTTCATCTGGGTCCCACCGGAAGCGGCGCGCTGCTCAAGCTGATCAACAATTTCATGTGCGGCGTGCAAGCGGCTTCATTTGCGGAAGCAGTGTCGTTGATCGAGGCGGGCGGGCTTGACCGCGCGAAAGCCGAGGCCGTTCTCACCAGTGGCGCTCCGGGAAGCGGAATCGTCAAGAGAGCCGCAGCCAGCGCGGCCGCGAACGACTTCACCCCCAATTTCCGCCTGCGTCTGATGGCGAAGGATCTCGGATACGCGATCGATGAAGCCTCTCATCGTGGACTTCAGTTGCAAACCGCCAGCTCCGCACTCGCCTTGTTCAAACAGGCGATTGTGAAGGGTCACGGCGATGAGGATTTTTCCGCCGTGGTTAAGGCAACCCAGCAGAAGTAAGGGTGAGGCTATTCCCACACCATCCGGATCAGGGAAATTCCTTGCCTGGGCAAAGTCAATTGCAGATGCGCCGTGCCCTGGGCAATCGGCTCCCACGCCGGAGAAGTTAGAAGCTGCAATTGTCCTGCGCGCTCCAGTTGTTCGTACTGACCCGCAGTCGGCGATGGCGGCGATCCCATTTCCTTCCACGCCGCGAAGGCGTTGCTGTGCGTGGAATCGATGCGGAAGTGTTCCACCAAACTACGGTTTGTTTTCGCGGGGAACCCGCTGACGGCCAACTCAACTAGAGCCGGGGCAGCCGGAAGATCATCGTCATGATAGTTCCAGATCAGGATCTCGACTTCATGTTCCTTTCGTCCAGCGATTACATTGAGGTCGGGCCGTCCGCCAACTCCGTCGTGCACGACTTCCGCGGAAGGCAGCGCTCCTGAACTGGCCGCCTTAACGCGGTCGCTGCCCAATAACCCAAACATCCGGAAGGCGTTCAGGACTGGCTTGTCGATCCCGTTGGTAGCCAGCGTGCGAAAGCCCTCAAAATATGGCTGGCCTTCGAATTCAAATGCCCAAGTCACCGCCCCCATGAAGTTGATGCGCTCACGGCTGGCGAGAAAGAAAATGTTATTCAGAGTCTCGGCCGTGTAGGCCGCGTACAAAGGGCCGTTGCGATATGAATTCTGCGGGTTGCTCCGTGCCGAGCATGCCGCACATCCTTCCGGGTCCGATTCTCCCAGAATGATCGGCGTCCCGCGCCATTCCGGAAAAGACGCGACGATTTGAAAGCCTCGCTCAATGGCCGCCAACTGACGGGCGATTCCCATCTGCACATGATCGCCTTGCCACTTCGGTGATCCCTTGGGATGAAAGCTGATGAAGTCCAGCCGCGAACCTGTCTTTCCGCTCACGTAATTTTTCTGATGCGCGCAATGGTCGAGAAACAATCGCAGGAATTCCGCCGCCTTGGGATTGCCCGGACCTGTGCTGTCCGGACCGCCGACACGAGCCTCGGGAAGTGCGCGCAAGACCGCGTCGACAGTGAAATCGTAAAGCTTGAAATATTCTTCCGGCGTCCCCTGCCAGTAATCGATGTCGGGCTCATTCCAAACTTCCCACAGCCAGGTCTTCACCTCGGCAGCGCCGTAGCGCTCACCAAGGTGATGGACAAACTGAAATATGACTTCCGACCATCTCGGATAATCCTTGGGCGGATACGCCCAGCCGGTATAAATCGCGCCGTGCGGAAAGTTATGGCGATAAGGTTCAGGATGCGTGGACAGCGCCTGGGGCATGAAACCAATTTCCACCAGCGGCTTGATTCCTGCTGCATGAAAGGCGTCGAAAATGCGATCCAGTATCTCCCAGCTGTAGACGGGGTTTCTCGCTGCATCTTCCGTGTAAACGTTGGTAGATCCCCATTTCAAGGAGGCGGAACCGTCGCCCGTAGTCAGCAGATTATGGACGCGAACATAGGCGGGTGTGGGACCAAGCGCCGCCAGTTCGCCGAGCAGCTTTTTACCATTCGGGGCGTAACTGTAGTTTGGCTCGTCATATCCGAAATAGTTCCAGATGGCCGGCAGTGGCCCCTGGGATTGATCGACGTGGACCTGAATGTTTACGCTCTCTGGACCTGGCTGCGCCCAGGAGGGACCCACCAGCATGAGAAAGACAGTTGCCGAAAAAAGGGAGGCGAAGAGCAGCTTGCGGAGATGACGAGCTTGTACGCGTGCTGCAGAGATGAAATATCTAAAGCCGATCGTCATAGGAAGCTTTGAAGGCGATGCACTCAGCAGCTATCCGGCTCAGCGGACCGTAAGTCCCGATGACAATATCACACAACTTGCCCCACCCTGCACGTCTGGTATTTCCATCCGATCACACCAGCTATGGGTTTCTCGCAGCCTACTTCCGGGTGCCTCTCTTGTCAAAAGCTGAACTTCAGCGCCAATTGGATCAACCGCGGCGACTGGGCCGCCAGAATGTGATTAAAGGTTGGAGAGCTGATGTCACTGTCAGGAAGGCGGAAATTCGTATGGTTGAGGATGTTGAAGAACTCCGCGCGGAACTGAAATTCCTTTGACTCGGCCATGCGGATGTTCTTGAAGGCGGAGAAGTCCCAATTTGCGTATCCCGGCCCTTGTGCGATATTGCGGCCTGCGGTTCCGAATTGCTGTACCGCCGAGTTGGCATCGTGGATGACCTGCTGAAATGCGTTCTTGTTAAGCCAATCATCGGGGGTGCGAGGGCCGGAGTTCGGATTCTGTCCGGCGACCAGGTTGGGCCGGTTGGAGAAGAATCCGCTAATTTCCGGCGCCGAGCCTTGCACGGAAAAGTCGGTCGAATCAAACACGGTGAAGGGAGTACCGCTCATCAAGGTTGCGATTCCGTTTACCTGCCAGTTGCCGAGAATCTGTTGGTACCAGGCGTGAGGTTGTCTCCAGAAGGGGAGGCTCCACTGATAACTCAGCACAAAGCGGTGACGGGAATCGAACAGGGAGCGACCCCGTTCCGCGGCCAGATCAAAGGGGTTTTGCGCCAGGTCATTCTCGCCAGCCACTGGTTTGGAGGCTGAACCGGTCATGTTGAATGAAGAAGCGTCATCAATGGATTTGGAGTATGTGTAGGAGGCCAGAAACGAAATGCCATGACTGAAACGCTTGTTGAGGCTTGCCTCGAGTGCGTTGTACGAAGAATTGGCGATGCCTTCGATAAAACCCGTGGAAGAGTAGGTGCAGGGAGGAGACGCAGGATCGAGCGTACACCCGGAATGAATCCGCCGCTGGTCAGCGTTGTCGGAGGTGGATATCGGCTTGCCGCCGGCGTCCACGCCCGGAATGTAGATGGCCGGATTCGCTTCCACGAAGCGCGGCAGCTTGGTCCCCTTGGTCCCTACATAGCCGATTTCGAACAGAAGATCGGAGCCAAAAGATCTTTGAATGTTCAGGTCCCAGTCCTGCGCATAGGGCAGAGGCAAGTTCGGGGCCAGGGTCAGATTCGTGAGCGGGGTTGCGAACTGTCCGCTCACCGGAGGGTTGCCGTTAAATGGATCGGAAAAGTTCGGAACACTGATTTGTAGTGTCTGCAGATAAGGAGGGGCGCTGATCGGCGACTGCAGGGGCCCGCCCTGACCCGTGTAGTAGGGCTCGTAAAAGACTCCGTATGCGGATGTCACCAGCCACTTGGCGCTGCCCTTGGGGTCCCAGGCAAAGCCCAGGCGTGGCGCGAAGCCCTTCTTGAACGTGGGGATCAAGCCTGCAGGCACACCCTTATCTCCGGGATAGAGCAGTCCGTCAGGAGCATCGGGAACCACGGTGGACTGTCGTCCCGGAATCCAAAGAGTTTGCCGATTCTTGATTTCGGTATAGGGGAACGGCAGGTCATAACGCACGCCCAGGTTCAAGGTTAGGCGCGGTGTGACTTTGAATGTGTCCTGAACGTACGAGTTCAAGGCGTTCCCCCTGATGCCACGTGAAAAATCACCCCGGCCCTGGAGAAAGAAGACAGGCTGGCCAAACAGGAAGCTGGCGAACGCATTGGGCGTCACCGGAAACGGTGCGAAAACAAAGAAGCCATTGCTGGCAATGCCCTGCAGCACGTTAACTTGCAGGTGCTGGTACCCGCCTCCGAATTTAAATTCGTGCCTCCCGTGAACCCAGCTCAACGAGCCGGAATAGTCAAAAGCATTCTCAAAGGTGTTGCGCGGCCCGGTAATCGGATCGCCGACGGTGGTGTAACCATTTACCTGGATGAAGGGTGGGCCGACCGCAAGCTCCAAGCTCGGGTCGTATTCGAAGCCGAGGCTGGCGGGGGTAGTGTGGTTCGTGCGCTCGCCGTAAAGGAATTTATTTCGCAAGTATGAGAAACGGAAAACACCGATCATGGAAGGAGAGAAGGTATGAGCCTCCTGGGCGACGAAATTCTGCGCCCGCTGCTCTTGCCCGACGGGAAAGCCCGGCACGCTAGCTCCAGAGGTCGGGATGGGGTTGAATTGTGAGCCGTCGCTGATCGTGTAGCGGAAGTTGAGAATGTCGGAGGCTGTCAGATAATGGTCCAGCCGCACACCATACTGGTTCGAATCCTGACGCACGATTTGCGTCGAGGTAAAGATGTTGGTTCCGGTGTTGGGCAGTGGAAAATAATTCAAGAGGCCCTGGGAGATTGGATTGACGGTAGACAGATCGAACTGGTTGTTGGGATAAGGCTGGTTGAGAAAAACATTGAACAGCTGGTGGTTGGGATTGTTGCAGAAGCCCCCGGTGAAGCCCTCCGTGCAAACCGTCGAAAAGTCACCCTGCCGCTCAACCAGCGAAGGCACGGTTGACGAATCTGTTTCACCCTGGCGGTTGCGGAAACCTTCGTAATATCCGAAAAAGAAGGTCTTGTCTTTGCGGATGGGACCACCGATCGTCCCGCCAAATTGGTTCTGTTTCAGAGGCTCGGTTGTGGCCGCGAAGTAGTTGGTCGCGTCAAGGGCGTCATTGCGCAGGAATTCCCATAGCGCTCCGTGGAAACTGTTGGCACCGGAACGGGTGATGATGTTGGTAGTAGAACCCAGGCTCTGCCCGAACTCGGCGCTGGCGTTGTGGGTAAGAATCTTGAACTCGGTGATGGCATCCACGGGCGGCTTGAGAACGAATCCGCCATCCACGCCGTTGAAATTATTCGCGCCATCGATCAGGAAGTTATTGGACTCGGGCCGCTGGCCGTTCACCGCGTATGCCTGGCCCGCGCGCAGCGATCCTCCCGCTTCCTCTAAACCGGGGGTCAGGGGCACAACGCCGGGCTGAAGCAGGCCAAGCTGAGTGAAGTTGCGGCCGTCCAGGGGCAGGTCTAGAACTTCGCGCCCCGAGACGGTTTTGCCCAGGCTGGTCACTGTCCCTTGAATTAGTTGCGCGTCCGCCATCACCTGAACTTGCTGGGTCTCGGCGCCCACCACGAGACGAACGGGAATGGTGGCGGTCTCGTTTACGTTCAGGATAATGCCCTGCTGAACATACGTCTGGAAGCCCCGGGCCTCGACTTGCAGCTGGTAGTGGCCGACCGGCAGCTCCAACAGGACATACGCTCCGCTGTGATCTGTCATCGCGCTGCGTGTTAGGCCAGTCTCGGTTTGTCTTGCGCTCACGCTGGCAGATTGCACCACGGCGCCGCTGGGGTCCAAGACCGTTCCGCGAACACTTCCTGTGATCTGTTGCGCGAAAACGTTCACGCCGGCGGCCACCACAACCATTAAGCACACCAGTTTCCCGACAGGGTGCATGAGTTTGTTGCCTTTCAAGTCTGGGATACATGCAGAGCAGGTGCCAACTTAATGAGGTAGCTCAAGGCTGGCAATCCTATAAAAACACTAGAGCCTCGCCGAGCATGGACGTGTACCATGTGCTGCCGGAGCATGTGCTGCCGGAGCATGTGGTGCCGGAGCAAGCGCGTCTGAACCTTTTGGAATGACCAGCGAAAGCATGACCGCTGCCGCAGCCAACGAGTTGCGGAGGGAACTGGGTATAGCTTCGGCGACGGCCGTGGTGGCCGGTGAGTGTATTGCCGTAGGAATCTTCCTCACGCCTGCCGGCATGGCGAAAGCGCTAGGCTCCCCCATGTGGCTGTTGCTGGTCTGGCTGCTGGTAGGGGCGATGACCATGAGCGGCGCGCTTTGTTTTGGAGAACTTGCCGGCCGCTTCCCGCGCGCGGGAGGAAGCTACGTTTACCTGCAAGAAGCTTTCGGCAGTCGTGTGGCGTTCCTCTATGGATGGATGTGTCTGCTGGTTATGGATCCCGGGCTGTCGGCCTCTTTGGCCACGGGGACTGCGTCCTACGCCGCTTACATCTTCCATTGGACACCTGCAATCGCCAAATTGGCGGCTATGGCCGCAATTTGGGCGCTTTGCATGCTCAACATTGTGAGCATCCGCCTGAGCGCGAGCTTCATGCGCTGGATCACCTGGCTCAAGTTGAGCGTACTGGGACTGCTGACGGTTTGGGCGGTCGTGTTTCGTCTAGGCTCGTGGTCGAACTTTGTGCCTTTCGTAGCCCAGCGCCCAGGCTCAATGCCGTTGATGGCAGGCCTGGCAATCGCGATGGTGGGAGCGTTTTACTCCTTCGGCGGCTGGTGGGAAGTCAGCAGAATCGCGGGCGAAGTGCGCGATCCGGGCCGCACCTTGCAGCGTGCCCTTGTCCTTGGCGTCATCGTGGTGACTGCCGTCTATGTTCTGATCAGTGGAGTTTTCCTGTATCTGCTTCCGCTGGAGAGAGTCACTTCCAACGAAACCTTTGTGGCTCAGGCGGGATCGGTTCTATTTGGCCCGGCTGGCGGAGTTGTCTTCGCCGCGATTGTCGTGGTCTGTGTGCTGGGGAGTTTGGCAGGGTTCACCATGTCGGCGCCGCGGGTTTACTATGCAATGGCGAAAGACGGACTCTTCCTCGAGGCGGTGGGGCGCGTGCATCCACGATATGGTACGCCCGCCGCTGCCATCGCCGTTCAAGGGGCGATCGCGACGCTGCTGGTTTGGGTGAGCAGCTTTCAACAGATCATTGCCTATTTCATTTTCGTCGCGGTGGCATTTCTGGGGCTGACGGTAACCGGCCTTTTCAGGTTGCGAGGACGGAACCGTGGAGATGCAACTGCCATCTGGACTCCGGGGTACCCATTCACGCCGCTGGCCTTTCTGACGCTGGTAGCGCTGTTGCTGGTGATGGTTGCGGCTCACAGTCCGCGCGAAACGATTTTGGGAATTGTGGTGGTGTTGGCCGGCGTACCGGCTTATGCGCTGTTTCGCCGCCGCCCGCCTGAGGTGAAAGAACGCGAATTGGTCGAGGTAGATTGAAGCTATGGCGGACGAAAAGAGGGGGATGGTTCCAGAAGCAGGGTCGCCCTCGGAAAAGCCGGCTACGAAGATCCGGATCACCGAGGATGCCGAAGCCACGGGCGAGACCGCCGCAGCCTACGATTTCTGGCGCGCCGGCTCTGGGAGGCAACAAGTACCCGGCATCATCAAGTGTTTCGGCGCGCGTCCGGATTTCCTGCGCCAGGTAGTCGGATTCTCCAACACCGTTCACTTTTCCGAGGGACACCTCTCGCGCCGGCACAAAGAAATGATCGCGAGCTATGTCTCCTACCTGAACCGGTGCCCGTATTGACTGGATAGCCATGCTTACTTCCTGCGGGTTCAGGGAGCAACCGATCAATGCGTAGCAGCGGTTCTGGAGGGCAAGCTGGACGAGGCGGGCCTTACGGAAGCGGAGCGCATCCTCATGGAATACGTGAAACTCATTACCCATGCCGCTTACCGCTCCACCGCCGAGGATGTTGAGAAACTCCGGGCGGCGGGCTGGAAGGAAGCGCAGATTGCAGAGGCCGTGTACGTCACGGCATTGTTCGCCTTCTTCAATCGCGTCGCCGACGCCTTCGGCGTTCCCTCCCAAAACTATCTCTCGACGGGGAAATTGACGCCTTAGGGACAGTTCCGCCACTACTCGCCTAGGGGCGCGTGCCCCCACCCGCCCCGCCGAGCAAAGCTCGGCAGTTTGAGGCCTAGCCAGCTATGCCTCCACGAGTTCCAGGCGAGCCTTGCGCGCCTGCCTCGGAGGGCGTCACCGGCCTAGGCGGTTCAGAGAAATTTCGAGCGCTAGTATCAGTGCGTCTTCACAATCGGCACCATCAACGCCGAAGGGTGCTCAACATCGTGATAGACGGTGTTTGTGGCTGACACATATTTCTGCGCCCAGGCCTGGGCTTCGCCCGTGTTCGGATTCCGGTCGAAGCGAGGGAAGTTGCTGCTGGAAATTTCCAGACGCAACGCATGCCCCTTGACGAACACATTGCTGGTTGACCACAGATCGATGGTGAACTTGTAGATCTGTCCAGGATTCATCAACTCGGGCTTTTCCTGCGAATTGCGATACCGCGCCCTGATGATCCCTTCGGTTAGATTCTGCGCAAATCCATCGGGCCCCACATCCACCAGCTTGGCTTCGAAGTCGGTGTCGACCGCCGAAGACTGGGCAAAGAGTTCAAGGCTGACCGGTCCTGTGACCTCTGTGTCCTGAACAAACGCGGGAGTGGTGTAAATCAAGACGTCGTCGCGAGCTTCAACCGCGCGCTGATCTTTAGGACCTGGGGCTAAATGATCTGCATCACAACATAACGGACCGCCGATTGTTGGCGCGGGATTCGAAGGATCGTAGACATAATGGTCGGACGGTTCCGATCGCGGAGCCACCGTGGAAAGGTTGCCGTCCCCGCGCAGGGAGTTTGCAGTCTTACTCGAATGCAGGAAATACCTGGTGCTGTGCGCCCGAGTCAACGGCCAGTCGTCTTCTTCTCGCCATTGATTGGTACCCATGACAAAGATCTTTACCGGTTTACCGGCAAATTCGTTCTGCACGCCCTGGAAAAGATACTGGTACCACTTCAAGGTGACATCATTTTCTTCGAATTCAGCGGCGGCGGTTCCAAAATCAACCTCGCCGATGTTTCGCCCGCTGCCTGCATGACCGCCAATCGTCACCAGGAGATGCTGGCCGCGGCGCGCCGCTTCGCTTCCGCCATGCGCCTTGATCCCGACGTAGTTACGCAGTGATCCCCCCAGAAAAATGTCGTACCAGGCCGCTATGTGGAGCCCCGGAACGGTGATGTCAGGGTAGCGCTCTTCAAGCGACAATTGCTTCCAGTATTGGTCGTAGGTGGGGTGAGCCAGCCAATCCATGAAGTATGGAGCCAGCGCGGCCGTGGAGACGGGGGCCGCCGAGGGGTCCGAGAAATTGAACAGCGGATAGCTGGTGAGAGGAAGCTTCCACGCTCCCAGCCGGGCGTTGGTGTTTTTCATTACTGCTCGATTCAGGGTGTCTTGAGCCAGCGATGAAGTCCACGACTGGTTGAACCATTGCTCGAATGCGCCCCCCTGATAGGTCCATCCGTCGTGATAGTTGCTCGCCGTCACCACCGGACAAATGCCGGCGAGGTGCGGTGGATGTGCGACGGCCGCCAACATCTGGGTGGCGCCCACATAGGAGCCGCCCCACATGCCCACCTTCCCGTTTGAGTAAGGCAGAGCGGCTGCCCACTCTATCGTGTCGTAGCCGTCGTCGGATTCATGCTGGAACGTGTACCATTCCCCGTCGGACGCGTAGCGTCCCCGAACATCCTGAATAATCGCGACGAATCCATGCGCCGCCGCCCTGATTGCAAAATCCGCGCCGCCGCGCTTGTCGTACGGGGTGCGCTGCAAAAGCACCGGGAACTGGCCGTCGACCTTGGGCCTGTAGACGTCCGCACGAAGAGTGACGCCGTCGCGCATCTTCGCCTCCACGCCCCGCTCCACCGTCACTTCGTAGATTTCCGCAGGCTGAACCGTGCGGGTAGTCAGAACCACCACGAAAACTGCCGCCCACCATGCGGCTCTGGTGCAAATCATGACCTCAATTCCTCCGCTGAAGAATTTCGGGCCATTAAATGTAAGCGTTGGCAGGACTGGTTGCAACCGGGTGCCGATTGGCACTTTGGCCCGGTTCAGAAATTCACCTGGAAGGCCAACCAAGGAGTTAGAAGGTTGGCGATCTACTGTGTTTTGGAAACCGGAACAGAAGGGTTCAGGTGACGCGGCGCCATTCGCCTGTCGGTGGTATGGTCCTGGGCCGCCTCCAGGGTTCGTTTGGGATCGACGAACATCCAAGCCGCCGCACCAGTCAGGCACAATCCTGCCGCCACCAGGAAGGATGCCGTCCAACCGAAGCGGCTGGCGATGGCCGGCGTCAACGAAGCCGTTACCGCGCCACCGATCTGCGCACCCATATTCATGAAGCCCGAAACCGACCCCGACGAGGAGCCGGCAATATCCGCCGTCACCGACCAGAAGGAGCTTTGCGCGAGGTACAAGGCTCCTGCTCCCCCCGCCAGTACGACGCTGGCCAGCCGCGCACTGTGAACTTCGGCGCCGAACACGAGAAATACAGCCGCCAGCATGATGACAACCGATGCCAGATAACAACGCCCGATGCGCGGACCGTGCGAGCGCGTAAGCCGGTCGCTGATCATGCCCCCCAAGGGGCAGCACGCCGCCATGGCAAGAAATGGCAGCATGGCGTAAAACGCGCTGGCCTTCAGGTTCAGACCCCGAACCTGAGCGAGATAGATATAAAACCAGCTAAAAAATATCCAGGCCACGTAACCGAAAGAGAAGTAACTGATGGTGATCGCCAGCACTTCTCTGCTCTTAAAGACTGTTCCCCAAGGGACCAGTTTCCCCTCCCGACCCCGCGAGCTCTCGGTCGAAAGGCCCGAACGAATGTAGGCCAGCTCGGACGCCGAAACGCCCCCATGCTCGCCTGGGCTGTCCCGAGCGGCAATGAACCACACCAGCCCAGCCACCAACCCGATCGCGGCGCATACCCAGAACGATGATCTCCAGCCATAATGCAGCATGAGGAATGTGATTAGCGGTGGCGAGAGCCCGGCGCCGGCGCCCACCCCGGCAAAAATCCAGCCATTCGCAATTCCACGTTCCTGGGTCGGAATCCAGCGCGCTACGAATTGATTCGACGCCGGATAGACCACAGCTTCGCCCGCTCCCAGCAAAAATCGGATGGAAACAAACAGGAACAGCGCGCCTCTTATGGCGGATGGAACCGCCGCGGTCAGCGCCGTGAACACGCCCCACCAGACCACTCCTCCCGCAAGCACCCGGCGCGGACCCAGCCGGTCCGCCAGCCTTCCGCCAGGTGTTTGGAACAGGGCGTAGCCCGCGAGAAAAGCACTGAACACCCATCCCAGTTGAACATTGCTCAGATGGTAAGCCGCCGCCAGAGAACTCCCGGCAATTGAAATGTTCACCCGATCCAGAAAGGCAACGGCGCTCAGCATGAAAAGCCAGAAGATGAGGAACCAGCGCACATGGCTGGTGCGGGCACCCGTCATCTCGGGTCTCCGGTACAGGTTGTCAATCGCGAGCCTCTTCACGACCGCATCGTTACCCTACCATTGCCGGTGAGTCGGTTGAGTCGCTATCCGTCCTCAGCAGCGATGTCGCTGACCACGGAAGACCGGTGACTCGGCAACGACCGTACTACGGGTATTCCCTGACTTGCTGCCGGGATTCTCCCAGACCCTCAATGCCCAGTTCCACGACATCCCCAGCCTGCAGGTACACCGGAGGATTCATTCCTAAACCGACTCCGGCTGGAGTTCCGGTGCTGATCACATCCCCAGGAAGAAGGGTCATGAACTGGCTCACGTAGGAAACCAGCGTAGCCACATCAAAGATCATGTTCGAAGTGGAGCTGTTCTGCCGCGTCTGCCCGTTCACCTTCAGCCACATCTTGAGGTTGCCGACATTCGGAACCTCGTCCGGGGTGGCGAGGAACGGACCCAATGGCGCGAAGGTATCCGCGCTTTTTCCCTTTACCCACTGGCCTCCGCGTTCCAACTGAAAGGCGCGCTCGGAATAGTCATTGTGCAGGGCGTAGCCGGCAACGTGATAGAGAGCCTGCTCTTTGGACACGTACGAGGCCTTTTTCCCGATGACGACCGCCAGTTCAACCTCCCAGTCCACCTTAGTCGAGTTCCGGGGCCTTACCAGGTCATCGTTTGGTCCCACCAGGGACGTGGTCGCCTTGAAAAACAGCACCGGCTCCTTCGGCGCCTCCGCCTTGGTTTCCGCCGCATGATCTCGGTAATTAAGGCCGATGCAGACGATCTTGCTGGGCCGGCAGGTCGGAGATCCCAGGCGGACCGACAGGGCGACGCGCGGGGCCGACGACAAGTTCTTGCCCAACCAGGAATCGAGCTTCGCCAAACCGCCGCCGCCGAAAAAAGCCTCGTCATAATCCAAACCAAGCGCGGACGCGTCGACGCGGCTACCATCTTTCAGCAGCACGCCCGGTTTCTCTTGACCTCGCTCGCCAAATCGAATCAGTTTCATTGGTATGGACTCTCCTCACTCACGGTGATGACCGATATCTCTAAGCTTAGGTTTCGCTTTCGCCGGTGGAACAATGCGCCAGAACCGGCGACCCGGTGCCAACAGGGCGTCACCACCCAAGTGAAGGCAACTCCTGCCAGTATTCATTTAGCATTATGATACTATAAATTTTAGTTGCCTCATTAATTATCATATATAGTGACAATAGTCACGCTCAAGATTACGGGTCTTACGCGGCTGTAGCTGTGAAAAGGGAGAACGGTTTGATGATGAGAAGAATTCTCGCATCACTAGTCTTGACTTTGTGCGCCCTGCTTCCACCATTGGCGCTGGCGCAAGCCACCGGCGATCGCATCGACTTCTATTTTGCCGATTGGCATAACTCCGCGCCGCGCACCACCCACGGTTCGCTCAGCGAGCGCGACATTTTCACCCGCGGCGACCCGCAGAATCCCACGCAAAAAGGCGCGGTTCTACGTTACCTCAATTCTTATCTGTATGCCACCCTGGCGGCGCATGCTTCCACCAAAACCACGCGCCTCGATGGGCAACAAGAGATCTACTTTGTCGAGTCTGGTCACGGCACCGCTACGGCCGCAGGACAATCCGTCGATCTCTACCGCAATATCGCGGTCCTGATGCCGGCGAATCTGGAGTTCACCATCAAGAACACGGGCGATCAGCCGTTGACCATGTATGTGATCAACGAACCCACGCCTCCCGGCTTTCGCCCGAATGCGGCCATGCTGGTCAAGGACGAGAACAAGCTTCCCATCACCTCGAGCGACGGTCTCTGGGCTCACATCGTAAAGACGCTTTTTGTAACCGCGGACGGGCTGGGCACGCTGCAAAGTGTCCTGACCGTAACGCTTGATCCTCTCACCTTGGGGAAGCCCCACATTGTGGATCATGACGACATTGAGGAAGTGTGGACAGCGCTCGATGGTACCAGTCTTGCGTTCGTAAGCAATCAACTGCGGCGGCAAACTCCGGGAATGTCGTTTTACCACATCCCCGACAACAAGACGCCTCACACCAACATCAACCAGAACGAAGACTCCGCGGTCAAATTCCTTTATTTCGCTCGTTACCATCCCCACGAACCCCGGCCCTAGCTCAGGAGTAGACCAGCACCGGAAGCAGAAAGGGAGGCCGTATCATGGCCCGTGCAACGCTTGCTTTTTTGACTGTACCCGCTCTGGCCTGGGCGCTGCCCTCACTGGCGACCGCGCAGGCGGCCCCGCCGTCGAGCGGTACGAAAAACGCCATCAATGGAATCAATTCCTATCCCGGACCGGAGTTCGTCAAGTATGCCAGGGAAAGAGAGCCGCAGGATCGTCGAATCGATCTGTTTATCAGCGACTGGCAGGGATCGATGCCCCGCTCCGAACACGGCACGCTGGTGTTGCGAGACATTCTTGTTCGCGGCGACAACTTCGCTCCTCCCCAGAAAAGCGCGGTGTTGCGCGCCGCCAACTTTTTCGCCTATGGCAGGCTGGCTCCCGGTGCTTGGACGACCCCTTCGCGGCTCGAGGGTCAGCAGGAGGTTTATTATGTTCTCGGCGGCGCGGGAGAAATCACCTCCGCTGGTGACACCGCAACGCTGCACAAAGACATCGCTGTTCTAATGCCGGCTGGGCTCGAATTCGTAATGAAATCCACGGGCGATGAGCCGCTCACCATGTATGTCATCAATGAGCCGACTCCCGGCGGCTTCCACCCCAAAGACAAGATGGTGGTCAAAGACGAGGGAGCGGCGCGCCAGCGGACTCCCGCGGCTGCCGATCCTTACATCGTGGGTGGCGCGTCAGGTCACTGGGCCCACATCGTCAGAGAGATATTCTCCCCGGCCGATGGATTGGCGACCGAACAAAGCGTCATCACTGTAACCGTCAATCCACTGACCATGGGCGAGCCTCACCCGCACCGTCCAGGTCAGGAAGAAGTCTGGGCAGCCATCGATGGCACCAGCCTCATACTTATGGGAACGGAGCTGCGCGTCCAAAAGCCTGGAATGGCTTACCTGCTGCCGCCGGACGCAGCCACCATACACTCCAACATCAACCCCGGCGACAAGCCGGTGAAATTCCTTTATTTTGCTCGCTTCCCTGAAGGTGACAACTACACCCATGCCATTGTTCCCGCGCACCAATAGAGTTGCAGCATTGCTTTCGATTTTCCGGCGCCGCCGTTCGAAAGAACAAGCACAGGCAAAAGACCATTTGCTGAAGCCCATCCTTGGTCTTGCCTTGCTCGCACTACGGTTGATCATTTTCGTTCCCTGGGCCTGGAGTGCGCCCCCATCGGCCGGCGAGTATTTCGTGTATTTCGGCACTTACACCGGTTTCACCTACATGAACCAAGGCCTCCCTGCCGGAGGAAGTCACAGCAAGGGAATCTATGTCAGTCGTTTTCAGCCGGCGACAGGCGTCGTGAGCAAACCCGAACTTGCCGCAGAAATTGTTAATCCGGCATTCCTTGCGGTCCATCCCAACCAGCGATTTCTCTATGTCGCGACCGAAGACCCGCTTTCGCTGGGCCCCGACTTTGATCATGCGTCGTACGTGAGCGCCTTCGCGATTGATCCAAAGTCCGGCAAGCTGCATCGGCTGAACACGCTGCCCACGGGAGGGACAAGCACCTGTTACCTGTCCCTTGACAAGACCGGCCACTATGTATTGATGGCAAATTTCGGCAGCAGCAGCGTTACCGTCTTGCGCATCAAAGATGACGGTTCGCTCGCTGAACAGACTGCTTTCATGAAGCACGTCGGCAAGGGCAAAGACCCTTCCTTTCAATCACAGGCTCACCCGCACTCGATCGACGTTTCGCCGGACAACCGATTCGCCGTCGTCTCCGACCTTGGAGTCGACAAGCTGTTTATCTACCGATTCGACGCTGCCACGGGCGCGCTTTCGCCCGACGACCCCCCGTTTGTCGCCGCGGAATCGGGCGGTGGGCCGCGCCATTTTGTTTTCGATTCAGCTGGCAAGTTCGGATACTCGCTTAAGGAAATGAGCGGTTTCGTAACTGTCCTGGCCTGGGATCCCTCGAATGGCAGCTTCACAAAACTGCAGGACGCCAAAACATTGGCATCCAATTTCATCGGCGCCAGTGACAGTGCTGAAATTGCGATTCATCCCAACGGAAAATTTCTCTACGAGTCCAATCGCCGGTTCCGCGGCCCCCATTTGTGGGGACCGGACACCATCGGCGTGTTCTCGATCGATCCCGTGAAGGGCACCCTGACCGAGGTCGAACAGGTGCCGCCGGGAGGCACCATGCCCCGCAATTTTGCCATCGATCCCACAGGCTCGTATCTATTTTCCGCCAACCAGCTGTCGGGGAACGTCCTGCTTTTTCGCCTGGACAGCAACACCGGCCGCCTCCGGCCCACCCAGACCGACTTGAAGATTGACGTCCCCGTGTCCATCGTGTTTGTGCCGGCGCAGAAATAGTGTCGCCATCGCTTTTACGACCGCTTGCTCGCAGTAAGGAGATCAGGAGGTTCATGAGACCTATTGCATACCCGTTCTGTCTGGTTATCGTTTTCGCACTTGTGGCTGCCCCGGCCGCCCCCGCTCAGGACCATGACTTCTTCATGTACGTCGGCACTTACACCGGGTTCAAGTACGTGCATCACAGCAAGACGTGGGGCGTGGGAGAGAGTCACAGCAAGGGAATTTATGTCAGCCGCTTCCATGCCGCGACCGGTGGACTCAGCGAGCCCGAGCTGGCTGCGGAGGTCATCAATCCTTCGTTTCTTACCATTTCTCCGGATCATCGCTTCCTTTATGCCGTAAGCGAAGACCCGCTTTCGCTGGGGCCGCCGCTCGATCATTCGTCCTACGTCAGCGCTTTCGCTATTGATCAGACGACCGGCAAGTTGCGTCTGTTAAACACCGCCCCTGCCAGCGGCACCAGCACCTGCTTCATCTCGATCGACAAGACCGGGAAGTACGTGATGATGGCCAACTTCGGCAGCGGCAGCGTCTCGGTCGTGCGGGTCAAGGAAGACGGCTCGCTGGGCGAACTGACAGCTTTCATCCAGAATGTTGGGGGCAGCGTTGATCCGTCCATTCAAACCGGGCCCCACCCGCATTGGATCGGTGTTTCGCCAGACAATCGCTATGTCATCGTCTCGGACCTGGGAATGGACAAAGTGCTGGTCTTTCGCTTCGATGCCGAGAGCGGAAAGCTTTCGCCGCCCGATCCTCCATTTGCAACCGTCTATCCCGGCGGCGGCCCGCGTCATTTCACCTTCGATCCCGCAGGCAAGTTCGGTTACCAACTCAGCGAGATGAGCGGGATGGTTGACGTCTACGCCTGGGACCCCTCCAAGGGCGCTCTGACCGAAGTACAGCGCGCCCACACCGTGCCACATGATTTTTTCGGCGGCAATCACAGCGGAGAGATTGAGATTCACCCGAACGGGAAATTCTTGTACGAATCAAACCGGCGCACCCAGAGTGAATTGGTGAGAGGCCCGGAGAGCATCGGAGTGTTTGCCATCGACCCGGGAAACGGTACGCTAAGTCCAGTTGAGCAGGTCGACAGCGGCGGAATCATGCCACGCAATTTCAAGATTGATCCCACAGGGGCGTACCTGCTCTCCGCAAACCAGCTGACCAACAACATCGTGCTCTTCAAGATTGACAGCGCCACCGGTCGGCTCTCAAAAACCGGCAAGGAGATTAAAGTAGATACACCGGTGTGCATCCAGTTCGCCCCAGTACGCCCGTGATCGGGTTTTCGTTTACGGCCTGAGTCTCTAGCGGGCTGCCGTAACCTCTAGTTTTCGGTGGTGCAGGGCCTTGGCCTTGCGACCAGCGCTTTCAAAACTGGGTGTTCAGCCCCGAGAAACTTTCCTCGACTTTTTCCGCCACCTGCTACGGCCTAGGTTCATGCTCACGGTAGCGCGCGAAATAAAGAAACCGGACCTGCGTGTCTTCACTCTGGTTTAGGTTCGTGCGCGGCGTCTTGTTGTCAGGAATGTGGTAGAGCGCCATGCCGGGAGTTTGCCGCCGCGGCTGATTCCCCACCAATGTCAGACTGGTTCCGTGCGACGCCGTCCACACCTCCTTACCTCCTTAAATCTGGTTGGTATCCTCTCCAAATCTGGTTGGTATCCTCTCCGGGAAGGGATGAGGTTTCCCGATCGAGAAGTCTCCTCACCTTCCCCCGCAAGCGACATTTTATAATTGTCATATAATATAACCGTAAAATATAATGCAGGCCATGCGACCGCGCAATGCATACCGACCCTCCCTCAACGATTGGCTCAGCCGAATGCTGACATTTGTCCTGTCCGTGCTGGCGCTGTTTGCCAGCACGACCGATGTGCTCGTACATGCCCAGGGCACCTCGTTCCACGGTGCGCCCGCAGCAGCCCAGCAGGTCGAGAACCCATACGCGGGACAAGCCTCTGCGGCCTCGGCCGGCAAAGCGGTTTATAGACACAGATGTGCGCGGTGCCATGGAACCGCCGGCGAAGGTTCCGGCAACATCCCGCCCCTGGCAAGTGGAGCCGGGCAAACCGCACCTGACGGGGCGATCTTCTGGTACATCACTCGGGGTGATGCCAACAACGGAATGCCATCATGGGCTGGCCTGCCAAAGCAACAGCGGTGGCAGGTTGTCACTTACCTTAAATCGATGAGCGGTGCACCTGCTGGGGGGGTTAGGAAAAAGACCGTGGCCTCTTCTGCTCCGGCGGCGGGAACGAGATCAAGCGCACCACCACCCCGTGCGCCGTTCACAGACTACCGTTTCGAAAAACCGGGCACGATGCGACACATCACGTTGCGGGATCTTCCGGCACCATTTGCTACGCAATCAGCTTCCAGCCCCCCCAGGGTTGTCGCCCGGCCGGAGAAGGCCTGGCCGAAGGCACCCAAAGGTTTCAAAGTGTCGCTGTATGCGGCCGGCCTCAACAATCCCCGCTTGATGCGCACAGCGCCCAACGGCGATATCTTCCTCGCCGAAACCAACGGCGGCGACATCAAGGTATTCCGCGGCCTCACGCCCGATGACAAAGCCCAGCAGGTGCAGGTCTTCGCCACCGGACTGAATACGCCGTTTGGCATCGCGTTCTACCCACTTGGACCCGATCCGCAGTGGGTTTATGTCGCCAACATGGATTCCGTCGTACGCTTTCCCTATCACAACGGCGACTTGACCAGCACCGGGCCGCCGCAGCACCTGGCGGACCTGGCCAGCGGCGGCCATCATCGTTCCCGGGACGTCCAGTTCTCGCCCGATGGCAAGAAGATGTTTGTCTCGGTCGGATCGCAGGAGAATGTCGACGACACGCCCGCGGAAAAAAATCGCGCCGCCATCATCGAATACAACCCTGATGGTTCGGGCTCACGCATTTACGCCTCCGGCGTTCGCAACGCCGTCGGGCTTGCCGTCAATCCGACAACTGGCGAGCTGTGGTGTTCGGTGAACGAACGCGATGGCCTTGGCAACAACCTCGTGCCCGACTACATCACCCATGTGCAGGAAGGAGGCTTTTACGGCTGGCCGTGGTGGTACATGGGCGGCCACCAGGATCCGCGCCTTCCGGAAACGCATCCCGAGTTGAAAGATAGAGTCATTACCCCCGATGTGATATTGCAGCCGCACAATGCATCGCTGCAAATGACTTTCTACGACGGCAAGCAATTCCCCGCGGAATATCAGGGCGACATCTTCGCTGCCGAGCACGGCTCCTGGAACCGGTCACCCCGGGCGGGATATGAGGTTATCCGCGTCCCGCTGCATCAGACTGGTCACGCAACCGGCGAGTACGAGGATTTCCTCACCGGCTTCGTCGTGGATGACGACAATGTCTGGGGCCGGCCGGTGGGGGTTACCGTCGCCCCCGACGGTTCCCTGCTAGTGAGCGATGATGCCTCAGGTTCGATCTGGCGCGTCACCTACACAGGAAAATGACCGCTCGGAAAAATGTGGTCGCGAGCCTCTCGCTGGTGCAGCAGCGGAGCGAACCTAAAGCGTGGATGGCCGGAGTTCTCCGGCCAATCAGGGCGACGCGCTGCGCCTGGAGACGTAGCTTTGCTTCAGGTCTGGTTTTCTTACCCTCTCGGTACTTGGACGCCCCCGACAAGACGTAGCCGAGTTATGCCCTCTACAACTCCAACTTGCCTTCGCCGTTTAAATCATAGTATGATACGTCAAAATTTTGACCACGCGAGGGCCCTCGGACGTGAGATTCGGGATGTTTGCTGCCGTCCTCTGTTTGCTCACCGTGCCTGTTTCCCAGCTCTGGTGCCAGTCTGACTGGCCGATGTACGGCCATGATGAATCCAGCACGAGATATTCCCCCCTGAACCAGATCAACACGCAAAACGTCCAGAATCTGACTCGGGCGTGGACTTACCACCTGAAGAAAGAGGGCCCTCGACCTCTGTCGGCCGGAGCTGCCGGCCGAGGCGGCGGACGGCGATCCTCCCAGGCCACTCCGATCATGGTAAATGGCAGCCTGTACCTGCCGACTCCATACGGCACCGTGATTTCGCTAGATCCGGAGATGGGCCAGGAATTGTGGTCCTACAAATTAGATCACGGCCGGCCGGCCGGACGTGGCGTGGCATATTGGCACGGCGACGCCAAGACCCCGGCCTCCATTCTGTTTGGCACCAGCGACGGCCGCTTGATATCAATAAGTGCCAAAACTGGAAAGCCCACGGAAGGTTTTGGTGTCAACGGTTCAATCGACATAAGAACCGGTGTGCTCAACGGTTTCCCCAACGCTCAATTTGATGTCACCTCGCCCGTAACTATTTATAAAGATCTGGCGATTGCCGGCGGCCAGATTCAGGAGTCGCCCGGTACGGGTGCCTCAGGTGACCCGCGCGCATTCGACGTGCATACCGGAAAGCTAGTGTGGCGATTCCACTCAGTACCGCATCCCGGCGAAACCGGGAATGACACCTGGGAAGGCAGTAGCTGGAAGAATCGCTCCGGAACCAATGTCTGGGGCTTCATGAGCGTCGACCTCGAGCGGGGCCTGATATTTCTTCCCTTCGGTTCGCCCGCCTACGATTTTTACGGCGCCGACCGGAAGGGAAAGAATCTGTTCGGTAACGCGCTGGTTGCGCTCAACGCCGATACCGGAAAACTGGCGTGGTATTTTCAAGTCGTTCATCACGACACTTGGGACTACGATCTGGAATCGTCTCCGGTGCTGATGGACGTAGTGCAAGGCGGATCAAAGATTCCTGCGGTCGCGGTCATCGGAAAGAACGGGCTTTTGTTTATCCTCGACCGGCGTGATGGTAAACCTATTTACGAAGTTGAGGAACGGCCTGTACCAGCGAGTGAGATTCCCGGCGAAGCGAGCTCGCCCACCGAGCCCTTCCCGTTGAAGCCTGCCCCACTAGGACGCCACAGCTTCAGCCCTGATGAAATTGCCGCCGTCACCCCGGAGCAGAAGAAGTTCTGCACCGACCTGCTGGCTACAGAAGGCGGGATGCAAAGCGGCGGTCCCTATATCCACTATGGACCTAAGCTGACGATTGTTTTTCCGGGCACACTGGGCACCACCAACTGGCCCGGCATGTCATTCAATCCGGCGTTGGGGTATCTGTTCGTAAACACTGTGGACATTGCCGATGTCGGGAAGATCGTGAAATCCGAAGATGGTGCCGACCCCGCGTATGAGCGAACCAGCCCATGGGGCGTCTATGCGCGGTTTTGGAATAATGACAAGTTCTGGCCCTGTCAGCAGCCACCCTGGGGTCAGCTATGGGCGATCAACGTGAATACAGGTGAGGTCGCCTGGAAGATCCCGTTTGGTATCGTCGAGGAACTGGAAGCCAAAGGCGTTCACGGAACCGGAACCCTGAATTTTGGCGGTTCGATCACCACCGCCGGAGGCCTGCTATTCATCGCGGCAACGAACGACCAGCGCTTCCGGGCATTCGAAGCGGCGACGGGCAAAGAGTTGTGGGCAACCAAACTCGAAACCGGATCCTACGTCACGCCCATGACTTATCAGGGGAAAAACGGAAAGCAATACGTGCTCACGATCGCAAGCGGGGGCAGCTTTTACGACACAACGGCAGGCGATTCCGTGATCGCCTTCACCCTACCCTAGGCTGTGTGGGGCGGACACTCTTGTTCGCCGCCTCTGACTTCGACTCTAAGCCTAGAGAGCTCGTTCATGCCTCTGTAACCAGCCCAAGACCCGAATCGAAATCAAGTTAAAAAAAGGGCGGACAAGGTGTCCGCCCCACACGATCTATGCCCTCAATGTCGGGAGCGACCGGGGGAGGGAGTTAGTGAGCGACGGGGGAAACTTCTTGAACTCCTACTCCTTGTCGTACACAACTAACTCGTGGAAAGGCTTGCCCTCTTTATCGGTTCCATCCATGGTGAAGGTCGTGGTCTTGCCATCCTTCGACAGAACCGCTTTGCTCGTGTTGGTTTTGCCGTTGGCATTCCAAATCTGCTCGTTGGTGTGATCATTCACTTTCTTGACCAGCACCGTGGTATTGTCCCGGCCGACAACTGATACGGCCTGACCTTCTATGGGCTTGTAGTGCCAGGTGGTACTCTTCCCTTCCGAATTGGTTTCATTGATAGTGACAGTCCCATCGGGGTCGATAGTAGCCATGTCAACCAGGGGAGGCTTCCCAGGAAATTTCGATTTGGCGAAGTTAACCTTCCACGTGCCAGCAAAGCCGCCAGCAGGCATGTCTGCAGCTCTAACACTCAGCGAGATGGCGACCAGGGAGAAAGTCAAAATCAGCGAACGTGTTTTCATGGTGATATGATACCATCAATAGATTCCTTGTCAATCATTTCCCAAGACTTCCTCGGAGTTCGGGCGGTCCTCTTTTTGCTTGCCTTGGAAACTGAGCTCATCTCAATTGTATCGTGGGGGATGGAGGGTAAGTGATGGTTCGAGTCGGAGTGAACGCGTCGGTCGACAAAGCGCTGCTGAAAGATTTCACCCGGGAGGTTCAGTTGGTGTGGATTCCCGACGAGCCGCGAGGCGAAATCGGGGTCGACTTCTGGATTCCTCTATCGCATCCCAAACTGGTGCCGGATCAGTGGCCGCACCTGAAAGGCGTACGGGTCGTCCAAGCCCCATGGGCCGGGGTGGATCTGCTACGGCACGTATTCCCTCCTGAAGTGATCCTGTGCGATGCACGAGGTGTGCATGACATTCCCACCGCCGAGTGGGCCGTGGCGGCAGTTTTGGCCATGCAGAAATACCTGCCGTTCTACGTCGAGATGCAATCGCAGGGCGACTGGGCACAGCGCTTGCAAGCCAGAGAGATCTACCGTCTCTCCCATGGCGCGGAGACGAATTCTCCGGCGCTGGTCGATGAAGTTGCCGACAACACCATTCTGATCGTGGGCTACGGATCGATCGGGCAAGCGATCGAAGCTCGTCTGGCACCCTTCGGTCCACGGTTTCTGCGCGTCGCGCGTAGTGCGCGCCATGGCGTTGAACCGGTGAGCAAGCTCGACGAACTCCTGGGCCTGGCTGACATCGTGGTGTTGATTATTCCTTTGACCTCAGAAACGCGGCATCTGCTGGATGCAAAGCGCCTGGCAAGAATGAAGCCCGGGGCCCTGCTGGTGAATGCGGCGCGAGGTGCGATCGTGGATCCGGAGGCTTTGCTTGAGGCGCTTAACGAAAGAAGAATTCGCGCGGCCATCGACGTGACCGATCCCGAGCCATTGCCGCTGGGACATCCGCTATGGAAGGCGCCCAACCTGCTTGTCACACCGCATGTGGCAGGCGACAGCGCAAAGTTCATGAAGCGCATGTTCACGCTGGCCAGTGCGCAGGCGGAGCGCTTTGCCCGGGGAGAACCGCTGCTGAATGTCGTAACCGGGGAGTACTAAGCGTGTAGGCACGAGCCTGGACGCTCACCCACGCCAGGGAAACATCAGACAATATGATATGATAATTTTCCGCCAGGTCTTATTCGCAGTCTAACCAGCGGAGTTTGAAATGCGACGATTGCAACCGGTTCTAACGCTCTGTTTCGTAGCACTGCTCTCCTTCTTTATATGGGCCCAACCTGCGCCGAAACCTTTGCAGGGTGGGCTGCTGTTGGTGGCGAATAAAGGAGACAACAGCGTCGGCATCATCGACCCTGTCACCGGAAAGCAAGTTGCCGAAATCGCCGAGGGTGGCGTAACCGGGCACGAAATCGCGACATCGCCCGACGGCAAGTTCGCCTACGTACCGATCTACGGAAACTCCGGCGTCGGCCAGCCGGGCACGGATGGCACCAACATGGTGGTCATCGACCTGGCGGCCCGGAAAGTAACGGGCAATCTTGATTTCGGCAAAGGTGTGCGGCCGCACTGCGCGGTGTTCGGCCCGAAGAACGGATTGTTGTACGTCAGCACTGAGCTCGAACGATCCATCAGCATCATCGATCCTGCCACGTTGAAAATCGTTGGCTCGGTACCCACCGGGCAGGAACAGTCGCATATGTTCGCCATCACCCGCGACGGCCATCGTGGATACACGGCCAATGTCGGACCAGGAACCGTCTCCGTGCTCGATCTTGACGCGCGAAAAACCATCGCCGTCATTCCGGTTTCTCCGCAAGTTCAACGCATCTCGCTTTCGGTTGACGACAGTATGGTCTTCACCTCCGATGTAACGAAACCTCAGCTGGCCGTGATCGACACAGCTACAAACAAGATCAAGACGTGGGTACAGATGCCCGGCCTGGGCTACGGAACAGCGCCCACCGCTGACGGCCGCTGGCTGATTGTGGCGCTGCCGTTGATTCATCAGGTGGGTGTGGTGGACCTAACCACGATGAAGGTCGCGCACACGATTGAGGTCCCTACGCGGCCACAGGAAGTTATCGTGTCTCCCGATAGCAAGTTGGCCTACGTCTCCTGCGACCAAAGTGGAAAAGTTGCGGTCATCAGTCTTTCGGACTGGAAAGTAAAAGAGATTATTGACGCGGGCGCGGGCGCAGACGGGCTTGCCTATGCGGCAGCGCGGTAAATAGAAGCAAACACCTTGCAGTGACAGCTCAGATTGACGAATCGAGGAAAGCCATGAACGGACCACACCGAAGCAAAACTTTGCTGTCTGGCCATCGTCTCGCTTACGTTGGGTTGTCACTGTTTGCCCTGGGCTTGTTGGCGCAGCCGGCAGCCGCTCAGGTGGCCGCTAAACCGCCCGTAACTACGCCCAGTGCGGGGGGGAACAGCTTCGACGGTCCCGGTGCGGTGAGGTATCAGCCATCGAGAGATTCGCTGGACAGAAGAATCGACATGTTCATCGGTGACTGGCGCGACTCGATGCCTCGTCACGCTTACGGTTCTCTGGTGCTGCGCGACATTCTCACTCGAGGAGACAACTTCAATCCGCCTCAGCCCGGAGCAGTCCTCCAGGCTGCCAACTTCCTCGCCTATGGCCGGCTTGCGCCAGGCAATTCCACCGTGCCTTCGAGGCTGGAACACGAGCAGAATGTTTTCTACGTTGTCGAGGGCACCGGAGAGATAGCAGCGGGCGGCAAGACGGCCACGCTTCACAGAGATATTGCGGTCTTTATTCCAGCCGATCTCGAATTCGTCATGAAGAACACCGGCGACGACGAGCTTAAGATGTACGTTGTCAGCGAACCGACTCCGTCAGGTTTCGTCCCCGGAAGAGCAATGCTGGTTACGGACGAGAGGAAGGTCCCGGTAAGAACTCCGATGGCCGCGTCTCCTTATACACTCCCCGGGGCTTCTGGTCACTGGGCACACGTAGTCAGGGATCTGTTCTCGAGGACCGACGGCCTGGCAACCATCGGAGATCTGATCACCGTAGAGATCAATCCCATGACCATGGGTGAGCCGCACCCGCACAACCCCGGCCAGGAGGAAATCTGGGCAGCCATTGACGGAAACAGCCTGGCCTTCATCGGCTCGGAGTTGCGCGTTCAGCGTCCGGGGATGGCTTACATGATCCGGCCGGATCAATCCATGACGCATTCGAATATTAATTCCGGCGGTGCTCCGGTTAAGTTCCTCTGGTTCTCAGGCAACTCTCTTAAGAGATAATGGTGGCGCCTGGCGCGCGGATAATGTCCTGATTTAAGCCACCGAGGACACAGCTACACCAAGGAACGATCAAGCAAGCGTTTTGCCCCAGATTACTTCTGCCGCTGTCTATCAAACGCCAAGGATCCATGGACACACTAGGTGCCGATAGCCTGATCGCATCGGGACAGGTCTCCTTCTCTTCGAAGAGGCGCATCGCGCGGGATCTGCTTCAGCGCCCCGATCATCTGCGCTTCCGTGTGCCTGTTCTTCGACGTACCCTCTCCCCTTCCTTTCGCTGAAATCATATTCAATGCCATGAGGATTGCGGGGATCAGGTCACCTTTAACGTGAACCGCGTGGCCCTTGTATCAGGGTACCGCGTTACTCGCTGACAATGCTCCGCAAATTGCTGGCCGTCGGATCACACCCACATCCATCAGAAGTCTTAGGCTCGCCACTTTCTGCTCAAGGGGAGCGTCCGACAAGATGACGAGCATGTCTGGTGTATTTCCTCTGGCGACCCGAACATTAATATCGATCTTCTGAGAAGTCAGCAGGGCACTCAACATGTCCACCGACGAACTGCTCGCAGCTATACCCAGCATGCTGTATGCGCCCATCTTGGCGTTGGGGTCCGCGCCAGCATCGAGGAGAATCTTAATTACTTCCGGATGGTTGTTCGAAACGGCATAATAAAGAGCTCTCTCCTCGGCGGCGAGCGCCCAATCCGGGCCGGTGCTATACTGCGGCCCGAAGTTTTCTGACAGGAGGTGTCTATGCGGTTCAAAACCATACCGGTGTACCTCAGCCTAATCGCATTCACAACAGTATCGCTGGCCCAGACCAAGATTTCCGGCACGGTGCAATGCGCGAAGTCAGACCAACAACATGTGCTTGAGGTGGGAGACCATCCCGGTCACTCGCTCATGATCAGCAAAGGTAAGTGCACCTGGACCAAACCTATGGAAATCGCCGGAACCCAGACAAAAGACGACGTCGGCACGAATTTCGATGAGGTCCACGGCAATAAGAGCCAGGGGCACGGCTACGTCGTGGGTACGATGGCCAATGGCGACAACATGTACGTGCGCACACAAGGCTCCTCGACACTGAAGGACAGCGCGGTCGAGAGCGCTAACGGTGCGTGGAGCTTCACAGGCGGCACTGGCAAGCTGAAGGGTGTCAAGGGCAAGGGCACGTACAAAGGCAAAGGTGCGCCTGACGGTTCCGCTACCTATGAAGTCGAGGGCGAATACGAGCTCCCCAAGTAGCTATCATCCGGTAGCTGGGGATTCCGCTCACGGCTAAACGGCGAGCCTCAAAGGCTCGCCGTTCTCACCTTTCCCTTCAAACTCCACGCAAATCTGAGACCCAGGCCTCACGAAGAATCCGAGATCAAACACGCAGACTCGTGACCCCGGTCGTTCCACATTTGCGTCAGACAGGTGCTGGGGACGAGAATCCCCCGGTCGAGACGATACCAGTCGGACACGAGGGCGAAAAACCGTCAAAGGAGCTGTAGAGACGTGGGTATGGACTGCGACTTTGTTGCGAAGGGAGAGACTAACGTGGTCGGCGAACTCCCCGTTCGCAGCTACTCACGTGAACTAAAAGGCGCGCTCCCCGCGCGCCTTTTCCATTCAGATTTCGACGCAAAACTCGAGATTTCTCCTCGCCTCTTCTCAGTGTAGCGAGCACCCACCAGCTCCGACTTCTGCCTCGACTGATCTGCGGGATCATCACCCATCCAAATCAACCCGCACCGTGAGCAAGTCAGTCCCGAATAGTCGTACGGCAGCCGCATTCGCGGCGCTACGAGGCATGTGTCTGACGTCTCGAAAACGAGAAAAGCATGAATGCGACAGAGCGTCAGTTTCTCTTCAGCCGCCACGGCGGATTCTTTCGATTCTCTCCCGCTCGGAAGAGGCAAATGACGTTACCATCAGGATCCTTCAAGAATACTTCTCGCCAGAGCCAGGGCTGATCTTGCGATTCGGATTCGAATCGCAACCCTCGTTCCTTCAGCCGCGCCACGGTCGAATCCAGGTCTTCGCACTCGAAATACACAACGACCCCGGGGCTGCCAGGCGGCTGATTGGCTTGGTGGACCGAAAAAGTGGCGTCACCCTCTGGACACTCAAAGCGGGCATAGCTTGGGAGGTCCTCCACGATCAGCACAAGTCCGAGGCTCCGGTAGAAGTCGATTGACCTCCGGACATCGGTCGACGGCACCGTCACTTGATTCAGGTTCATGAGTGCCGCCTCGCGCCCTGCAGACGTGTGCGGAAATTAAGGACGTGTTCAATAACCGCACCAACTTCCGCCTGCACCCCAAGATCTCCCGTATTCTGCATCTCCACGATCACCGCCATACCGCTGCAGTTTACGCTTTTCGCTGCACCAATCTTGGGCAATTGACCCCAGGCGGGTTCAACTGAAGTAATCTCCGGCCCCCCACGTCGCATTGCACGCCCAAGCGGCTCGCGTTTTAATCTTCGCTTAAGGTCCCGACGAAATACAGACTGTTGCGAGGCATCGGCGCGCAGTTGTCCGCGCATCCCATCGATCGTCAAGAGAAGAAAAGATTGGAGGTGACTGAACAATGATGCGACCAATCAAACTAGCAGTACTCGTTATTGCGATGGCCCTCGCGTCGAGTGGAGTGGCCCGCGCGCAGTGGGATGCCGATGACGACTATCATCAACGCGGCCATGGCACCGAGGCGCGGCAATATGGATATCAAAATGGCTATCGCGACGGCATGAAGCAGGGCCGGCACGAAGGACGCGAACATGACCCTGAAGACTTCCGCGTTCCTGACGCCGGCCAAGCCAGCCGCGGCTACAGGGACTGGATGGGTCCGATCTGGGTTTATCAGAACGCATATCAAGACGGCTATCAGACCGGATTCCGGGCCGGCTACAACAACGAGGCCCACGCCTGGGGCCGTGGGGATGGCGATGCCGACGATTATCCGGCGGCCTACAGCGGGCAATACGGCGGTCCGGGATGGGGCAACCGCGCCTACGAGATCGGTTTTCGGGACGGTGCATCCATGGCACGCGAGGATACGGCCAAGAATAAGCCGTACAATGCCAATCCACGTGGTCGCTTCGACGACAAGGACCACGGCTATTCCAGTCTCTACGGCAGCAAGAGTCTCTACAGAACCCAATACACAGAGGGCTATCGGGCCGGTTACGACTCTGAGCGTAGCCGCTACTGATTTGCTTCAAGCCGTCAGCGCCAAGGACTGGCCGTCGCGTTGTCCGGCGACCAGTCCTGTTCGCGCCAGGCTCTCGCCCTTGCAGTCGCTAACGCGCTTTTCAGCCATCTTCGCGCTGGACGACCTGCCCGAGAAGTGGAAGCATTTTACGGAGATCAACGCGAGCTACGTCCAAACCAGCAAATTCACGCCACAGAGTTCGCCAAACACCAAGCAGTAAAATAGTCCCAAGACTACTGGTTCGAAGAGCACGACTCAGTAGAAAGACGCTTGGGCATTCGCGTCGCATAGTCAGCGGCGACGAGACCATGCGGCGGCGGGAAGAGGAAGCGAGTATTCGTGAGATCGCGAAGGCAGTTGGTGCGTTTCCCGGTCGGTCCGGACGCGCCTCTGGTGTGAATGACTAAAATGTCCTCCGGGGGGTAAGAGGTGAACGAGGCATCCCCATCGAGCCACAGACGATCGGCACAAATTAACTGGTAGCCGCGCACAGTGCGACTATTGCAGCAATCTTTCCATTGCCATAGCAAACCCTTCCTCCTGGTTCGACGCGGTCACGAAGGTGGCTGCGTTCTGCACCTCTTTGCTGGCATTCCCCATTGCGATACTGATTGCGCTTTTCTTGAACATCAATACGTCGTTTGGCATGTCGCCGATCGTGGCGATTTTGTCTGGACGGATCCCGCAGATTTGCGAAAACATTGCCACCACTTCGCCCTTGTTCGCCTTTGGATGGGTGACATCGAGGTAGTACGGTTGCGACCGTGCGGCTGAGACCCGGCCGGCACTCCAGGCCTGCATCTCTGTCTCGCAGCGTGCCACTGCTTCGAGATCATCGCCTACCCCCACGACTTTCACGACGCGATCCATCAGCGAATCGAAATCATGAACAACCGTGGGTGAGAACTGGACGGTCCATGCTTCTCGTGCGACGTGCGGTGCGTTAGCATCGCGCACGAACCAGTCCAGGTCTGAGTAAAGGAAGATGTCCAGTCCGTGCTGAACAATCAACTGCATTGCCTCGGTCGCGACATCGGCCGGCAGCAGATGCTTGGACAAAGGCACAAGATCGGGATTCACGACTACGCCACCGTTGAAGCCTGCAAGGGGTTCTGTCAGTTGCAATGGTTCGATCAGCATTCTCATTCCCTTTGGAGGGCGCCCGCTCGTGATGCCGAACAGGATGCCCCCATCATGCAGTTTCTTGACCGCATCTGTGGCGCGAGGGGTGAGAACCTTGTCTTGTGTGACGAGTGTGCCATCGACATCGGCGATGACGAGGCGAACGCCGGAAGTTTGCGGATTTAGTTGAGAGCTCATAGTCCGTCCGTTTCTCAGTTGTGTGAGCTTATTCAGAGGTCTTCCGGCTACAGACCGGGGCTGCTTTGCATGATCCCGCCGTCGGCAAAAATTGTCGTGGCTGTTACGTAGCTGGCGCCGTCCCCTGCCAGAAATGCGACCACGGTAGCGATTTCCTCGGGTTTTGCCACGCGACCCAGCGGAATGGCGGCGTTCAATTTCGCTAGCAGTACGGGATCTTTCATGGTTGATAGATTGATCGGCGTAGCGATCGCCCCCGGACCAACACCCACCACCAGGATGTTGTATGGGGCGAGTTCGACTCCGGCTGTGCGGGTCAGCATGCGCATGCCCCCTTTCGAGAGGCAGTATGCGGTATTGCCAGGCATCGGCCAGTCTTCGTGCACGGAAGTGATGTTAATAATCCGCCCACCGCCGCCCTGTTTGAGCATCTGCTTGGCTGCGAGTTGGGTACCAAAGAACGCGCTCTTCAGGTTCACGTCAAGCACTTGGTCGTATTGCGCTTCGCTGGTTTCGAGAATTGAGGTGCGAGTCTCGATGCCAGCATTATTCACCATGATGTCAACGCGCCCAAACTGGGCGACTGCGGTGTCAATCAGCTTTTGGAGCTCCGCGACTTTACGGACGTCGGCTTCAATCCCAATCGCTCGGCCTCCCAGCGCGGTAATCTGCTGTTCGAGTGCCTCTGTCGCCTCAGGGTGAGCGATGTAGTCAATCACGATACTTGCGCCCAGACGGGCGAGTTCGAGCGCGATAGCCATACCGATACCGCTGTTTCCGCCAGTAACGATTGCAGTTTTGTTCTTCAGCGACATGAAAACTCCTCGTGTTGTCTTGGGAAGCGTACCGCCTAGGTCCGTTCCAGCTCGAGCCTCAGGCCCCGATCTGAATTGACCGGGACTTCTCCGCCGGCCAGAACTGTCAGACCCTGTCTGCCCCTGCTCATCATACGCAGTTAATATCTTTTATGCGCCCGAGCAAGAAGTAAAAAGACTGTGCACAGCTTGGCGGTGGATGGTCGATGTCGGCGGCGACGAGATTGCCCGGTTGCGGGAACAGGGGTCGAGCTTCCACGAGATAGGGAAGGCAGTCGGAGCATCGCCCGGCACGGTCCGGGCACGCCTCTTGTATGAAAGATTAAAGCCATCGCTTGATTTGAGATGGCGATCAAGTGCATTACTTCCGGGCTGCCCGTTTGCTTACTGGAAATCTTTAGAAATGACACGGCAGAGGCCGCCAGTGCCGGGGCCAGGGACAGGCTCATTTCTTCTGCTCAGCCGGCCAATTCGTCAGCAAAGTGATGGAGGTGGACTTGGTGTGGTCCGCAGTGAGTACTACGAACCGTTGACCGTCAGCGCTTACGTCATAGAGGGGATCCGCAAAATTCGGGAAGTCTAACTGGAACACGGGCCGGATCGAATCAATCTGAAAGTGCGGCAGCTTGGCGATCTCCGCCACCATCAAGCGGTTTCCCATCGTGACAAAGAACAGTTCGTTGCGGCGGCTGAAACGCGGCAGCCACCCGCCCTTAGTGGACACTTGATACTTCGCCCCGCCTAAAAGGAATGGCACAACGTACACTTCCTGCCGGCCAGATTCGTAGGAGAAATAGGCAAGCCAATGACCGTCAGGAGAAAACAGGCCGTCGTATTGGCTGATGGAACTTGCGGTTGTTGGAGGTGAGCGAAATGGCTCCCCGCCGCCCTTCAAAGGCAAGCTCCAAATGGAAAACGTTCCGTCTTTCGCCTTTAAGTCGAGGGAAAGATAGTTCCCGTTCGGGGACCAGTCAAGCGCGAATCCGGATCGATAAGCCGTAGATGTATAGAGGCTCTCTTCGGGTTGGCTCCCATCGAGAAACCGTCGGCGGATGGAGAACTTGCCATTTTCAAAGACGGAATATGCGATCTCTTTTCCATCCGGGGACCACACCGGCCAAGAATCATCTGGCCCGAACGTAATCCGGGCTGGCTGTCCACCCGCTACGGGATAAACCCAAACATCGTTCTTTCCTGATCTCGTGTCTTGCACCGTGACGGCCACGGATTTCGCATCGGGCGAGAATCGCGGATCTTCATAGTGAGCCAGCGGACCGGGTGTGCCAATCACGTTTCCGTTACGATCAAATATCTTCAGCTCTGATTCCGCCGAACTTTCATGGTAGGCGAGTACCCCATTCGTCGAGACTGAGAACGTGCCGGCTTCGCCGAGGGTTTGAGGGTCACCCGAGAGCTTGAACGAGCGCAAATCGAAAGACTGCGCCTGGATGCGCCCGCTGCGGACAAACAGCAGATGACCCGAAGCGAATCGCGCTTCGCTAACCAGGGCAATCATAATCCCACCCTGTTCAGGTTTACCGAGCAACCCGACTTTGATTGCTTCTGGACCACTCTGCTTGCTGGAGACGTAAAGGAAGTGTTTGCCATCTGGCAAGAACGACGGTGCGTAGTGGGAAACATCAGTCTCGTCAAGCCGCGTAGCCGGCAAAACCTCTCCCCCCGATGCTGGCACTCGAGAGATCGGGCCAAGGTTTTGTTTGTGGAACAGAATCGTGCCATCGGCACCCCAGTCGCCAGGAGAACTCGCCGCGTCCTCAGTGAGCGCTTGCGCCTCTCCTCCCGAAGCGCTGATCCTCTTTAGCTTTTGATCGGCGACAAAGCCTAGGTACTGGCTGTCGGGAGACCAGAAGGGCGCGGCGGCATCTTCCGTCCCAGCCAGCATGGTGGCCTGCGGGGCATTGAGCGGGCGCAGCCAGAGGTTGGTCCTTCCTTTTTCGTCGACGGCGGAAAAAGCTAGGGTTTTGCCGTCAGGCGACACGACCACCGGACCTGCGTCAAAACCGGAGGCGCGGAACGTAGTTCCCGGCGGGGGCGGGATAAAGGCGCGCACCGAGAGCGCCGGAGCACTTACGCGTTGCGAAAAATAGAAAATGCTCGCCGCGGCGGCCAGCAGAAGCACCGCACCGGCCAACATTAGACGTGGTCCGAACATGGGCAAAGATCGGCCCGGCGCTGTCGCAGCCGCGGATTGCGAAGATTGCGCGATGCCTTTCAATTGCAGCCGCACATCATGGGCCGTTTGAAAGCGGTCCTCACGGTCTTTCGCGAGGCAGGTTGCCACCAGGTAGTCGAGCGCCGCCGGCGCGAGCGGCTTGGTTGCGCTGATGGGCTCCGGATCTTTTTCCAAAATCGCCGAAGCTACGCTGATCTGGCTTTTGCCCTGAAACGCGCGCTTGCCGGTTGCCATCTCGTAGAGCACCGCGCCGAAGGCAAAGATGTCGGAGCCGGCGTCCGCCTCTTTGCCCTCGATCTGTTCGGGAGACATATACTGAATCGTTCCCACAATGCTGCCCGCGGTGGTCAGTGGACTCGCCGGACTTGGCGCGCTCAACGTCCGCGCCGTGGACAAGAGTGGCGCTAATCCCGAGCCCGACCCACCCAGGGGGGCCGGCTTCGCCAGGCCGAAGTCCATCAGCTTGGCACCCGCCTTGGTCAGCATGATGTTGCCCGGCTTGAGATCTCGGTGCACAATCCCGGCGCGATGTGCTGCCTCCAATGCCTCCGCGACTTCCATTCCCATCTTGAGCAACTCATTGAGAGGCACCGCACTTTTTCGCAGCCGCTCAGCCAGAGTCTCCCCATCCAAAAACTCCATCACCAGGAAATCGGTGCCATCCTGCGAACCGATGTCATAGAGGTGACAAATGTGGGGATGATTCAAGGAGGAAATGGTGCGCGCTTCGCGCTCGAAGCGCTGTTTGAATTCAGGATTGTCGGAGAGATGAGTCGGCAGGATCTTGACTGCCACCGTGCGGTCGAGGCGCGTATCGCGAGCGCGATAGACTTCGCCCATGCCACCTGCACCCAGTGGCGATTGAATTTCATACGGCCCGAGTTTCGTGCTAGAGGCAAGAGCCATCCGTGCGCGCAATTATAGTCTTGCGCAGCACGTTGGGGAGAATGCGACAATTCTGGGCGGGTGGGTCGGCAACCCTTCCCTTGGCACCCAGTAGTGTGCCCTTTTATTTCATCCCGTCCAGAATTGAGCCCACGATGCCTCCGACGACGCCTCCCTGAACTGCTTCCTTGTGCTGCGTGGGCATGTACTCCATGAGCTTGTGCGCCAGCTTGGAAATGGGCAGTGTTTGCAGCCAGATTCTACCCGGACCGGTGAGAGATGCGAGAAAGATTCCGTCACCGCCAAAAATCATGTTCTTGATTCCCGGCACGGTCGTGATCTGAAAGGAAACGCACGTCTGGAACGCGCCGACGTGTCCCGGGTGCACCCGCAAAGTTTCGCCCGGCTGCAGATCCTTGATGATTAGCTCACCCGAAAGCTCGATCCATGCGGTCCCCATTCCGCTGACGTGCTGCAGCAGGAAGCCGTCGCCGCCGAAAATTCCTGCCCCCAGCGATTGCTGGAAACCGACGCTGATCTGAATCTGCGGCGTCGCGCACAAGAATCCGTGCCGGTGAATCATGTATTCGTGTCCGGCGCCAACTTCGATCGGCACGATATGCCCCGGCAGTTTGGTGGCGAAGGAAATCGCTCCAGGGGCGCCGATGGCGCGGTACTCCGTCATGAACAGCGATCCGCCACCCGCCACGCGCTTCAGCACGCCGAAGATTCCTCCGCCCCCACCAAACTGGGTGTGCGTCGTCATCTGGATGGAACTCGTCATCCAGGAAAGTTCACCGGCTTCAGAAATGACGGACTCGGTGGGGTCAAGCGCGAATTCAACGACCGGCATGGTGGTGCCGAGAATGCGACTCTGCATGGCGGACTCCTGGTCTAGATTGCGCGCTGTCGACGAGCTTTGAGCCCGCGCTGAAGCGAATACTGTTATCGGCAACCGTCGGGCTCGGTATCGTACTGCTCAGCTGGGCGTGCCTTGTTAACCGCCGCAACAGTGCTACCTGCAAGCAGCGGGGAGACGCGTACAGGGCGAGAATGGAGACACTCAAGCGAGAAGCCCATGAAAAGCTCAAGATCGGGACAAATGCTAGAAACGCTGCGTGTTCTCGTGTTCTGCGCCCCGTTCGAAATTATACCGTCAGTAAAGTCACCCCTATCGGCAGCTTTCTGCCAGGCAGCCCGCCGAACCATGCGGCCCTACTCAATAGAGACAACCGCTAACGACTCCATATGACTGACACGCAGAGCCTTAGGTTGACTTGCGCCTTGGCTGGTGTGGCAAGCAAGTTATTGCTTGACACCTTTCGTGGACAGCGCAAAAATGTGCCTACTTGGGGCTTCAACGCGGACTTCAGCCAGGGTCCGTTAAATCGGTGTACCTAGATCAAGGTTAACCCACTCCTCACGGACCAATTCTGTCCGAGCGCGTGCCTGCCCTAGCGCATTGCCTACCAAATCTATCGAAAGGAGGGTGGAACCATGTCCCTCAAAAATCGACTTCTCCAGTTAACGCTGGTTGTACTTAGCCTTGCCATCGGGACGCACGCAGAGGACAGGGCACATTGCTCAAACGCCACATTGCACGGCAGCTACGGTCTGCATGCCACGGGAACCATTATCGGTGTTGGAGATTTCGCTGCAGTTGGGCGATTCGTTTTCGACGGAAACGGGAATCTCACTGCAAAGCTTTTCGTAAGAGTGGCTGGCAACAACAACGAGCCCGAAATTACGGGGACCTATTCCGTAAGCCCCGAGTGCATCGTGTCTGACAGTTGGGGCGGCAGCACACACGTGTCGGTGATCGTCGAGAACGGCAAGGGATACTTCATTCTCAACAATACCTCAGGCGAGGGAGATACCATAAGCGGTGAGGCCAAGAGGCAGTAGCCTGAAGAATCTAGAGGGGCCGTTACGCAAGCGGCCCTTTTTACGGTCTAGCAAGCAACTTCATCCAACCGAAACTTTTCGCGCTGTTCGTCCAGCGTTCTATGCCGTACAGATGCAATATGTACAGCGTGGATTGCAAGATCAAGACCCGGTTGTGAGTTCCCATGGGCCTGCGGCCCACCCATGGAGATGAAAGCCGCATTTCCAAGGCCGATTGATTCCAAATGGGTTAAGGCGCGACTTTCGAGGGAGTGTAATTGATTCCATGACAATGTCGGCTCCCTGGACCCGAGTAAACTTTGGTGGTGCTGAAACCAACCAAAAAAGGCTCGGGAGGAAGGAGCCGAACAATGGTCATTATAGGATGCGATTATCACCCGGGCTTTCAACAAATTGCTTTTGTGGATACCGAAACTGGGGAACTGCAAGAGCGGGCATTGCAGCACCGCGAGGAAGCGGAAAAATTCTACCGTGAGCGCGCGGCCCAGGGACTGAAGGTGTGCGTAGGGATGGAAGCCAGTGGGCATGCACGCTGGTTTGAGCGACTGCTGGCAGAGCTCACCTTTGAGTTGTGGATCGGGGACGTGTCCGAGATCCGTACCAAGCGGGTGCGCAAGCAGAAGACGGACCGCCAGGATGCGCAACTGATTTTGAAGTTGATGCTCAAAGACGACTTTCCGCAGATCTGGGTACCGAGCTGGGAGAATCGCGATCTGCGGCAACTGCTGTGGCACCGGCACCGGATGGTGCAGGCGCGCACGCGCCTCATGAATCAGCTGCAAGCGGTGGCACTGAACGAAGGTCTCCGCTGCAAGAAGAGATTGTGGCGGGAAGCCGGACGGCAACAACTGGAAGCGTTCCGGTTGGCTCCGTGGGCGAGCCGGCGACGACAGGATCTGCTGGAGTTGCTGGACCGCCTGAACCCGACGATCGCGGAGTTGACGCAGGCGATTGAGCGGGAAGTGGAGAAATGTCCGGAGGCACGACGGCTGCAGACCCATCCCGGAGTAGGACCGCTGACGGCACTGGCTTTTGTGCTGATCATCGGAAAAGCGGCAAGCAGATCGCGAGTTATCTGGGACTGGTGCCGCTGGAGGACTCGAGCGGGAGTCGACGACGGCTGGGCCATATCACCAAACAAGGCAATTCTCTGTTGCGCTTCTTGTTGGTGGAAGCGGCCCAGGTGACGGTGCGCAGCGATCCAGGATGGCGGAGCAAGTACCACCATCTGATGATGCGCCGGGGACGAAAGATCGCTAAGGTCGCGATGGCGCGCAGACTGGCAGTTCGGATGTACTGTATGATGCGCAAGGGATGGAATTACGAGCAGTTGAAAAAGTTCGGTTCGCACGCGGGACAACTCGTATCAGGCGATGGTGTGAAGTAGAACACCGAGTAATTGATTGAGTGTCCCGCTCCCTCTGCACGGGGGAGTTCGAAATAGTAATCATGATCGAGGTTGTGGACCGAAGAGATGCATGGGTCGGACCGAGTTCCTGACCTGA